>Ga0187892_10000913_pt1 | contig 73041 bp, 64 predicted proteins | sample MA1701073metaG_FD_139345 | JGI IMG/M metagenome (GOLD analysis project Ga0187892, IMG submission 139345) | Bio-ooze microbial communities from a basaltic lava cave in the Kipuka Kanohina Cave System on the Island of Hawaii, USA - MA170107-3 metaG ...
AAAAACTTCATCAGCGCTAAAATATAACTTAAAACCCTTGACTGCTGAACACAGTTATTTTATATTCCTCCTGACATTTCTATTGTGGCCAAAACCATGACATTTCTATCGAGCTTCTACAATCTTATCTCCCATGCAGACGGCAAACTTGGTTCAACAGGTGCGCGATGCCGGCGTCATCGGCGCTGGCGGCGCGGGTTTTCCCGCCTATAAAAAGATCGATGCCCGCGTCGATACCGTCATCGCCAACGGCGCGGAGTGCGAGCCTTTGCTCTTCAAAGACAAAGTGCTGATGGAGCATTATGCCTCGGAGATGATCGACGGCCTGCGGCTGGTTATGCAACACGCCGGCGCCAGCAAGGGTATTGTCGCGATCAAGCACAAAAACCGCAAAGCCATCGCCGCCATCACGCCGCACCTGCCGGCGAATATTTCCCTTTTTGAAATGGAAGATGTTTATCCGGCGGGTGATGAGTACGAAGTAGTTTATCACAGCACCGGCCGGCGCATTCCGAGCGGCGGCATTCCGCTGCACATCGGCGTCGTCGTGCAAAATGTCGAAACCTTGTATCACATTCATCGCGCCAGCCAAGGCCAGCCGGTGACGCATTCGCTGATGACGGTACATGGCCATGTCAAGCAGCCGCTTACCGCGTGGTTTCCGGTGGGCATGAGTTACGGCGAGGCACTGCAAGTGGCAGGCGGCGCCACCATCGATGATTTTGTGCTGCTTGACGGCGGCCCGATGATGGGCAAAGTGGTGACGGATTTGGCCACGCCGGTGACGCGCGTCTCCAGCGGCATTATCGTGCTTGGCCGCGCCACGCATTTAGCCGAACGCAAAATGCAATCCGAGCAGGCTTTCAAGCGCATCGGCAAATCGGCGTGCGATCAATGCAGCTTGTGCACCGAAATGTGTCCGCGCTATTTGCTTGGGTATCCGATTCAGCCGCATCTCGTCATGCGCTCGCTGCTCACCACCGGGCCGATGAGCGACACGTTGACGCATTGGGCGCAGGCCTGTTGTGAATGCAACATCTGTACGTTGTGGGCTTGTCCCGAAGAACTGGATCCGCGCAATGTTTGCGTGGTGACGAAGCGAGATTTAAAGCAAGAGGGCAAATGGCTTTCGGCTGAAGCGTTGCAAAAGCTCACCAAATCCGTGCATCCGTTGAAATCGTATCGCTCGATGCCGACCGAGCGGCTGGCGCGGCGGCTGGGCTTGTATCAATTCAAGAGCGAGGCGCCGCTCTCCACCGAAAAGATCGCACCGAAAAGCGTGGCGATTTCCCTGCAACCTTCAGTTGGCGTGCCGCCCACGCCGGTGGTTCGCGCCGGTGATCGCGTTCGCGAAGGTGAGGTGTTGGCCACCGCCTCCGAGTCGGCGCTGAGTGTGCCGGCTCATGCGAGTATCGAAGGTCATGTCACGGCCGTGGGGCAAAGCATTGTCATCACGAGAGCATAGTTTGTAGTGATGCCTTGTCTTTAGGCATACAAGGTTTGTAATAAAAAATCTGTTTACTTTTTATCAAACATTCTTTTTAACCATGAGCACGACGCCTTAAGGCGTAACGTCAAACGTTTTTTTATAGGGATATTTAAACATGCAAAACGCCATCGGCTTAATCGAACTCACTTCTATTGCCAAGGGCTACGAAGTGGCGGATGCGCTGCTGAAAACGGCGGAAGTACAAATGGTGTTCAACCGCACGATTTGTCCGGGAAAATTTATGGTGATGATCGCCGGCGAAACTGCGGCGGTGACTTCCAGCATCGAGGTGGGAATGGAAATCGGCGGCGAGACGGTAGTGGACAACTTACTCATTCCCAATGTGCATCCGGAAGTTTTCCCGGCGATCAGCGGCACGCGCGTGATCACTGAAACCGGCGCGCTGGGCATTATAGAGACGTTTTCCGTGGCCTCGATCATCGAAGCCGCTGATGCCGCTGTGAAAGCCGCGAACGTGCAGTTGCTGCAAATTCATCTCGCCATGGCCATCGGCGGCAAGGGCTATGTGACGATGACCGGCGAAGTTGCCGCTGTTACCGCCGCCGTGGAAGCCGGCGCGGATTTCATTCGCAACAAAGGCTTGTTGGTCAACAAAGTGGTGATTCCGCAGCCAAGGCCGGAGGTTTTGGAGGATAGGATTTAAATTAGGTGCGGAAATTTTTATTAACTCACTTCGGACTCTCTAATAGCTCGTCGATGCGTTTAAAGCCATACCCCTTGCCACGCAAAGTCTGCATCAATTCTTCCAGCATAAAATAGAATTTATCCGTGCGGCGCGGGTCCGTGCCGATGTGGCTCAAGAGAATGAAACCGTTCAAGCCCTCTGTGTGGCTCGTTTCGTAGGACAAAATGCTTTCATAAATCTTCGAGCTGGGGACATACCGCGCCTGCATTTCCGGATAGGTGTAATCGGCATGTGAGCGCGTGCCGGGCGTGTAATTCACCAATTGCAAGCCCCACGCTTGCGTCCAGGCGCTGATTGTGTCGTTGTGCCATTCGTACGGCGGCAGGAAGTAACGCGCTGCGGTTTTGGCAATCCCGAATTTTTCCATTTCGCGGTAATTGGCGGCCAAATCCGCGGTAAACTGCTCTTCAGTGACGAGCAAACTATCGCGCTTTTCCCAGGCGCAATACAACAAGTGGGCATCGGAATGTGCCCCGAGATAATGGCCGTCGGCAATCAAGCCTTCGATCAAAGTCTTGAAACCAGGATGGCGATAAAAATTTCCGGTAAAGAAAAACGAAGCTTTTACCTGCTGCCGCGCCAACACTTGGCGAATGTACGCGCCGCCATCGGCGAACGTATCGCCAGTGAAAACCAAGGCGATTTCTTTTTTGCTGCGGTCGCCGCGAATGATGCCGCCATGATCATATGTGAAAGGCGCGTCAAGCTCCTGTGAGGGCAACGTCGAAATGAAAACGTACAGAACAAGAATCCATGCCAGCGTCGATGAAGCGGATTGTGGTTCATGGTTTTTTTCAACGGCGATTTGGCATGATCCGATTTTAAACTTGGTTAAACAAAAAGTCCCAACCGGTTTCAAGTCGGGACTTAAAATTTTTTGCAGCAGTAAAATCACTTCAATTCGTCCCCACCGGCGCCGCTTTACCAAACACATACACAAACCGATCTTCACTCGCCACGATCAATCGTTCGCCGACGATGAGGGGATTGGTGCGCACGCGGCCTTCGAGTTCCTGTTGCCAGCGGAGGTCGCCGGTGCGGGCATTCAGCGCGTAAAAATTATGGTCGAGCGAGCCGAAGAAAACGAAATGACCGGCAATCAACGGCGAAGTGCCGATCACGCTGCCGGCGCGAAACGTCCAGCGCGAGACGCCTTTGTTGGCGTCGAAAGCCCGCACACGGCCATCGCCGCAACTGAAGATAACCAAGCTGTCATTGACCGCCGGCGCATGATTCACCTTCGCGCCGATTTTACTTTTCCACAACAACACGCCGTCTTGCAAATTCAGCGCAAAAACATGCTCTCGCGCCGCGCCGATATAAACCCGATTTTGATGAATCGCCGGCGTCGCCAGCACCGGCTCCTGGCAATCAAATTCCCACAACTTTTTGCCGCTTGCGGCTTCGAGGCCGTAAATTTTGCCGTCGTCGCTTGCCGCGACTAAGATGCCCTGCGACAGCGCCGGTGAAGCGTGAAATTGCGATTCGGTACGAAATTGCCAAATCCGCTTGCCGTCTTGCAAACGATAGGCGTCAACATGTTTGTACAGCGCCGTCACGAAGATCAGACTGTCCGCAATCAACGGCTCGCTGTCAATATCGCCGGCGTCGATCTCCCAAAGCTTGCTGCCGGTTTGCAAATCATACCGCAGCAGCGTCTCTTTGCCAAAACGCATGGCCACCACCAGGCTTTGTTGGGCAATCGCAATGGTGCCGGCAAGGCCGTGCGCCAGTTTGGTTTTTTGCAGAATTTTTTTCTTGTGCTTGTTCTTGCCTTTGGGCGGCCGCAGATCGACGATAGACAAACGCCCATCCAAAGTCGGCACAAAAATCGCGTCGCGAGTGGCGCAGAGGTGTTGTGAGACGGCGGCAGATACCTTGAAACGAAAAATTTCTTGCAACGGCAAAGAGAGATCGGTTTCTTGATAAGAACGCCGTTCCGGCGAAACTCCGGCCAGACAGGTCATGTCAACATCGTTTTGGACAACTTGTTTGACGGCCAGACGAGTGCACGAAAAAGAGATCAAAGAGAAAAAAAGAAAAAGAAGATATCGGGATAATTTTTCCTGAGCAATATAATATCTGTGTCTGTCCATAATGTTCGTGTTTAGAAATCCCATCCGAAGAAAAATTGATGGCGGGTCGGGGTGTGCAGCTTCAAATTGCGCAGCGAGAGCTTGTCATCGACATTGGACCACGTGAAGCGCTTGCCGAAATCATAGCGCAGCAGCAAAAATCCGCCGACGCGCAGGCGCACGCCGAGGCCGGCGCTGCCGAGCAAATCGCGAAGCTGATTGTCCCAGGCATTGCCGATATCCATGAACATCGCGCCGCGAATGGCGCTGAAGCCGAGGCCGCCAAACGGGAAGGCAACAACAAACTGATCGATCGCCGGAAAGCGGAATTCGTGGCTCAGCAAAAACGTTTTCTGCCCCCAAATTTGCCAGCGCGGATAGAGCCGCAAATCCCAACTGCCGCCCATGAAAAACGGAAACGCTTCCTTGCCGTGATTGTAACGCGTCGTCACCCGAAAGGCATACGCCGTGCGCAAGCTCGTGCGAAAATAGCGGCGATAGTCGGCGATGATCGTGTAAAAATTCACATTCGACTGCCGCACGTCGATGGTGTTGCCGACGGTGAAATTGAAACGCTCGCCGTCCAGCGGCCCCGACGGCCCCCACAGCGAATTGTCTTTGATATACGAAACAAAATTTGACACCAGCAAACCGTTGCGGGAACGCAGGCCCTCCCAAGTTTTATCCGATTGCCGGACATTCAAGCTCGCTTCCAAACGCCGGAAAACGCTGAGCGGATAACTGATCGAAGCGAAGCCGCCGTAACGCCGCTCGTAAAAAAAGCCCTCGGCGTAATTGTAATAATTGCCGGCGAAATGATACGCGCCGACCGCATAATTCGTCCGCCGCGACAGATCGACGCGCGTCACCGCGACGTTGAAACTTTCGAGAAAATCCGACCGGCTCTGAGCGTTATTGAAGATCAGAAAATAGTATTGCTGATTTCCCAGCATGTCCGACATCGCAAGCTGCGCGCCGCCAGCGGCGCCAAAAATCGGATCCTGCGTGATCTGGCTCTGCGCAATATCGAGGCTGAATTTGCGGTTGTAACCCACCGTGCTCGGCGTCATCTCGCCGGCCAACTTATTCACAGCCCACGGCTCAGCCTTGACCGTGATCGTATCGGCGGCAGTCAATTGAGAGTCGTTAAAAATTTTCTGCACGTCTTTTAACTCGCGGATTTGAAAACCAAATTTCTCAAACGCGGTAAACAGCAAGCTGCCGTTGTCGGTCCATTCGGGATCAAACGCGCCGGTGGTAAAATTTGTCAATTTGCGCAAATCCGCCGCGCCGTTGATCGCGGCCGGATAAGCCGGCGCCGACGGCAAAAGCGAGGGGGTTTCATGGCCATTAGCCGATTGCCCATTCGTCGATTTATTCAGAGAAACAAATTGCGAGGCAGAATTGGCGCGATCAGCGTTCACGGCCACCGGCATTTCTCCGCCGCGATTTTGCACCAGCCAAATGTTGAACGCGCCGTCGCGATCGGACGTAAAAGCCAGCGCCCGGCCATCCGGCGACCAGGTCGGGGTGTAATCGTGATGAGGGCCGTAGGTGACATAATTAATGGCGCCGGTTTCAAGATGATAGACGAAGAGATTATACGCGCCGTCTTTGCCAAATTCCGTGCGGTCGGAGCTGAACGCAATGAGCTTGCCGTCCGGCGACCAGCTCGGATCACGGTCGTCATAAAAATCGTTCGTCAATTTTTGCAAGTTGCCGGCGGCGAGATCGAAAACATATAAATCGCGCCTGCCGGCGAAGTTGGTGCCGGAAAAAACGACTTTGTTTTCCTTCGGCGACCAGTTAGGCGAGTACAGCGTAACCACATCATCAAACTGGTGGCGGCTCAAAATTTTCCCGTCGTGCAAAGAATAAATATACAGCGCATCCTTGCCCTCGCTTTTGGAAATGAACGCCAGGCGGCCCTGCTTGTCCGCGTCCAGTTTGCTGCGCAATAAATTAAACGACTCGAACTCCGAAGTGCGCTCGCCTTCCACCAGCGTTTCGAGATGCTGGCGTTCGCCGCGCTCGTCGCCGTAGGGCAGGCGGTAAATGTTCGAATAGCCCATGCGATTCGAGACGAAAACCACTTGACGCTTGCCGTCGACCTCGGCAAAAGTCGGCTTGGTGTTGATGCCTTTGTTGGTCACGTGGTGGGTGATCATGCCCGGCGCATCGCCGTCTTCCAGCAGCGGATACTTCTGTTTCTTCAAATAATAAAGCCACTGCTCGTCAAATTTTCGGTAATTGACGCCCAAGGTAATTTCCATCACCTCGGAAAAACTATCCGCTTTCCAAACATTCTCCATCAATTGCAGAATTTTTTCTTCGCCGTAAGTTTCCGCAATGAATTTGCAAATCGCCTGGCCTTCCTTGTACATCAAAAATGTGCCGTAAATCTGATACATCTGGCTGAGCGGCACCAGATAACCCGAAAGCACGGCGTCGCGGATGAACATCTCGGCCTCGGAATCCCAGCCTTCCGACCAGTACTCGGCGAGGCCTTCGGTGAACCACAGCGGCGGCCCGGAATATTGCGCGCGTTTGTGATCTTTGAGAACGCGATTGACTTTGGCGTGCGTGAAAACGTGCACCAGCTCGTGATTGATCACGTGGCGGAACGCGGTGATGCTGCCGTCTGACGGAATGACCACACGGCCTTTCAGAAACTCGAAGAAGCCGCCGACGCCCTCGGGAATGAGATAGGGGATGGTGTTGGTTTGTTGAAAATGAAAATGATTGGAGTAAAAAATCAGCGGGATGCGATTGTTGACGTTGTGATTGAATTGATTTTCCAGCCGGCTGTAGGCTTCTTCGGCAAAGCTGGCGCCCATCTCCGCCAGCTCGCGCATCTCGGGATAAAAATAAATATCGAAATGTTTGGTCTTGAGAATTTGCCAGCGGAAATTATTGTAGTGGACTTTGTTGCGGCCAAAATAATATTGCGCTGAGGCCGTGCTGGCGAAAATGAAGATGATTGCCAACAGAAGACTGCCCGTCCAAAATTTTCCTGCCTGCCGCCCCCTGCTTTTTCTCTCGTCCTGTGAAAAAATACCGGTTGCTTTCATAACTGACTCCATGATGGCTACGCTCGCGGGGAAATTTCCAACGTCATCTTAATTTAGGCATTACAAAAATTTTGTCCAAATAAAATTTCTGAAAAAGCCATTCGATTTTGTTTTATTGATATAACAGGAAAAGCGTTGATGAAATTTCATAATCGTTTGGTGTGAACAACATTGCCGCCGGAGCCGGGAACATCCGGAAAGTCTTTCAAATTGATCGTTTTAAAGCCGGAAAAGTTCCCACCGGCTTATTGAGAAAGACAAAATTTTTGAGAAAAAGTTCAAAATAGCGGGGAAATGGATGGTCACTTTTAGCAGCTTATGGGCAAACCATAACTTTTAGAATCTCATCCTTTCGAAATAGCGGCAACTCGCGGCGTTGCTTGCCTTCCACAATCCATCGGCCCTCACCCGCCGGCAAAATGCGGCCAATCACGGCGGCGGTTATTTTTGCCCGTTGCAGCTTGGTTTGCAATTTGACGCATGCCTCGTCCTCGCCGATAATCAGCAACGCGCCGGAGGCGATCAGCCCCAGAATGTCAAGATGAAAATGATCGCACAGCAGTTTGCTTTCCGGAAAAAGCGCAATGCTCGCCATCTGAATTTCGACGCCGAGATCGCGTTCGGCTAACAATTCGTGAACGGCGTTCGCCAGCCCGCCTTCAGTCGGATCGTGCAAGGCATGCACGCCTTCGACTTGCCAAGCGAGGCGCGCTTCGGGCAAAACGCTGATGCCGGGGTCGTGCAAAAAGCGTTTGCAATTTTGGGCAAATTCGGCGTCAAAAATTTCAGCGAGCGTTTGGTCATGCTCGCGGCCAATAATGGAAGTCGCCTCGACGGCCAGGCCTTTGGTGAGCACGATCGCATCCCCGGCTTCAATACGTTCGGGAGAGAAAGAACGATTGGCCGGCGCCTCGCCGAGCAAACAACCGGCAAGGAGGGGGCGATCTATCCCCGTGGTGATTTCAGTATGTCCGCCACACAAAACGGCGCCGATTTTTTGACAGGCTTGACTGAGTTGGTGAAAAATTTCTTCGACCAGCGCCGGCGTCGTATTTCCCTCCGGCAGCAACAAAGTGGCGAGAAACCATTTTGGCTCGCCGCCCATGCAAGCCACGTCGTTGGCGTTTATATGCAGCGCGTAATAACCGATGTCTTCCGCCACAAAAGTAATCGGATCGGTTTTGGCGATGAGCAGCCGGTCGCCAAGATCGATGACCGCCGCATCCCTGCCGAGTCCCGCGCCGATTTTTAGGCCGTGATTTTCCGATTTCGCGCTGGCATATTTTTGCAGCAGCGTTTGCAGAAAATCGAGCGGCAATTTGCCGGCGGGGAAATGATCTGGCAAGTGGTGAGATGAGATCATGACGAGGTCACGATTGAGTTTTTGCATGGCGCGTAAAACGTAAAACGTAATTCGTAATGAGTAAGTAAGACAACTCTTACGGATTACGCATTACGAATCACGTTTTATCCCACCAGCACATTGCCGCCATTGACATTGAAAATTTCCCCGGTGATGTAAGAAGCCAGGTCCGAGGCGAGAAAGAGAATCGGGCCGGCAATTTCCTCTGCCGTGCCCGGCCGGCGCAAGGGAATTATCTTGGTGATGTTTTCGCCTTCCTCGGCGAGCGCGGCGTTGGCCATATCGGTCGCCACCCATCCCGGCGCGACGCAATTCACCCGAATATTGTGCGGCGCCAGCTCCGGCGCCAGCGATTTGGTGAAACTGATGACCGCGCCTTTGGTGGCGGCGTAATGCGAATGAAGCGCTTCGCCGCGCTGCCCGGCCGTGCTGGAGACATTGATGATTTTCCCGCTGCGGCGCGCTTTCATGTGCGGCACGACCAACCGGCAACAGTTGTAAAGACTCTTTAAATTGGCGGCCATCGTCTCGTCCCAAACTTTTTCCGGCATCGTATCAATCGCGCCGTAGGTCCAAATACCGGCGTTGTTGACGAGAATATCGATTTGCCCAAACTGTTTTAAAACCGCCGCGACCATTTTTTCCACTTCGGCATAATTGCCCACATCAGCTTGAAACGCTGCGGCTCTACTGCCGTTTCTTGTGATTTCTGCTGCGAGTGATTCGGCCTCGGCTTTCGCCTGCCGATAATTGATCGCGACCGCCGCGCCGGCTTTCGCCGCCATTTGCGCTGTCGCCCTGCCAATGCCGCGTGAGGCGCCGGTGATGAGGATGACTTGGTTGGAGAGGTTGATCATGGGTTCTCATTTGGAATTTATGCCATCATGAAAATCATAGCTGTTTGCTTGCTTGTTCCACATCGTCGCTTGAGGGTATCAGGATCATGAGCGGTTCATATCCTCGGCCACCATCGCCTTACCCGGCCGCAGTACGCCTCGTAGTCTTGTCCAAAGGTTCGTTGCAGAGCGGGTTCCTCGTACCATACCACCAAGAGATGAGTTGCGAGAAAGAAGAGGCCAGTATAACCGAGAAGCGGCAACGACTCGTAGAAGAGCGCCGCGCCAGCCAGGGCGAGTCCTGCGCCAATGTACATGGGATTCCTCACGAAACGGTAGGGACCCTGAACTACCAATTGGCGAGGCGGGTCGAAGGGCGCCGGAGTGCCTCTCCCGACTGATGCGAAGGTGAATATGCACCACAGAGCGACCACCGCACCAGCGGCCCCGATAACCATCCCGGCAACCTGCTGCACTTCAATCGCCACGGGACGAACAATGCCAGACCAAGACAAGAGGCGGGCCGGTACGTAGATGAGTACGAGGCCGATGAACAGCGTAGCGTAAGTAACCGCACGGACAAGAACAAACATGTTTACCTCTGGCGCACTGAAGTTTTTTGATCTGGCGCGTCGTGACGCTTACTACTTATTCACCCGCCACGCGCCCGCCGGCAGCGGCGTTTTGAGATAATCGCCGAGAAAAGCTTTTGCGGCGTCATGATAGGCTTTGCCGTCCCATTGCAAACGCAATTGCGCCAGGCTTTGTCTGGCTTCGTCCTGCATGGCGCGATGGTAGAACAAAATATCGTGATATCCCTCCGGCCCAGGTTCGCCAAGCTCGATCGCTAACGTCAAATGGCTTTGTGTCGGCAGCAAATTGCGCAAACCCTCGGGCGTGCGCTGCCAGAGCCATACGCTGCAGCCGCCGCTGCCGCACCAGCCCGGCACGTTGGAAATGAAAATTTCCTTGCTGCCGTCGCCGTTCACATCCACCGGCCAGGTTTTCCAATCTCGAACCTCGCCGGCATCGATGTCCGCGCCCTCTTTGGCCATGCTTTGCAGCAAGTCGCTCGGCAAACGGCCATCGGGTGTGACCACATCCCAAACCGAACCGGCCGGCGGGCCTGCCGGCTCGGGTTCGATCACCACCACCGGCGGCGCCGGCGTTTCAACCGGCGCGGACTCAGTCTCGACTTTCGGCGCGGTTTTGCGCGCGCAACCGGCAAGCGCAAGAGCCCAAAAGATGAACGGCAGCGAACCCAGCATCCAAATTTTGGAACACAAACGATGCGGCGAGCGCATGATGGTTTCTCCTTGGCACAACTGTAAAATCCTAAACCACTCTTCAATCTCCTACTCTTACTCCTACTCATACTCTTACTCGTTTTTAAAAACTTGAACAGCGAGTAGGAGTAAGAGTAGGAGTAAGAGTAAGAGTAAGGGTATGATTATGATAGCTCGATCAATAATCCAACCTCAACCCCACCGCCAAATTACGCGCTTCATTGATGTTGCGTTCAACTTGCGTATAGGAATAGCGCAGCAGATTGCGCACGGCCACTTGCGCGGTGAGGCCTTGCCATTGGCACAGCAGGCGCATATCGAGCTGATGCTTCGGCACGCGTTGATCGTCTTTATAAAGCTGCACCTGCTCGCGCAGCAATTTCGCGGCGTAACTGTAATCGGCCTGCAACGAAATCGCGCCGAGATTGAGCGACGGCGAGAGATAGGCAATCAGCCGCGGACGATAGCTCAACAGATCGCCTTCTTGAAATCGAATCGGCACTTCGCTCACTTGATTCACTTTCGTGATCACCGGATCGGTCCATGTCGCGGTGGCATCGAGGCCGAGACGATTTTTCCACAAGTGAAATTTTCCGGAGGCTTCGAGGCCCTGCACCCGCGCGCGGGGAATGTTGATGAGCGTGGCGTAAAAACTCGTGGCGTCGGCGACGAACACCGGCTCGATCAAATCACGATAATGATTCGAGAACGCGGTGATTTCGAGATTGGCCGCTTCACTCAGGCGCTGGCGAACGCCAAATTCAAAAGAAAATGAGCGCTCGGTCGCGATGGTGGCGTTCGGCTCGAAACGCAGCGGAATGTCGAATTGCAGAAACCGTTCGCCCAACGCCGGAATGCGAATGCCCCAGCCCAGCGCCGAGTGCATCACCGTTCCGCCAAAAAGTTCATAGCTCATCCCAAGCTGCGGACTCACGTATTGCTCTTCTTTGCCGTCCGGCAAGGGATTTTTGATCGGCGCGGCCAGCTTATCGAACTGGGTTTGTTCTTTCGGGCCGGGCAGCAAGTAATAATGATCGTAACGCAAACCGGCGGTGAGCCGCAGATCGGCGCGCGGCTGCCAGATTTGCTGAAAATACGGTGAAATCGTGGACGCGAAATGGCGGCCAAAAGCCCGCTGCTCGGCAAAGTCATAATGATATTCCACACCGACCGCGAAGCTCAGGCTGCTGTCGAGCTGCGCGTGAATTTGCCAATCCGCGCCCGGGCCTTGCGCCGGTTGAAAATCGCCGGCGACTTTATAATGATTGCCGGTCAATTGCCGAACGTACGAAGCGCGCCATTTCATTTCCAGCCAATCGTTGATCTGGTGGCGATATTGCGCATAAAACGTATAGGCATCCACGAATAGACGGAAGGGCAGAAATTCGCTCGGCACGAGATAAGGATTATCGCGGCGCGCTTCGACAAATTCGCCGCGACGGTCGCGGGCGTAAGCGCCAAACAACGACAGCTCCGAGCCGTCGCCAAAAGTCCGCGTTAATTTCAGCGTGCCGTTCCAACGTTGAAAATGCCGATTCTGCCGGTCGCCGGTTGATTCGTGGCGGCCAAACGAAGCCCGCAAGCCCAATTTGCCGAATTGCCGGGAATAACTCAGATCGACGCGATTGAAATTGAGCGTGCGGTCGGTCCAGCGCCAAACCGATTCGTAAGGTTTATCGTAAACGCCGAGGCTGGTGCGAATCGAAAAGCGTCCTTGCGGCTGCGGAGCTTTGGTGATGATGTTGATCACGCCGCCGAGCGCGAAAGAGCCGTACAGCGCCGAGCTGGGGCCTTTGATCACCTCGACACGCTCGAAATCGGTGACCGGCAAAATATCCCAATTCATGTTGCCGAGATCGCTGGTCAAGACCGGGACGCCGTCGAGCAAAACCAGCACGCGGTTGCCGAGGCCGCGTGTGTAGCCGGTGCTGTTGCGCACGTTGACATTTTCGCCGACGAGATTGACGCCGGGAATGCTTTCCAACGCCGCATCGATCCGCAGCGGATCGCGCCGCAGCGCCTCGCTGGTGGTGAGGGCGCTGACGCTCACCACCGCGTTTTGAATTTCTTCCGGCTGCCGGCTCGCGGTGACGACGACGTTGGCGATTTCAAGCATGGCCGGCTGCAAGGAAAAATTGGCGCGGGCCATCGAATCCGCTTTGACGCGAACCGAGGCCGAGGCGGTTTGATAACCGATAAAACTCACGCGCAGCGTATAAACCCCCGGCGTGACGCGCTTGATCGCAAAATTTCCCTCGACATCCGTGACGCCGCCGAGCACCGTGCCTTGCACCTGCACATTCGCGCCGGGCAGCGCTTCGCCGTTCGTCGCCTCGCGCACGCGGCCGCGGATTTCGCCGTACTCTTGGGCGAACAGAATGGCGGGCAAAAATAAAACGGCAAACAAAATTTTGAGAATAAAATCCTTACAAAAATATTCACATAAAGATTTCGTCATAGCCGAACAAAAAAACTTTGCGTAATCTTTGCGTCTCTGCGTCTTTGCGTGCGCTTCTCTTTTTGAGTTACGCATTGTTGTGAGAATTCTCTTCATTATTGGCAAGCCCCGTCTTCTTTTTTAAAATTAACGCCCGCCGGCAGGGTGGAAAAATCAACCATAAAATCAATGCCACTTTTGGTTTCATTCACGCCAACTTGCAGTGATTTGGGCTGCAACGAATCGTTCGGGCAATGATAAAACCCAATCGTGCGAATATCGAAGATGCTCGTTTTTTTCCCTTTCCAAAACAGCGCGATGAATTTATACTCGCCGCTGCCGACCGCCGTGCGGTAGTGGAAAGGTTCCTGGCGCAAGAGCGGGACGTTGATATCCAATGCCTTCACGCTCAAAAAATCAAGCTGGGTTTTGGGAATGATCGGAAAGAAAGCAATCGCCACGATTTCCGTGCCCTCCTGGCCTTGCGGCCACTCGCCTTTGAATGTGATGTCGCCCTCGATGATCGCGTCGCGTTTGGTCAATTCCCAGCTCGCGTAGACGTTGACGCTGTCGGCAATCGGTTGCGCCCCGTTGATGGTGATGGGCTTCGGGCTGAACGAGCCGCTGGTGAAATCGAGGCCGTAGATGCCGAGAATATTGGCGATGTCCCACGACGCGCCGTTTCTGCGCCACAGCACGCCGGCGGCCGGGTACGTTCCCGGATCGACGACCAGCTCATAGTGCAGCGTATCGGGCCGCGTACGCAGCGTGTCGCGATTGAAGGGCAGCGGGTCGCTGTAAACGAGATCAGTCGCGAGATTTTCCGGCGGGAAACGTTTGGCGATGGCAACTCTCGCCTCGCGGACATACCACGGCGGGATGACATTGTCGAAAATCACCGTGCCTTTGATGCGATAAGGAATGGGATCGAGGCCATGATCGTAATCACAACCGCCCCCGAGCAACAACAGCAGCGTCACACCGAGCAGACGCTTTGGAATTTGGGACTTCATTAAAACTCTCCATTCACCGCAAAATAAAAATTGCGAATTTCTCCGATGTTGCGCTCGATCGGGGCGTAATTGTAATTCACCGCATTCTTCACGCCGAGCTGCAGGCCCAACTGGCGCCAGCGGTAATGCAGGCGAACATCCCAGTTTTTGAGCGGCACTTCTTCCGGAAATCGCAGCGTTTTATCATAACGCGAAACGTAGCGGTAATCCGCTTCGAGCGTCGCCGCGCCGAGCGAAAATGAAGGCGAAACAAACGCCGTGAATTTCGGACGGTACGGCAGCAGTTGATTTTTCTTCAACCCGCTCGCCGGATCGTCCGACAAACTTTGCGCTTCCATCCAGCTCATCGCCGTTTCCAAGCCCAGGCGATTGCCCCACCAGCGGCCTTTGAATTGCGTTTCGATGCCGCGCATGCGCGTGCGCGGATAATTGAGAAAACGCAGCACCGGAATATTTTTCGTGTCCAGCTCGATCAGATTGTCGTACTGGTTCCAAAACGCCGTCACCTCGGCGGAAACGTTTTCGCCCAAACGCTGGCGCAAACCGACGTCGAAAAGCGTCGAGCGTTCCGGCTGCAAGCCGGGATTGCTCCTCAGCTCGAAACCGCCGCGGCTGCGAAATTGGCTGAAGCGCTCGGCAATCGAAGGCGAACGAAAACCGCGCCCGATGGAAAAATGCAAAATCGAGCCAGGCAAAAAATTATAGCTCGCGCCGAATTTCGGACTCAACTGCGTCTCCGCCGAATCGCCGACGAGAATGTAGGTGTCGTAACGCCAACCGGCGTGAATTTGCCAGATATTCGAAATTTTCCAAATGTCCTGAAAATAAGGCGAAATCGCATTGCCGCGATGCGAGCCGTAATGTTTTGATTCGGCCTCGTCGCGCTTGTAATCGACGCCAAACACCACGCTGTGCGCCGAATGCGGCAGCCAATTCCACTGCGCTTCGCCGCTAAATCCCAGCGCCGGTTTGAAATCCTTTGCCAGCTCCGAGGGCAAACCGATGAGCTGCGAATTGAACGAAAAGCGAATTTTGGTCGAGAAGACCGGCGAAAAAAGTTTGTTGTAAACCAGCGAAGCCGCGGTGCCGTCGAGCTTGACATGATCCTGCGTATCGCTGATCAAAGGCGAATTGAGATCTTGCAGTTTGAAAAAGAAACCGCGCGCGTCTCGGCTGTACGTCGCAAACAGCGCCAGATTCGAATTGTCGGGAAGCCGGTAATCCGCTTTGCCGGTAAAATACCAGCGCCGGAAATCGCCGCGGTCGCGGTCGCCGGTCGATTCGTGCCGGGAAACCGCGAGGCGCAAACCCAGCCGGTAAAACGTTTGGCTGTAGCTGGCGTCGGTGCGATAATAATACAGTGTGCGATTCGTCCATTTCCATTCCGGCACCGAAGGCTCGTCATAAACGCCGGCACTCTGGCGAAAACTGAATGACGGTGTCGCCGTTGGACGTTTGGTGAGAATGTTGATCACGCCGCTGATGCCGCCGGAGCCGTACAACACCGAGGCCGCGCCTTTCAAAACTTCGACGCGCTCGACTTCGGTGACCGGCAAAATATCCCAGTTGGCGCGGCCGAGATCGCTGGTCAACACCGGCACGTCGTCAATTAGCATGAGCACGCGGCTGGCGCCGAGGCCGAGCAGCGCGTAGCCGGAGCCGCCGCGCACGTTCACATTCTCGCCGACGAGGGTGATGCCGGCAATGCTTTGCAAGCTCTCGTCGATGCGAAAGCGGTTGCGGCGGCGAATTTCCGCCGGCGTGACGACGCTGACGCTGTTGGCGGCGCGCTGCAAATCTTCCTGCTGGCGCGAGCCGGTGACGATGATCGTCTCCGATTGCACGGCTGAGGGCTGCAAGGCGATTTGGATTTGCGAGGTGGAATCGCGCTGCACACGAACGCGAATTTGCTCGGTGCGGTAGCCGATGAAGGAAATTCTCAAAAGGTAATCACCCGGCGGCACGCGCCGAATCACGAATTCTCCGTTATCGTCGCTGCTGGCCCCCAACAGGGTTTTGGTGACCCACACATTCGCGCCGCTGAGCGGGGTCTTGGTTTCCGCATCCGCAACCACGCCGCTGATTTTGGCCGATGGCTGAGCTTGCAAAAAGGCGGCAAAAAACAATAGAAAAACCGCAGAACAAATTTTCACAACAAAAATTTTATCTTCAAAAATCAAATTTCTATTTCTCATATCGAATTTCACACGACTCCCGCTCGGTTAGTTGATTTGCCAATAAGCAAAAATATCGACGTTGCCCGCGACCGGATTGGCTTTGGTGATTTGCACGGCGCGCGGCGCGAGCGTCGAATCTTTTTTGACGCCGTAAATGCCGATTAATTTTTTGATGTCCCAATTTTTTCCGCGCTCTTTCCATAAAACGCCGACCACCGGATAAGAGCCGGCCGGCGCCGAGATTTCGTATTTCGCTTGCGCCAGATCAAACCTCACCGCCGTGCTGAAATAAACATCGCCCAGATCATCCGGCAGAAATTTCGCCGTGGCGACTACCCGAACTTCGTCCACGTTGCTCGGCCGCGTTGCGGGATCATCAAAAATAACCTGACCGGTGATCTTCGTTGCGGAGGGGCCGAGGCCGTGGTCGAATTCGCAGGATAAAAATAAACCAGAAATGGCGGTTATAAACGTAAGGCAGCTTAATTTTAAAAGTCGAATCATAAAACTCCAATAGCTATTGTTCTAAAAACTTGACGGCCAAACTTGCCATCATCGTCATGCCGGTTTCCAACGCCTCGTCATTGAAATCAAAGGTGTCCGAATGCAGCCCCGAAGTCGGCCCGACGCCGAGGCGAAACATGGCGCCGGGATATTTTTGCAAATAATACGCAAAATCCTCGCCGCCCATGCTCGGCTCTTTGAGTTCGACGACTTTCGATGAGCCAACAATCTCGCTGGCGATTTTTGCGACAAAATCAACCATGCGATCATCATTGACCAGCGCCGGATAACCGTTATCAATTTTAACTTCGGCGCGGCCGCCAAACGATTGCGCCACGCCTTCGATCAATTCGGTGAAGCGGCGTTTCAGGCGCTGGCGCGTTTCGGCCTGCAGCGTGCGAATCGTGCCGCCGAGCCGGACTTCCGCCGGAATCACATTATCGGCTGTGCCGCCGTGCACCATCGTGATGCTGATCACCGCCGGATCGGCGCCGTGGCGTTCGCGTGTGACCAGGCTCTGCACGGCGGTAATGACGTGCGCTGAAATCAAAACCGGATCGATGGCCGCCAGCGGATGCGCCGCGTGTCCGGCCTTGCCGTGAATGACGACTTCAAAATCATCGATGGCCGACATCATCGCGCCGCGCTTGACGCCGATCGCGCCGGCCGGCAAATACGGCCACGCGTGCAGCGCGAAAAAAGCGCCGATATCAAAACCGTCCAAAAGCTTCGAGGCCAGCAACGCTCTGCCGCCGCCGTTGTGCTCTTCCGCCGGTTGAAAGACACAAATAATGTTACCGTGCAATTCATGGCGCAGTTCCGCTAAAATTTTTGCGGCTCCGAGCAACGTCGCGGTGTGGCCGTCGTGGCCGCAGGCATGCATGCAGCCGATATTTTGCGAGCGATAAGGCAGCTCGCTTTTTTCCGTGATCGGCAGCGCGTCGATATCCGCGCGCAGGCCGACGGCCGCTAAAGGGCGCCCTTGAGTGGTCGTTGGGCCGGGTTTGCCGCCGCGAATGATGGCAACGGTTGCGTAAAGATCATCCGTCACGCGCAGCTCGAGATTCAGCGGCGCAAGAAATTTTCGGATGAACGCCGCGGTTTCTTTTTCCTGCCAACTGAGTTCGGGATGCTGGTGCAGATGCCGGCGCGCGGCGGTGATTTCGGGCACGTATTCGTGGGTGAGATTGCGGATGCGATGGTGCATGAGTTGTGTTTGTCTAACGGTTCGTAAAAAATCTTCGAGTCATAAGATTGTCATTCCGCAGGCTACGCCCGCAGGGAATCTTTTTTAGCTTCAGCGCTGATCTTGGAATTAAACAGGATTCTTCCAGAATGACATCTGTTAAAATGCTTTTTAAATTAGCAAGCCCAGACAGACTTTTGGAGTGACTTCACTTTCCAAACATCCACTTGCCCCAAAGTCCTTGAATAGAAACTTTTTCCGGCAGGCGCATGCCGTTTTGCTTGAGCGCCAGCATGATCGAGCCGCGGTGATGGGATTCGTGCGAGATGAGATAACCCATCCAACGGACGGCTTGGCCGCCGAACATTTTTGTTTTGCCGTTTCCTGCGAGCGCTTGCTTGAGAAAATTTTCGACTTCTTGTCCTGATTTCTTGAACGCCGCCAAAAGCTGTTTGCGGTTTGGGATTTTCTTCTCACCCTCGGATTTTGGCCGCTTACCGGTGGTGTGAAAATGCAGCCAACCGGCGCGCACGCGATGCATGTGACTGAACTGCTCGGCGACGTTGCGCCCGCGCGAGCCTGAGGGCACGGCTGCAAAACCGGCCTTGGGAATCTCTTCGAGCAGATAGAGATTGATCCGGTTGTGCACGCGCCAGGTGTTCAGGATTTGGTCGAGGAGTTGGGTGCCGGGCATAGGTGTTTCATTGAATGATTTCTCTTTAAGTATTGGCAGACGAGAATCATTCTTAATTCTTAATTATTTGAGTCAGACTTTAAAACGAATTGGAAGTCCCAATACGTCTGGTCGTTACTGGGTCTTGAACTCAAAATTATCTCTTTTTGACGGATAAGGCTATCAGTTCTATCTGCTATAAAATTTTTAGAACTCATGTCTATATCTATACTAACTCCGCCACAACTAGGAAGCCAGATTTGTGCAATTTGATATCCTCTGTCAAAATCTCGGCGCATTTGAAATTCTTTGATAGTAGAGCGTCCGGGTAAACGTGGGGTAACAGGGGTATTGGAAATAGGAAAATTATCGAGCAGATAACTTAAATCGAGTCCTGCTTGTAAATGGGATGATTTAAATTTAATAACTTTTGCTAAAGCAACGACAAGAAAAAGATTTTTAAGTTCTCTATAAATAGGTCGTTCATCAGAAATTTCATTATATAGAGATGAAAAATCTTCTGCAAACTTTTTAGCTACAATATCAATATCGTTAGCCGTGCTATACTTTTTGCTTCTACTAAGATAAACTCCTTCAGTAAGTAAAATCACTGGGCATTGTTTTATCAAAATAATATCGCGATTTTCCTCATAGATATTATTGCCAGAACTAAACCAAAAACGTTGCATACTATTCATTGAAACTGTAATAGGTTTATTCTGAAGTAATGAGTCGCGAATTTCTCTAAGCTTCATATCAATTAAACTCGAGAAGCCAATGGTGACAAGCGAATCAGAACCATCAACCAAAGATTTCATATTGTAGTCTGCAGTAACCATTACCTTGGCAAAATGAGAATTGAAAGGAATCCCCATTACTCGAACGCTTTGCGGTTCTGCGCAAGTCATATGCCAGTTTTTAATTTCACTTTCTGCTTGTTTAGATGTGAGGCTTTGCAGCATCCTTCGCGAAATTATCTGCAGTTTCTGAACGGTTTGAGGATTTGGATCAATAGAGCAACTAGGATAACTGTATGTCAAAGTACTTTGCTTCGACTGCGCGTATTTTAGCCACGTATTTCTCAATGCGACTACAAAATCTTCAAGATATAACGGCGGCAGCTTCGTGTCTACTTGCCCCAAAAGTATTAAATCATTATTTTTCTTATCAACTATGTACCCCATAATTTTAGTAACACCATAAAACTGCAAAAGTTCTTTAGATAAATTTCCTCTTGAGTCATGCAGTGTTTTTTGAAGTTCTTTTATCGAAATAGCTCTCCCACGTATGACTAATGGTATATTGCTATATAGTTTTTTGGCAAAACCATTAAATGTAAGAAATAATAAAAATGGCAACAAAAATGTTAAAATATTTCTTTTCATAGTTATTTCCAATAAAAAATATATCTATCCAATAAATAAACTCTTTAAACTTTGCAAAATCGATCCCGATTTAGACAGAGTCAAAAAAGCGACATAAACAAGAAATCCAATAAACCATTCACTTACAATTATACCCTTTTCGCGGCTGTCAAAAAATGTTAAAATATCACGCTTAAGCCTGAAAGTAAAAAACACCATTGTGCTAAAATAAAGGCAGTTTAAAATGTTGTCAATCAACAATTTTTTTTGGATATTCATGCTTTTTCTTTTCACTTTGAATCTTTTCTCCAAAGCTGCATCATCTTTAGATATGTATTCATTAATTTTATCTGACAAAGCAAATGTATAAAATACACCATAACTAAAAATAAAAAAAAGTATCCAGTATATCAATCGAAAGGGTCTATAGCCAAGTCCCATAGTTATATTGTATATAAATCTCCACCACTTGATTGGGTTAAATATTGAGTATTTTTCGTAGTTAACAGAAACTTTTTGATACATAGTTGAAAGTTCAAAAAGATAATCTAACTCAAAATAAGCACTTTTCTCATCCGCTCCTTTAAAACTAGCATCCTTTAAAGAAGCAATAATATCTTTTTTAGTGAAATAATCTAATGTATCGCAAAGTTTTATAAACTTAAGCTTTTCTAACTGAATTTTAAGATTTATCGGGCTACAGATGATAATTTTTGCACCGGGATATTGAAAATTACTTTTGACACGATTTTTTGATAGCTCTGATGAGATCCCTAATTTACCTTTAGATAATAATTTTGCGCGTAAAAAATTATATTTTTGTATTCTATAACCAAAATAAGAAACCAAATCAACATTATCAATATTTCCGACAAAAACAGTATCTAAAATTGTAGACAATGAAAAATTTACAACTGCATTTTCGCTAAATGAAGCATTTCGGAAGTCAATCTTGTTGTTAAATTTCGCAGAATTAAAATTTATCTGTTCTGCAATTTGAACGTTGGAGAAATTAGCTAATTCATTAAAATAGGTATCTCCAAAATTAGCCCCTTTAGTGAATTGAGCGTATTCAAATTTGGCTGTATCGTCGAATTGTGCATTAAAAAATTGAGTAGCAATACTAAACTTTGCAGCTTTAAAATCAGCAAGATTACTGAAACGAGTATATGAAAAATTTGAGCTACTATCGAATCGGGCGTACTCAAATTTTGATAAATTAGCGAATTGAACATATGAGAAATCGGTAAAATGATTGAATTGCACTTCAGTGAAATCGACACTGCCAGAGAAGTTGGAAATTGTAAAATTAGCAAGATTAGCAAAATACGAACGTTTGAAATTGGTTAAGCTATCGAATTGAACATTCTTAAATTTCGTTGAGCTATCAAATCTAGCATTTTTAAAATAAACGGTACTATAGAACCTAGCAAAGGAAAAATCAACATAATTATTAAAACGGGTATCGGAAAAATCAATTAAACTTTTAATGTAATGATTTGTAGAATCAACGACATTTCCCACTATGAAACGATTTTCGGGTTGAGGATAGAATATTATAATGCCTTTCGTTTGGGGAAAAGACAAATTTGATAAGGACATAAAAATACCCCCAAATATTAAATATCTATTAACCCGTAATCTCATTTTAATTCTAATTTCCCTTCGTTCCCAACAAGTCCCACTTAGTCGAATATCTAAACCATACCTACACCCCCAACGCCGATTTGCTCATCTCCAATTCCACCGTCGTGATGCGCCATGCCGGGCAATCGAGATCGACGCGCGAATTGGAAAATACGGTGACTTCCTCCAGACGTTCTTCCAGCAAATTGAGTTTCCAGGCATGTGAAACCGGCATGCCCCAGAAGAGCTTGCCGCGCACGCGCTGGGCGGAGGCGTTGTAGAGACGAACCACGATGGTGTCGCGCGTATCACATTTTTTGACAGCAGTGATGACGAGCGACGCCGGTTCGAGGCGAAAGAGCGAGAAATCCGCCGGCAGCGCGCTTCCGGCGCCGGGGGTGCTGCGGCAGGTTTTTTCCAACAGCGGCACGCGAAAACGCTGCGCCCAGTTCGGCAAACCGGCTTTCTCCCAATGGCCGGCATAAGGCATAATCGCGTACTCAAAAACCTGCCCGCCTTGACATTGCGCTTCCGGCGTGGGCAAAGCCGGGCCGGCGTGATTTGGGCGTGTAGCCAAATCATTTCGCGACAGCCAGCCGACGGCGCGCAGCAACGTGAGAATGAGACCCGTGCCTTTTTTCTCGCGCCGGGCTTCGTATTCATATAAACCTTGCGTGAGAAGGGCGAGACCGCCCTTGCGATCTTCCACCGCGCAAAAATGCTGCATCGGCTCGGTCGGAACCGGCGGCTGCAGCCAGTTTTTCCCGGACGGTTTTTTCAACGGCCGGTCGATCACATAAAACTGTTGGCCGGCCAGCGAGGTGCTGGTCGCCAGCGGCGCTGTCAAATGAACGCGGAGACGATGATCGCGCACCAGATTTTGGAAAGTCGTCCGCACCGCCACGTAAGGCGCCGCCGCCGTGATGGTGAAGCGAATTTCAAGCAGGCATTGAATGAGTTTCCTGCTGCGCGCGCCTTTGGGTTTGGCCTTGCGATCAAACTCAGCCGGCAACGGCAGGTTCAGCGTCACTTCGATTTCCGCCGCCAGATTCGAGTGATGCACGACGCGCAGCTTGCCCTTGCGGCCGCGGCTCCAAATCGTTTGGCTCTTCGGCGCCGGTGAATAATCGTACTCGTCGCCGACATCTTCGGTATCTTCAAAAATGTGGCAGCGTTGATATTGCCGCTTGGCGGCTTTATCAAACAAATCAAAACTGCCATCCGGATAAAATTTAACACGGAGATAAGCGTTCTCCACGACATTGCCTTTGACACGCACGCCTTGAAAATCCTCCGGCAATTTTGCCGTCTCGGATTCGCCCGCCTGCACGGAAAAAGTCCGGTAACTCACCGGCGCCATTTCCGGCGTGAGAAATTCGATTTCAGCAACGCGCCACGGTTGCTCGCCTTTCGACGAATCCAACTGAAAGCTGACGCGATCTTGCAGCAGTTGCGCGCGTTTTTCCTCATAAGTCAGCGGATGCCGCCCGGCAGTTTCGCCGAGTTTGGCAAAAGCTTCCGGCAGGGGAAATTCTTCGCGCGAGGCAATTGGCCAGAAACGAATAACGTTGCTGGCCAGCGGCTGATTGTTGCTGTCGAAGACGGTGAGAGTTTTGGACGGACGCCCGGGCGGCAAAACCACCAGCGCGCGCATCACCTCGCGGCGAGGGGTTGCCGATGAATTCGTCACAACGAAACTCGGGCTATCGGCGGACGAGGCGTTGCGGCGCACACGCTGCGCCAAGGTCTCCAGCGCGGCGTCGACGACGTTCTCCCCGAGCTGGCGGACATCGTCGAAGCGCCCGCGCATTTCGCGATGCACCAAATCAATGCTGCAGCCGCAAATCGAATCGTGGGGATGATTGTATAGCAGCTTTTTCCAGGCATAAGTCAAAAAACCCGCGCCGTGATTGGCGCCGGCGCGCAGCCAGGCGAGCACGGCCAGCGGCTCGGCGAGGCCGGCGAGCAACATTTCGCAGGCGTCGTTTTGTTGCTTCAAATAAACCCGCGACGAGAGCACGCCGGAGAGAATAAGATGGCTCTTGCCGCCGTGCAGCTCACCGGAGTGATTTGGAAAAGATAAACCGGAGCGCCGCAGCGTCGCAATAAAACGCGAGAAAGTCGTATGCTCGGTCGAGCAGTCTTTCAACACCGAGTTTGCATAATTCAACAGACGCGGCAATTCCACCTGCGGCTCCTGATGATCGCAGCCGTTGTTGATGAGAATGTGCTTCGTGCCGTCGCTGGCGGTTTTGGCGATCTGGCCGATCTGATGGATTTCTTGATGCAGGCGATCGTTCAACACGTCAAATCGCGCGGTCTCGCTGGAATGATCGCCCGGGCCTTCGTAACCGAGATCGACGCCGTTGCAATAGCCATGGCGCTGATAAACGGCAAGCACGCGGTTGCCGTCCGGCGCAATCCACAAAAATTCCGTGCCGAGGCGGTCTTCTTCGTCGCCGAGGCCGCGGGTAAAAACAAAATTGTCGATGTTGCAGCCACGCAGAATTTGCGGCATCTGCGCGATGTGGCCGAAGGAATCCGGCAGGTAGCCGACTTTCATCACGCCGCCATATTCGCCGGCGAGGCGATGGCCGGTTTGCAAATTGCGAATCAACGCTTCTTCGCTCACCAAAAATTCATCCGGCAGCACGTACCACGGGCCGATCTCGAGGCGGCTGTTTTGCACCAACGCTTTGAAGCGCTCGCGATTCTCCGGGCGGATGGCAAAATAATCTTCAAGCAGAATCGTCTGGCCGTCAAGAACGAAATAACGATACTCGCTGTTGCGCTCCATCAGCTCGAGCAAACGATCCATGAGACGAACGAGACGCTGGCGATATTGTTGAAAAGGACTGTACCACTCGCGGTCCCAATGCGTGTGAGAAACCACGTGCAGCTTGTACCGAACGGTTGTTTTCGACATAGTCTGGGCTTCCTTTGGTTGATACTCAACTGGCCCGTATGGAGGCATTCTCGACATTTTCTCCCTCGCGATACTTAAATTTTACGTTATTACGTTTTATTTTTACGTTTCATTTTTTTTCAATTGGTCGAGCAAAACCGCGAGCAAAATCACGATTCCCAGCACGACTTGCTGGACGTAACTGCCGACGCCGGTGAGATTCAGGCCGTTGCGCAAAACGCCGATCAACATGGCGCCGATGAAAGTGCCGGCGACTGAGCCGCGTCCGCCGAAGAGGCTGGTGCCGCCGACGACAACGGCGGCGATGACGTCAAGCTCGTACATGAGGCCGGCATTCGGTTGGCCGCTCGACATGCGCGAGGCGAGCAGGATGCCGCTCAACGAAGCCATCGCGCCGCAAATGATGTACACCAACAGCAACGTTTTTCTGGTGGCGATGCCGGCTAAACGCGCGGCTTCGGCGTTGCCGCCGACCGCATAAACATGGCGGCCAAACGGCGTGTGCCGCAGCGTAAACCAGGCCAGCAAAAAAACGGACAGCATGACGAGACTCGGAAACGGAATGCCGAAAATGCGGCTGCCGCCGAGGGCGTCAAAAATCGGCGGCAAGCCCCAAATCGGCCGGCCATCGACCCAGATGTACGCTACGCCGCGCCAAACCGTCATCAGCGCCAGCGTCGTGATGAACGGCGTCACGCGAAAATAAGTGATAAAAAATCCGGCGATCGCGCCCGAAAGCACGCCGACGAGCAAACCGCCGGCGATCGCCAAACTCAACCCGATTGCCGGCGGCAAATTGAATTTCAAAATCCACGCGGCCACCACGCCGGTCAACGCCACCAAACTGCCGACGGACAGATCGATGCCCGCGGTCAAAATCACGAACGTCATGCCGGCGGCGATGATCGCGATGATGGAAGTTTGCAGCGTGACGTTGATGAGATTCTCGGGAGTGAGGAAGTGGTCGGAGGCCAAGGAGAAAAACGCAAACTCAATGATGAAGGCGGCGAGGATGCCATACTCTTGCACGTGGCGCAAGAGCGGCCGCACGCTCGCCTTTCTTGGCGCAGCTAACGACAATTCCCTGTCGGCGCGAGGCGTTGGCGATAGCCGAACTTGTTGGGCGGCTTCTGGATTCACTCACTCCCTCGGGGTTTGGTCATATCAATATTTCAACAGTCGATGCAAAAGTCAGGCGGCGACACGGCGGCGCGATGATGTCGTGCGTTTGGGTTGTTTTTTCTTGGGCTGAAGTTTGCCATTCTTTCGAGCCCGTTTCGCTTTCAAAACATAACCGCGCCTTATCTCAAGGCCGAGGAAATCTTCGTTGCGAAATACAGCATGCTCTTTCCCCGCCGGTATGGCGTTGAAAATCGCTTGCAAAAGCGGATAATGGGATTCAAGAATAACGATTCGAGACAGCGAAAGCAATTCATCGGAGGTAAGATGCGCTTTGACCTTGTCGGCAAGATAACGCATGGCCTTGGATCTGTTCTTTTCAATCCAAGGGCTGGCAACGATCAAGTCCCAAACGTTCGGCGCTTCTCTCCGCAGGAATAAGCCGAACAAGCTGATCTCACCTTTTTCCGCGGTAATTTCGTTTAGGACGGCGACTAATTTTTCACGTTTAATAATAGGTTTGATCATAATTCCCTCAACAAAAATTTTGCTGCTGTGATCATCGTGTGGGCTTCTTGTGAAGATGTGCTGCCAGCCAGTTTATAACGAATCTCTGGGTTCCAACTGGCAACATCCGACCATTCCTTTAAATATTTATTCTTCATGATTGCTTCAGTACCCGAAAGACGGAGCAAAACATCCAACTCATGCGTTTTGAAGCTCTGATACTTTTGAAAATCAGCCTTTGATGACGGATACTCACTCCAGTTCAAATTCAAACAAATTCTCGCTTTCAAAGCCAATTCGATAGCATAGCCGCAAAGATAAACGGCGCTGTCATATCTTCCGGATTGCAGCAACAACTCAGCATCTTCCAATTTTGCCTGCGCAATTTTTTGCAAATCGGTGCGGCTGATCACGGTTCTCTACTCGCCTTTCGTTATGCCACCATCTTCATCTCATCTGCCATTTGCAACTTGCTTTTTGCTTCGTGCCCCGTCGCGAGATGCATGATCTTCTCCTGCGTCGCTTCTTCCCGCGAGAGAATGCCGGCCAATTGCCCTTCCCACATCACGCCGAGGCGATCGGCGAGGCTCATCACTTCCGGCAGATCCGAAGAGATGACAATGACGGCGCGGCCTTCGGCGGCGAGATTCCGGATCAGCGCGTGAATCTCGCGTTTGACGCCGACGTCGATGCCCCACGTCGGCTCGTCGAAAATCAGCACGCGGCAATTCGTCGCCAGCCAGCGCGCGAGCACGACTTTCTGGCGGTTGCCGCCGCTGAGGTTGGCGACTTTCTGCGCCAGCGACGGCGTGCGGATGCGCAAGCGCTCGACGTGATCCTGCGCCGTCTCTCTCACGCGCCGCCAGTTGATTTTCCAGCCGGCGCGCAATTTATCGTAACTGCTCAGCACAATATTTTCCTGCACGCTCAGCCCCATGATGAGTCCCTGCCGATTGCGATCTTCCGTCAACAGGCCGAGGCCGAGCGCGATGGCCTCGGCGGGCGAGCGCGGATGAATTTCTTTGCCGTCGAGAAAAATTTTTCCGGTTTGTTTGCGATCAGCGCCAAAAATCATTCTCGCCACCTCGGTGCGGCCGGAGCCGACGAGGCCGGCGAAGCCGAAAATTTCACCGGCGCGCAAGCTAAAGCTGACGCCACTCACCCAATCGCGGCCAAGATTTTCAACGCGTAAAACTTCCGAGGCGTTTGAAAGATTATTCGCTTTTTTTTCACTCTTTTCTTCTTTCAGCTCTCGCCCAACCATCCACTGCACAAGCTGTTGGCGAGTGGCGCCGGCAACTTCTGCGGTTGTGACCCACTTGCCATCGCGAAGCACGGTGAGCCGATGGCCGATTTCAAAAATCTCTTCGAGGCGATGCGAGATATAAATGATGCCGACGCCGTCGCTCGTGAGCCGGCGAATGAGCACAAACAAATGCGCCAACTCTTTGTCGGTGAGCGTCGCCGAAGGCTCGTCCATCGCAATAATCCGCGCGCGATGATGCAAAGCTTTCGCGATCTCGACCATCTGTTGCTGCGCGACGCTGAGGCGCGCCACCGGTTGCTGCAACGGCAGCTCGACGCCGATTTGATCGAGCAACGCCCGCGCTTCGGCGCGCAATTTTTTCCAATCAATGAACGGCGACCTGCCATTCCCGCGCCGCGGCTGATGGCCGAGCAAAATATTTTCGGCAACCGACAGCGCCGGAACGAGCTTGAAATCCTGATAAATCACGCCGATGCCGGCGGCAATCGCCTCGGCGGGATTGGCGAAATGCCGCGAGTCGCCGTTGACCCAAATCTCGCCGCTGTCCGCCTTCTCCGCGCCGGCCATGACTTTGATGAGCGTCGATTTGCCCGCGCCGTTTTCGCCGACGAGGCAATGCACCTCGCCGGGCCGCAGATCGAAGCTCACTTCATCCAACGCCACGACGCCGGGGTAGCGTTTGGAGATGCGGCGGAGGGAGAGAATGTTGTCGGTTGCTTCAACCAATTTTGATTCGGTAAATGAGTTGTACTCGTACTCGTACTTCTACTCCTACTCTTACTCTTACTCATCTTCGATTTTAAAAAGCGAGTAAGAGTAGGAGTAAGAGTAAGAGAAAATTAGCAGAGTTACTGGCTAATCCTCATCGTCTTCACTTCCCACGCGCCTAAATTCACCGTCAGTTTTTGTCCCGAAAGCGGCAGCGGCTTCTCGTTCCATTCGATCAGATTGACCTCGCTCACAGTTTTCGCGGCAAAGGGCAGGTTGATCGTCGCGGTTGCCGGTTGGCCGGCGCTTTCGTAAATTCGCACAATCCAATCATCGTTGTCTTCGGATTTTTTGAGGGCGGAGACGATGACACGCGAGGGCTCGACGCTCACGAAACTATGCGCCGGCGGCAATGCGCCGCTTTGCTGCTGCATCACGCGCGCCATCAGCGGAAGATTGAATGCCGCGCCGTTTTGCGCCGCGCCGCTTTTCCAATCGCCGTTATGCGCTGTGATCGACAACGTAAAATGATGCTCGCCGTCGTCGGCTTTGGGATCGGGCGAATCCAGCGCGCGCAGCGCCGTCACGCGCACGACGCCGTCCTGCGCATCGGCGCCGTATTTCGAATCATTGGCGATGGTCACGCCGAATTGTTCGTTGGAAAGGTCGAGCCACTTTTGCATCAACACTTCTTCACCATTCGCCGGACGCTCGCTGGCGCCGAAAGGAATTTCCGCCATCAGCCGGCCATCAAAAAGTTGAAACGGAAAAATAATTTTCAGCGTTTTGTTGCGCTCGCGCCAATTCACTTTATAACGCATTTCGACACGCGGCAAGGAGGCATAAACCAAATACTCCTGCTCGATTTGAGAAGCGCCGTATTCGTATTTCGTCAACAACCGCGCGCGCAGGGGGCCGGTTTCCAGCACAATCGGCGGCTCGAGCAAGTGCAGACGGTCGCGGGTTCCGTCATAATTAAAATGCAGCGCTGAATTTTCGCCGCCTTTTTCCCCGAGAATTTGTAAACCCGCCGGCTTGTTCGCCATCCACTCGCGGCTGCGCTGATGGTCAACCCAATTCGCCAAACCGCCGCGCTCGGCGTCGATCTTGAGGCTGTAATGGCTATTGCTCATCGTCAAGCTGTCGACGTCAACCCGCGCGCGCGCCGCAAGATTCGGCTCCTCGCGGCGCCATTCCAGCCAATAGATTTTGTAACCGAAAGCCGGCACCTCCTCCGGCAAAAACAGCAGCCGGTAATGCATGCCCTGCGCTGTCGAATCCTGCTGCAGAATTTGCGCGAGCAGCCTTTTGCCGGCGGCATCGCGAAAATAGGGCACCGGTTTGATCTCGCGGTCAGCCGCCTCTTCCGGCTTTTTCCCTTTTTGCGATTTGGATTTTGCTTTTTGCTCTTTTCTTTTTTCTTCTTGCAACTCGTAGGGCACGGTCACGCCGGCTTCAACCGCATCGGTGCGCGGCCAGCTCAAGCCGTTGTAAACGACGACGGGAATTTCTTCTTTATTTTGCGACTGGCTGTCGATCGCCGTTTCGAGGCGCGTCATCGCTTTGTCGAGCGCGGCTTTTGCCGTTTCAATAGCATCGCGATAGGAACGCTGCGAATAATCATAATTCGCTGCGACGCCCATGCCATTTAAAAATGCGTGTGATTGATTGAACAACACATTGCGCCATTGCGCGGCCAGCTCGTCTTGCGGATAAGCCATGCCGTAAGGCTTGGCGAAAAGTGAAAACGCTTCTGCTGCCGGCAACAACATTTCACTGCGGCGGTTGCTCCATTTGTGCCGGGCCTGGCTCGTCCAGGCGCCGGAAGAAACCGCGGACAATTCCCCGCGATGAACCGCGAGCTTGGGCGGGCGCGTGCTAAATTCCTGAAAGAAACGATCGACGCGGGCCATGCGCACTGTCGGCGTGATCGGACGGTAGGCGAGATCTTCCGCCAGCCGGATGTCATATCCCGACGGACCGCCGCTTTGCTCGCCGACGCCAAAAACGCGCAGCGCATTCGGCCAGTTGAATTCCTTGCGGGATTGATACGCAAAACGCCGCACGTCTTTGCTGAGCCGCGAGTTGAATTGATCCGGCGGGCGATAGCCCAGGACGCGGCTGCCATCGATGCCCTCCCATTCGAACAAACGCATCGCTTCTCCGGGGTGATAAAAAACGTAACTCGACATGCCGCTCTTTTTCAAAATTTGCGGCAAGCTCCACGCATGACCGGGCGTTTCCGGCATCCACGCGGTTTTCACTTCGACGCCGAATTTTTCCTTCAAATATCTTTTGCCGTACAGAAATTGCCGCGCCAGCGCTTCGCCGGAGGGCATGTTGGCCTCGCCCTCCGTCCACGTGCCGCCAAGAATTTCCCACCGTCCGTCGCGCACGGCTTTCTGAATCGACGCGAATACGGCCGGATCGTCCTGCTCCATCCACCAATACGAAAGCGCCTGGCCGTGCGAAAAATAAAAATCAGGATACTTTTCGAGATGGCGGAGGGCTTGGGAAAAGGCAGCGCGGCAGAGCTTGATCGTTTCGGGATAGCGCTGCAGCCAGGCGGTGTTGATTTGCGAGGTGCCGGCGAGTGTCACCTCCGGCAATTTCGCCGCCGCTTCGGGAAGTTTGGGCAAATGGTTCTGCGCATCCGCGATGATGCCGTTGAGCGCCGGCGGGTTGCCGTCCTGCATTGCTTCCCACATTTTTTCTTCGAACTCTTCCTGTTCGGGAAGGCGTTCGCCGCGGTTATATTGCTGCAGCAACGCCGCGGTCATCGTGTATCGGCGCAAATCGAGATGCTCGACGGTGAGATAAAGCCGCGGCCAGCCCGGCGCTTTTTCCGCCGAATCGAGCCGGGTGGAATGAACGCGCACTTCAAATCGGCTGCCGGCCACTGCGCTTTCGGTGAGCGGCAGGTCGCCGGATTCGCCGCGAAATTTGTATTTGGCTTCTTTGCCGTTGAGCCAAATCGTGCCCTCGGCCTGGCCGAGATCGACAGCGAGAAAAACCGGAAAGCCCGTCCATTGTTTCGGCAGCACGATCACGCGGCGAAACTCGAGGCTGCCGTTGGCGGCCAAGGTGTCAATGCCTTCGACCGTGTACGTTCCAAAAATGCGGCCGAGCAAACGGCTGTCGTAACGCAGCGGCGCGATGCGGCGCACTTCGTAGCTGCCAAATTGCAGGCGCATTTGCCACGTGCCCGCCGCGCGAAATCCCGAGACAATTGTGGAAATCGGCACGCGAAAAGACAGCGGATACAGCTCGCCGGCATGAAGCGCAAACTTCCGCTCGCGTCCGATCTGCATGCCGCGCCGGGCATCGCGGCTTTCGGCGGACAGCAAGCTGCGATTTTTAGCGCGCGAACCCGCGCCGGCCGGCGCAAAAAAACGCGCCTCACATTCGCCGAGCGGCTGTTGCTGCGGATTGAACACAACGGTTTGCAGAGCCAGCATCGGAATATTGTCACGATTGAAAATCAGATCATCCGCCAGCTCCAGCGGACGCAGGCGAATTCCCTCCGGATCGGCGCGCGGAATCGTCGTGAGGCGTTCCGGCGTTTCCGCTTGAACCGCCAAATTTTCACCGCCGCTGAATCGCGCCGCCAGCGACCACTCGCCGAGCTGGTTCACGACTTTGAAGAGAACGCTATTCCAACCTTTTTGCAGCGCCACCAATGTGGTGTCATCATCAAAGCGGAAATTGCGCCGCTCGCTACGCTGGCGCGCGAGCTGGCCATTCACCCAAATCGCCAACTGCTCGTCGAAACCGGTCAGCAAGTTCAGCGTGTCGGGGCGCGGGCTGTGTACATAAAGATGCGCGTACACCACCGCGCGCTCGACCGGCGACAAATCCAGCGCCGGATCGAGGAAATTCAGCTCATTCGCGGCGGCGGTTTGATAGTGCCGCCAGGATTGGCCGGCCGTCTTGAGTCCGCCGTGCGGCCGCGCCGTCGCTTCGCCGCCGATCACATCAGTCATCAGCGCCTCGTTATCGGCCGCCGGAAACGCGCCGAGAATCAGCCACTCCTTCACATAACCCCCCGGTTGCGCGCCAACCCAATTTGCCCAAAAAAATACCGCAACACTTAAAAAGCAAAGATCGAATTTCCATCTTTTTTTCGTCTTTTGCTTTTTATCTTCTTTTTCTTCTTTCCATCCATTCACCTTTCCCTGTCGTGCCTCATGACGACCTGTCATTGACTTGCCTCCTGAAGAGATGTTTTGTCGACGATGCCGACCGCCACAGGGAGAACCGCCGGCACCTGTTCACCACGAAAATACTGCGCGATTACCGCAATCGTTTGCTCGCCGATCTGGCGCGGATACTGCACGACGTCGGCTTTCAACGCGCGACCGTTCACAATCGCGTCGCGCGCTTCCGGCGTGGCGTCGTAGCCGACGATGATCACGTCGCTGCGGTTGAAATCTTCCACCGCGTCGAGCGCGCCCAACGCCGAATCATCGTTGATCCCGAAAATGCCATTGAGCTGCGGATGCGCTTGCAACACATCCGCCGTCGCTTGCATCGCCCGATCCCGCACGCCGTCGCCGTTGACGTCCTTGACAATCTCGATATCCGGATATTGCGCGATGGCCTCGCGAAAGCCCTGCACGCGATCCAGCACCGAGGTCACAATCGGCTGGTCGATGATGGCGATCTGGCCTTTGCCGTTGAGCAGCTTGGCGAGATACTCGCCGGCCAATTTGCCGCCGGCCACATTATCCGAAGCGATGTGGCACACCACTTCGCCTTCGAGCGCGGCGATATCAGCCGTGAACACCGGAATTTTCGCGGCATTGGCGGCTTTGATCGCCTTGCCGATGCCGCGTGAATCCACCGGCGTGACGATGATCGCATCGACTTTCTGCGTAATGAAATCTTCGATCTGGCTGATCTGGCGGCCGATGTCCCATTCGCCAACCGTGATAATCAATTTAAAACCGTTTTGTTTGGCCGAGGCGATCAGCGCTTCTTCCAGATCTTTATGAAACTGGTGCGCGCGCGTCAACATCGTCACGCCGATTGTTTTTGAACCGGATTGTTTCTCGGACTTGGTGCAGGCGGCAAAACTAAAAATCAAAAGAACTGATAGAACACAACCCCTCAGTTGTTGCATAGAATATTCCTTTCAAGCTTCTCCATGTTCTTTGAGAACTTTTTCATATTGGCCAGATCTTTCTCGTAATCCTCAACATCATATTGCCGTTCGATACGCCGTTGACCGAGCAAAAAATGAAACTCCATCTTGCTCATTCCAGCAAGACGCCGCGCCGGGCCGAACGATAGAATTCCCGTGGCATAAAGATGAATCGCCAACTCAACCTTGAAAGCTTTGTTCAGCTCTTTTCGGGAGTTTGATTGTCGAGATGACATCTGCAGGGATTTCGATAATCACAGAGAATACGAGTCAAGTGCGCAACGAAATTATTGCGCCTTTTCTTCTTTTTTTCTCCGCAATATCTCTGGTATCACAACAAAGATGATGCTAAACAACACGATACCAGCCAAAATTAAAATACCATTAATCATCTTTCTTGCCTTCGTGGTTTAGTGAGATGAAAATAAATAAAAAACATAAGCACCCAAAACAACACACCACCGATTACATAAAACCATTTAATGCGACCTTCCGCCAGTGCGGTACCAAACACTAATGCACCAGCCCCGATATTACCAAGGTCAAGGTACTTTTCTCCAACAACTTTACGCTGTTCTTCTGTCAACGTAAAAAACTCAACTGCTACCCTTACAATACTTCCCACTTTCTCTCCTCCGAAATTTGTGCGATGTGGTAAAATACTAACTCACACAGCTAAATATAATGAACTTTTGTGCATCATCAAAGTGCTTTTATTTAAAGACAATTGGAAACGGAAAAATTTTATTTATCCTGAATAAATAGCTGGGATTAAGTTCACCAAAAAAGTAAAAGTAAATCTATTTTGGAGGGATAAATTAGGTCGAAGAAGGTTTTTGTTCACCTTAAATCTAAACAATTTTAACAATAAAATCATCTTAACGTTTGAATACAAGACAAAAGATAAAATGCGGTTTGGAGATGAACCTTTGCAGGCGCAAAGATTTCGTGGGCAGGTTACGGATTTTCAAAAATAACGGCGCGTTGTCCCGCCGCCAGTCGCAGCAGACCACGCCAATTCTGTTTCCAGACGCGCGGCCGATCATCGTTATCGAGCGCAAAGAGCCGCACAACGCTTTTTAAAAGCACATTTCCACCATTGGGATCAGCCACAAATTCGAGCGATTGCAAATCATCCGCTCCCATGCCAGCCGGAAGCGGGATGGCAGTTTGGCGCGCCATCGTTTTGTCGCTGCGAATGATCAGACGAGGATGCCCCAAATTCGAAGCATATTCGTTTGGATCGTTTTTGAATTTGGCAACAAAATAACCGCCGGCTTTCGTGCCCCCGACTCTCATTTGTGTCGTTGAATCAAGGATGGTCGGGGTTTCAGGCTCGGCAATAAATTGAAGATAAAGGTAACGACGCAAATCCGCGATGCGCGTGGTATCCGCCGGCTGCGGATTCAAGCGTTGCTCGCGGCGCGCCTCTTTCGCGCTCACCCGCCAGGTCCACGGCGCGTCCAGCATCACGCTCTCGCGCAGGCCGTCGGGCGGAATCGCAAATATCGGCGGCAGCGCAAAACGCAGTTGCGTCGTCAAGGAATCCGAAAACATGTTGTTCAAGGTCGCCACTTGCAGCGCTGGCTGCTCGTTTTCAAAACCGCCGAGGTAAGAAAATTCCTGATGGTTCCTGCCTTGAAAGAAATCGCGCCGGCGTTGGCCATTTGCCTCCAGCTCCACGCGGTACGCCCATTCGATGTCGGTGTAACGCCCCCACAAATGCAACAAGCCCGGCGGAGGCGTGCCGCCGTTTTCGTTGCTAAAAAAGACGGTGTATTTCAGCTCTTGCCCGGAAGGCAGCTCGCGTTTTTCATAAGCCATGAGCAGCGGCACGTCGGAAAATCGCATGTCGGGATCGAGCCAATTGCCGTGCGCGTCAGCCGTCTGGGTGTTGCGGCGAGAGCGGCCAAAAATGATCGGCGCGTGAGCGAGCATCGGATAAAATGGGTGGTTGGCATAATAAACATCAAAACGCGCGTGATGAAGTTTAACGCCGGCATTGGCTGAATCGGCGCGTTGCAGCGTCAGCTCATGCTGTCCCGAGGTGAGAAACCCGAGATGAACGGCATACGCGTGGCCGGCTTTGGCGCGCCCCATAAACGTCACCAGATGCGAAGCCAAACGTTCGTCAACCGTCACTTCCAGCAGCGCCGCCGGAAGCTTCGGGTCTTCCCAATCCGTGTCGCTACTGATGTGCAACTGCGCGATCACGTGTCCGGGCTGCGGCAGCGTGAAATTCTTTTCCCACGTCTTTTTGATCGTTGTGGCGCGGGAAAAAAGTATTTTGGAAAAGTTCGGAGAGGGCGGCTGTTGCGCGGCGGCAACGCGGAAAAACGATATAAAGAAAAGCGGCGGCAAAATGTGCAGGAATCGTCCTAACATATTTACAAAATACGTTGCTTCATTTAAAAAAACAAGCGCGAAAATTTTTAAAAATAGAACAAGTTTTTGCCCACAGAAATGAATTCCCACAGAAAAAACATTTCTGTGGCATTTTAATTCTGGGGGCGAACGCTTTTCTCGCTGATTTATTATCATTTGACTTTGACCATAAAAAATCTTAAACTTTATTTCAACTCTGCAACGGAAACTTCAATGTCCCAAACCCACTCCGGCTGCCTGGACGGCCTGCGCATTCTCGACCTGTCGCGCGTTTTGGCCGGGCCGTTTTGCACGCAGTCGCTCGGCGATCTCGGCGCCGAGGTGATCAAAATCGAGCAACCGGGCAAAGGCGACGACACCCGGCACTGGGGGCCGCCGTGGTTTCACGGCGAGTCGGCGTATTATCTGTCCTGCAACCGCAACAAGAAAAGCGTGACGATCAATTTGCAGGCGGAGGCCGGGCGCGCACTGATCCGGCAACTGGCGGCGCACAGCGACGTGCTGGTGGAAAATTTCAAAGTGGGCGCCATGGCGAAATGGGGGCTTGGCTATGCGGATTTGCGCGCCATCAATCCGCGTTTGATTTACGGCGCGATCACCGGCTACGGCCAAACCGGGCCGCTGGCGCCGCGGCCGGGCTACGATTTTATCATTCAAGCGCAGAGCGGGTTGATGAGCATTACTGGCGAACCCGACGGCGAACCGTGCAAAGCCGGCGTGGCGGTCGCGGATATCGTCACCGGCTTGTACGCGCAGAACGCCATACTCGCGGCGCTGTTGCATCGCGAGCGCAGCGGTGAGGGGCAGTTCATTGATATCGCGTTGTTCGATGCGCAAATTTCCTGGCTCGCCAGCGCCACGATGAATTATCTCGTCTCCGGCGAGCCGCCGCGACGGCATGGCAATGCCCATCCGAACATTGTGCCGTATCAGACGTTCAAAACCGCGGATGGGTTTTTGGCGCTGGGCGTGGGAAACGACGGCCAATTCCAGCGCTTGTGCGAGCAGCTTGACCTGCCGGAATTGGCGCATGACGCGCGTTTTCAAACCAACGCCGGCCGCGTCAAGAACCGCCAACTCGTCGTGGAAATTTTGGAAAAAATTTTTCTGCGGCGCCCGGCCGCCGAATGGGTCGAGCAGCTTACCGCCGCCGGCATTCCGGCCGGGCCGATCAACACCATCGCGCAGGCGCTGGCCGAGCCGCAAGTCGCGGCGCGAGAGATGATTGTCGAAGTGCGGCATCCCAGCGGCGAGCCGCTCAAATTTCTCGGCCCGGCGCCCAAATTCTCCGCGACGCCGGCGCGCATTCAATTGCCCCCGCCGCTGTTGGGGCAGCATACGGAGGAAGTTTTGCGTGAAATCTTGGAACTGAACGAAGACGAGATCACTCAATTTAGACATCAGCAAGTAATTTAAGCGTTAACGCCGTCAAACCAGAATAAAACTCTGAAAGTTTTCTTAATTCAAAATCCAATTAAACGCGGAGCCACTGAGCAAACGGAGAAAGCACGGAGAGCAATAAATGTGTTTAAAAGCTTTTCTCCGTGATACTCCGCGAACTCAGCTACTCCGTGTTTAAAGAACAGTTTGCATCAAATGCTGTCAGTTTAATGAAACTTCAGTTTTCTTCTTAGCTGGAAATTCGAGTTAGGTTATAACAATATGAAACCCGTCCCCCGCTTGCGATCGTTGCTGAAAAGCATGCCAAAAACTTCCTATCCGAAGGACAAAATCCGCGTGCTGCTGTTGGAAAATATTCATCCGGCCGCGGCGGCGCGTTTTCAGGCCGAAACTTTTCAGGTCGAGACGCTGCCGGCAGGCCTTGAGGAAGAGGCGCTGGCCGCTAAAATCGACACCGTGCATTTGTTGGGCATCCGCTCTAAGACGCGTGTGAACGAGGCCGTGCTGTTGCGAGCGCGAAGATTGTGGGCCGTCGGCTGTTACTGCATCGGCACCGACCAAGTCGATTTGACGACGGCGCGGCGGCGGGGCGTGCCGGTGTTCAATGCGCCGTACAGCAACACCCGCAGTGTCGCCGAGCTGGTGGTGGGGGAGATCATCATGCTGCTGCGCCGGGTGTTTGAAAAAAATCAAAAGCTGCATCAAAAAAAGTGGGATAAAAGCTCGGAAGGCTGTTACGAATTGCGCGGCAAAACGTTGGGCATCATCGGCTACGGCCACATCGGCTCGCAAGTTTCGATTCTCGCCGAGGCCCTGGGGATGAACGTGATTTATTACGACATTGCCGAAAAGCTGCCGATGGGAAATGCGCGCCCGGCTCATTCACTCAACGCAGTGCTGCAGCACAGTGACGTTGTTACCTTGCACGTTCCCGAAGACGACACCACCCTCAACCTGATCGCCGCGCCGCAACTGGCGATGATGAAGCCGGGAAGTTATCTGCTCAATTCCAGCCGCGGCCGGGTCGTGCAGCTCGAAGATCTGCGCCAGGCGTTGGCGCGAGGGCATCTCGCCGGCGCTGCCATCGACGTTTTTCCGGACGAGCCGGCGGGCAATGATCTCGCGTTCGAGTCGGTGCTGCAGGGTTTGCCGAATGTGATTTTAACCCCGCACATCGGCGGCAGCACGCTGGAATCGCAGGAGGATATCGCGCGCAAAACTTCGGAAAAACTCATCACCTACATGAACACCGGCGGCACCTACGGCAGCGTCAATTTTCCGGAAGTGCAATTGCCGCTGCTGAAAGACCGGCATCGCGTGCTGCACATCCACCAAAACGTGCCGGGCGTGATCGCCGAGTTCAATAACGTCTTTTCGCAGCATGGGATCAACATCGAAGGGCAATACCTGCGCACACGCGAGGACCTCGGCTACGTGGTCACCGATATCAACCAAAAACCCCGGCGCGAAATTTTGGAAGATCTCAAAAAGATTGCTGCGACGATTCGGGTAAGGGCGTTATATTAAAAAATAGTAAGCGGATTGAACGGATTTAAAGGGCATGATCATGATCCCCATTATCGTGCGCGATTGTCTGTGGCAATTGGAACCTGTGCTCAAAGATTTGCAAGCCCTGCCCACCGATGGCAAAGCCGTGATCACATTTTCGGAAGCAACAGGTGAGCGCGATAAAGTTTGGACGGAGATTGCGCAAGCCATCGAAAAACGCGCCCGAGAGAAGGTCGGAACCTGAATTATGCAGCGAAAGTGGTCAAAACTGCAATCTGCGTGGTTTTGCAATTTGTTTTTGATCTATCCTGTAGGTTGTGCAAATTTTTTTTTTTTGCAAGCGGGAAGCACACTTTAAACTCCGAAGGAGTGAGATGTTTATAGAATGCGCCGTCCGAAATTTGAAAAACTCCGTAGGAGTGAAATGTTTTTCTCGAACTCAAAGCGTTTTTTCCGGAGAAATTCAACATGTCACTCCTTCGAGTTCAAGAACTCTGAGAATCTAATTTGCTATAAACATTTTACTCCTAACGGAGTTTGCCAGAAGCGCTACATCAAATATCACCGCGGCGGCTCGTCAATCCAATTAGCGAGTTGATGAGATGGGAGTAAATTTGTAAAATGCCTCTTTCGGAATCTTCAATTGCACGATCTCGCTGCGCTTGGCGATTTCTTCGAGGCGCTGCTGAATCAGCGTCAGCGCCTGGTCGCGGCTTTCGGCTTCGGCTTTGCAATCCGGCAGCTCGGCGACATGGGCAAGGAATCGCCCATTTTGCGGGGTTAAAATGACGTTGCAAATCATAACATTTCTTTCCAAATTGCTTCACACGGACAGGTTTTGTGGTAACCCAATATACTCACTCGGTGCGACGGTGTCAAGAGTTTTCACAAAACGCTTGCGCTCCAGCCATTTCCCCATTATATTGATACCAGTCATTTTTAATACGCGAAACAAAATTGTTTTCGCGCGTTTCGTGGGGCAAAAAATCTTGTTCATCTCGGTCGGAGTCTGAAACATTTATTTTCAAGGAGAGGCTTATGCGCCGTAAAATGTTGCTGTTCTGTTTGATGATGATCGGGCTTGGCGTCGCCGCGGCAATGGCGCAGCCCAAAGACACGCATCCGTTTTCCATTCACGACATGCTGGCGATGGATCGCATTGCCGAGCCGCAAGTTTCGCCGGATGGGGAGCGGGTCGTGTTTACGCTGCGCAAAACCGATTTGGCCGCCAATCGCGGCCGCACCGATCTCTGGCTGGTTGGCATCGATGGCACGAACTTGCGCCAACTGACAGTCAATCCCGCTAGCGATTTCAGCCCGCAATGGTCAGCCGACGGCAAAAGCATTTGGTTTTTGTCGACGCGCTCCGGCTCGTCACAAGTTTGGCGGATGCCGGTTGATGGCGGCGAGCCGGAACAAAAAACCACTCTGCCGCTGGATGTCGGCGGTTTTTTGCTGTCGCCCGATGGCACGCGTCTGGCGCTGGCGATGGAAGCTTTTCCGGAATGCGAAACGATTGCCTGCACCAAAAGCAAACTCGAAGAAAATGAAAAGCGCCAAGCGAGCGGACGAATTTATGAAAAACTTTTTATCCGCCATTGGGACACCTGGAAGGACGACCGCCGCTCGCATATTTTCGTCATGCCCGTGGCCGGCTCAAAAGCCCTTGCGGGCGGCGAGCCGGTTGATGTGATGAAAGGTTTTGATGCCGACAGCCCGTCGAAGCCTTTTGGCGGCATGGAGGAAATTGCTTTCACGCCGGACAGCAAAGCTCTCGTTTTCACCGCTCGCGACGCCGGACGCGAAGAAGCCTGGTCGACGAATTTCGATCTCTATTTGGTCCCGGTCGATGGCTCGGCGGCGCCAAAGAATCTCACCACGACAAACAAAGCCTGGGACACCTCGCCGGTTTTTTCTCCGGACGGCAAAACCCTGGCGTATCTTGCGATGTCGCGCCCCGGCTACGAGTCGGATCGTCTTCGCATCGTGCTGCGCTCGTGGGCGGATGGCAAAGAACGTATCCTGGCCGATGATTGGGATCGCTCGGCGGGCGGCGTCACCTGGTCGAGCGACGGCAAAACCATTTACACCACCGCCGGCAATTTGGGGCAAACGTCTTTGTTCGCCATCGACGTCGCCACCGGCAAAGTTCGCACGGTGGTGCGAGACGGTCATGTTCGTTCGATGGCGCTCGCCGGCTCGCGTTTGCTTTTTGGTATGGATCATCTGAAATCGCCGGTCGAGCTTTATACGATTTTGCCGGCCGGCGCTGATCTGCGGCAAGTCACCCAAATCAATACGAAGAAACTCGCGGCGGCGCGCCTCGGCGAGCCGGAGCAGTTTACGTTCAAAGGTTGGAATGACGAAACAGTTTATTGTTACATCGTCAAGCCGGTGGATTTCGATCCCAACAAAAAATATCCCGTCGCGTTTCTCATTCACGGCGGGCCGCAAGGCTCATTTGGCAATGATTTTCATTATCGTTGGAATCCGCAGGCGTATGCCGGCGCGGGTTACGCCGCGGTGATGGTGGATTTTCACGGCTCGACCGGTTATGGCCAGGCGTTTTGCGATGCGATTCGCGGCGACTGGGGCGGCAAACCGCTCGAAGATTTGCAGAAAGGTTTGGCCGCGGCGCTGGCGCGTTATCCGTGGATGGATGGCGATCGCGTTGCGGCGTTGGGCGCGTCGTTTGGCGGTTACATGATCAATTGGATCGCCGGGCAATGGCCGGAGCGTTTTCGCTGCCTGGTGAATCACGACGGAAATCTCGACGAGCGCCTGGCTTATTTTGACACTGAAGAGTTGTGGTTTCCAGAATGGGATCACGTTGGCAATCCGTGGGACAATCCGGAAAATTATGAGAAGCACAATCCCATCAATTACGTGAAAAACTGGAAAACGCCGATGCTGGTGATTCACGGCGCGCTGGATTTTCGCGTCGTGGAAACGCAAGGCATGTCGACATTTACCGCGCTGCAGCGCCGCGGCATTCCCAGCAAGTTTCTGTATTTTCCCGACGAGAATCACTGGGTGCTCAAGCCGCAGAACAGCATTCTCTGGCACGAGACCGTCATCGGCTGGCTGAATAAGTGGACGAAGGGGAATGGCACAAATTAGCCGCTCGCAATAACGATTGAGGCAGAATGTAAAAGGCGCGGCTTCGACAAGCTGATGTTGTCGAAGCTGCGCCTTTGTTGTTTCAAATTGGTTTAAGATTTTACCTCGTCACAACAATTTTTTGCGTCAGCCTTTGCGCCCCGGCCTGCAAAACTGAAAAGTAAATTCCCTTCGCCACCGCGTCACCGGTTTCGTTGCGGCCATCCCACGGTATTTCATAAGCGCCGGCGGCTTGCCGGCCATGCACGATTTGCCGCGTCATGCGGCCCAGCACATCGTAAATGCGCAGACGCACGTCGCTTTCTTGCGGCAGCGCATACGCAATTCGCGTTGCCGCGCTGCGCGTGATCGAAAACGGATTCGGATAACTCGGCGCCAGCGTCAACGTTTTCGGCAGCGCCGCAACCGGCGACGGTTCGTCAACGCCGGTGGATTGCGAATTGGCCGCGAGCTGATACATTTGCCCGATGCGCGTCAACGTTTTGCCGTCGGCGGCGAGCAGCGCCGAAATCGGTTTTTGGCCGATGGTGTCGAAACGCTTGTCGTAACCCATCGAGCGGCTCCAGAACCAGCGCTGAATGCCCACCGTGTTTTTCTTAAAATAATTTGACAATTCCCAGCAGAGCTTGGCGGCTTCTTCTTCGCTGCGCCGCCAATCGATGTTGCCGAACTCGCTCACCCAAATTTCCGCCGCGCCGCTGGTTTTAAAACCGGCCGCCAGCTCCTCGATCTCCGGCTGCACCGCGGCAAGCTGAAACGCGGTTTCTTGCGCGTGCATCGGATAGAGATGAAAATTGCCGGCCTCGACTTTGACCGCCGGCGGCAAAGCCGTACGGAACGCTTGATACCATTCCGCCGTCGAAGCTTGAAACAGCGAGGCCGTAATGAACGTCGCCAGCTCATCGCGAAAATTGCCGAAAAGCGGCGGAATGACGGCGGCAATAATTTCCTGCGGATTTTCAAGGGCTTCTTTTAAATATAAGCCGCCAATCAAGCACCGCGCGGTGGGGTCGAGTTTTTTAATGTGCTGGTAATAGCGTGAATAGGTTTCGGCATATTGCTCCGGCCGCATCAGCGGAAACCAATTCGGCTCGTTGCCGATTTCCCAGTACGCGCCGCGATGCCCTTTGCGGTTGATCTGATCGTCGATCCAATCGGATTCAGCCGCCCAAATGCGATCGATGATTTGCTGCTGGCGGGGGAGAGGCTTGCCGCTGAAAAAAGTTTTGGAGAGAAACGGCTCGAAATAAAAACGCTGCGCCAGATCGGGTTGACCGTCGTGGTTCTCGTCGATTTTCATGATCTCGTCGGCGCCCTTCGCAACGGCGCGGTCGATTTGCGATTGAATGATGATATCGAGCTTGCGCCAGGTGAAACTCACATCGCCGATGCCGAGAATGTTGACCTTGAACTTGATGTCGCCGCTGGCGTCGGTGGCGGATTTGCCGTGAATTTCCTTGATGGCGAGATAACGGCCCTTTTCGTCGGCGCTGAACGCGATGGTTCCCAGCAGCGTCAGCTTGGTGTTGAACGTCGGCCAGGCGTGAATCGTTTTGCGGGTGCCCTGCGCCTGCGTCGACCACGCCACGTCCATCTCAATTTTCAAATTGATGTGTTCGCCGTCCGGCGCGACGGTGAGCTGGATTTCCGGCAGCTCTTCCGGCAGATCAACCTTGGTGTCGCTCAGGCGAACGGTGTAACTGTAGATCGTCACGCCGAGGACTTTCTTGCTCCAGGTCTTGGAGGTGCCATCGACGGTTTTTTTCCACTGCTCGGCGAGATCGTCGCGGTTGGCCTCCCAGGCCTCGCGCACCACCGGCACGGCGTCGTTGTGAATGAGGGCGACGGCGAGATTGAGAAAATTTTGCAGCAGCAGGGAATTGGATTGTTCCAGCAAATCCAATAAATACCATTCCCAATCAACGCCGAGCGTGTCGCTGCGATTGGTCATTTGGCCGACGACGAAATGCTTTTGTTTGCCGGGCAGAATGGGTTCATCGTTCTGGCGTTGATACTCGCGATAAGCCGCGAGGCTCAAGCGGTCCGCGCCTTCGCGCCCGACCGTGCCAAAACGCGTGTCGATCTGCGCCCATGATGAATTGAAAGCAATGAAAATTGAAAAAATAAGCATCAGGACAAGGCGGGCAGGGCTCAAAAACCCTTTGGAGTGGATTTTGGTGTGAGCGTTCATTTTCCTTCCTCTGGAAAATTATTCCCTTGAAGGTGATTAGGATAGGCCTTCAATATGAAGACCCTTCATTTGAAAGGCGTGGTTAAAACGCCACGCCTACTCCACCATCCATCTTCCGAAGTTACATCCGAAAAAAGCATCCCTCGCGCTGACAGGCAAATTATAGTGAATTTTATTGAGAGTGTCAAAAGAATTTATTGAAGATTTGTCTCTGTCGCCAACTCTTGCGCTTGTGACTTCTCATACACGATGGCGCCAATGTCATAGCCTGTCTCCATAAAAATATCGTGTGCGCGTTGGCTGATAAGATCGCCGATCTGCTCCTCTAATTCATCTGGCACATAAATCCTTAACCAAGCGTGTAGTTCCTCGGCGCCGGGGATTTCTATGACGGCTTCCACATCCGGCGTCACTGTTTTCGCTAGTGCAATCAATTCATCGAGATATTTTTGCAACTGTCTTTTTGAAATTTGTTTCGGTTTCATTTTTGAATCACCTCCTCGGCTTTATGAATAAACTCTTTCGCATGATTGATCATCCGGCGAACCCTTTTAGATTGTGGCGGAACAAGAAGATACTGGGCCGACGTACGAAGCAAGTAAGCATCAGAAAGCCACGTGCCAAACTGTTGGGGATAGCGGCTTCTATTCTGAATGAGTTCGTCCGTGAACTTTGACCGTAGCTCGCTATGCCGCCAATTCGGGCGATCCAAGCCTTCGTAAGCCAAGGCTGCCCGCGCCGCCCAAAAGAGAGCCGCGTATGAAGAAATCGCGCAGCCGTTGATAAAACTTTTTTGCACAGCATAATCGGCACATTGCTGAAACTCTTTGGCTCTTTCAAAAATTTCCATAGGCGTCAAGTGCGCCATCGTTTTCCCTCCTCAACAGTCGTTTCCGATAAGAAGCGTTTACACTGCAAAGCTTGATCCGCTGCTCCAAGATAAACCTTTCATTTTAAAAAGTCAAGAGACAAGTCTAAAATGATGTTTAAAAATGAGCATGACCACAATGACAAATAGCAACAGCCCGACCAAATAACTCGTCCGGCTGCCCCAAAAAGGTTTTCCTTGCGTTTGCTGCCGCTCGTTGCGAAGAATGGTGTTGAGGCGATCTTGCGCCCCGCGAGCGGCTTCGGCATAAGATTGATGGCCGAGCATGGCTTTTTCCATTTCCTCATTCAAAATCACCAACTGATTTAAATATGAGGTTTCCGGCGCAATTTCCATCGGCCACGGCCGGGCGTCTTCGACGCCCTGCAAAAAAATCCGATTGTCGGCGTGGAACGTCGTGTCGCGCAAAAATGCCGGGGAGTTGGCGACATCGAGGCGCGAGGGAACGAGATTTCCGCTTTTGACGGATTGCTGCTGCGCGAGCGGGCTGGCCATGAATTTTATAAACTCCCATGCCTGCTCTTGCCGTTTGCTGAATTTTGACATGACGAGGTTATAAACGATCACGCCGGTGGCGGAGGTTTCGCCGTGCGGCATGGGCGCAACCTCCCAATCGAGCTTGGTGCGCGCAAAATTTGGAACCTGCCAGCGCCCGGCCGCGATCATCGCCACCGCCTCTTGGCGAAAGCCTTGATCGGAATTGAAAAGCTTTTCCGTCGGCGAGTTCGTGACGTGATATTTCATCGCCAAATCGCCATAAAATTGCAGCGCCGCCAGCGTCTTGGGCTGATCCAGTTGAAACCATTGCCGCGTCTCGTCAAAAAAATGGCCGCCGAATGGATAAACGAACGTATAGCCGGCCATGCTGATCATGCAGCCGAATTGCTTCGTGCGGCCATCGGCCTCTCTTTTGGTGAGCTTGATCGCGGTTTTTAAAAAGTCATCCCATGTCCACGAGGAGTCGGGATAGGGCACACCGGCTTCGCGAAACAAGCGGCGATTGTAATACATCACCATCGGCGTGTAGCCAACCGGAATGCCGTAAATTTGATCACGAATCGCGGCGGTTTTTAACAAGGCCGGGAAAAAAGCGGAGAGGCGAAAGCTCGTGTCGGCTGCGATCCGGGAGGTAAGATTTTCCAAAACGCCGCGATAAGCCAATGTGTTGAGATCGGTGCTGCTCAACAAAAAAACATCGGGCGGATTTCCCGCCGCGGTTTGAATGAGAATTTTGCGGTCGTATTCGCCATGGTCGATATGAACAAATTTGATTTTTTGTCGTGGACGCGCGGCGTTGTAAATCTTGACAAGGCTCACGAGATTTTCCGTCTCTTCGACCGTTCCCCAGGCGGAAAAAATCAAGGCCTCGTCACTTTGATTTTGGCTAATCCCCCATAACAATGCGATGTAAGCCACGCAACCAGCAAGAAAAGCAAGTTGAATTTTACGAATTGACATAAATTTGTAATCCGTGTAATCCGCGCCATCCGTTGTTCTATTTGAAACCCGTCAAGACAATTCCTTTGTTAATGAACTTTTGAAAAATGACATAAACCAGCAAGGCCGGCAGCAAAGCGATCATCGCGCCGGCCATCAATCGCGTCCAGTCAGTAGCATGCGCCGTGACCAATTTGGTTAATCCGACGGGCAGTGTCAATTTTTGCGTGTCGGAGAGAACGATGAACGGCCAGAAGAAATCGTTCCAGGCATTGATGAAAACGAAAATGCCCAGCGTGGCGAGCGCGGGCAAAGACAACGGCAGAATGATTTTCCAATACACCGCAAAGCGGCCGGCGCCGTCGAGATAAGCCGCGTCTTCCAGCTCGCGCGGGATGGTCATAAAAAATTGCCGGAGCAGAAACGTGCCGAGCGCCGTGAAAGCCGCCGGGAAGATCACGCCGGGATAGTGGTCGATCCAGCCGAAATATTTGATGATGAAATAAAGCGGAATGATGGTGACTTGTCCGGGCACCATGAGCGTGGCGAGATAAATAAAAAAAACCTTGTCGCGCCCCGGAAAGCGCAGGCGCGCAAAAGCATACGCGGCGAGCGAGCTGGTGAGCACTTGCAAAATCGTGATGCTGGCGGCGATGAACAAGCTGTTGAGAAAGAAACGGCCAAACGGCAGGATGTTCACCACGTCAAGATAATTTTGCCAATGGATTTTCTCAATCGGCAACAGCCATTTTCCATCGAACGCCTCCGCCGGTGATTTGAGCGAGGTGATCAAGCTCCAGTAAAGCGGCGCGATCATCAATAGCCCGCCGATGGAGAGAATGAAATAGATCAGTATTTTGCGCCAATTGGGAACAGTAGACATGGCAGTAAGTAGTAACCAGTAATCAGTAATCAGTATTTTAAGCAACAAGCAACGAGCATCGAGCATCGAGCAACAAGCATCAAGAATAATGAATTTTGCGTTCGGCATACCGCCATTGAACGAGCGTGACGACAAAAATAATCGCAAACAAAATCCACGACAGCGCGGCGGCGTAGCCCATGCGAAATTCGCGGAAGGCTTTCCACCAAATTTCGTAAACCAGCGACCACGTGCCTTTCAGCGGGCCGCCCTGGGTCATCACATAAACCGGACCGAAGAGCTGGAAAGTGGCAATGAATCCGGTGACAAAAAGAAACAAATGCGCCGGCCCCAACAGCGGCAGCGTGATGTGAAGGAATCGCCGCCAGCTTGCGGCGCCGTCAAGGTGGGCGGCCTCGTACAGTTCGTCGGGAATGCTTTGCAGCGCCGCGAGATAAATGAGAATATTGTAACCCAATCCTTTCCACACTGTCATCAGGACAATGGAGATTTTTGCCATGAGCGGGCTGCCCAACCAGTCGACGGCAGAGAAGCCGCATTTGATCAGCAGAGCGTTGATGACGCCAAAATCTTTGTTCAAGAGCCATTGCCAAATGATGGCGACGGCGATGGCCGAAGAAACGACGGGGAGGAAATAAACCGTTTTGAAGATGCTCATGCCGCGCAAAGGTTGATTCAAAATGATGGCGAGAAAAAGCGCTAACACCAATCCCAACGGCACGCTGAGCGAGAAAAAGATGGTGTTTTGCAAATACAGCCAAAATCCGGAACGGGTTGAAAAAATCTCGCTGAAATTATCCCAATCGATGAAGGTAGGCGCGGTAAAAATATCCCAGCGGAAAAGGCTCATCACCAGCGAGGCGATAATTGGCCCCAGCATAAAAAGCAAAAAGCCGATGATGTTCGGCAGGAGAAAAGCGTAGGCAATCCAGCGGTCGCGATGCACGCGGGATTTGAAAATTGGAGGCATGGCTGTTTAGAATTTGATTGTGATAACAGCCATGTCATTCCGCAGGAATCTTTTTTCTATTCAAGGCAGTTGCGCCAGACGAAAAAGATTCTTTCAGAATGACATTAGTTCGAACATGATTTTGGTATTTAAACTTTTAGAAAGTGATGCTATAAACACTTATTCTCCCAGTCTTTCTCCCGTCAATTTTTCCAACGCTTCCAAATATTTTTGGCTCGTGGTCAAAATCACTTCCGCCGGCAAATCGGGCGCGGGCGGCTGCTTTTTCCAGTTGATGGAAATGAGATAATCGCGCACGTACTGTTTGTCGTAACTTTCCTGCGCGCGGCCGGGCGCATATTTTTCTTGCGGCCAGAAACGCGAGGAATCCGGTGTGAGCAGCTCGTCGATCAGCAACATCTCGCCGCCGCGCAAACCGAATTCCATTTTGGTGTCGGCGATGATGAGGCCTTTTTGCTCGGCGATGGCCGCGGCACGTTGATAAATACGCCGGCTTTTTTCCCGCAATTCTTTCGCCACGCCAACGCCAACCAAAACCGCGGCGCGCTCAAAGGTGATATTCTCATCGTGAATGCCGGTCGCGGCTTTGGTGGACGGCGTAAAAATCGGCTCGGGAAGTTTTTGCGATTCAACCAAACCGGGCGGCAATTGAATGCCGCAAACGTCGCCGGTTTTTTGATATTCATTCCAGCCGGAGCCGGAAAGATAACCGCGCACGATGCATTCCACCGGCAGCGGTTCGGTTTTTTTCACCAGCATGCTGCGGCCCGCCAGAACTTCATGATAAGGCTCGCATTCTTTTGGAAACTCATCAATATTGATCGAGACGAGATGATGCGGAATGATGTCGCGCATTTTCTCAAACCAAAAGCGTGAGAGCTGTGTTAAAATCCGGCCTTTGAACGGTATGCCCTGCGCGAACACCACGTCAAAAGCGGAAAGGCGATCGGTCGCGACGATCAGCAAATAGTTTTCCACCTCGTAGACATCGCGCACTTTGCCGCGCTTGAGCAATTTCAGCGTTGGAAAGTCAGTGGAGGTGATCACGGGTTTGGTTTGACGAGAACGGCTCATAAACGACTCCGGATAAAATTTTGCTTGAGTTTAAGATAAATATTCGTTACGCTAATGCAAGGTTAAATTCCAACGAGAGAAGAATTATGGAAGCCGAACTTCTTACGCCATCTGTTCCAGTCCGTAAGCCGCCAACTCAACGGGTCACGTTCGACGAATTTTTGGATTGGCTTACCGAAGAAACCAAGGCTGATTTAATCGACGGGGTCATCTATATGCAATCTCCACCGGCTGATGCGCATGAAAGAATTTTTGTGTTTTTAATTGGCATTCTTAACGCCTTCGTCGTTCGCAGAAAGTTAGGCATTGTTCGAGGCTCTCGCACGACGCTGAAATTCTCGGAAGCGAACGGCACGCAGCCGGATATCGTTTTCATCAGCAATGCCAGTCACGATCGCGGTCATCCCTATTTCATGGATGGCGCGCCGGAGATGGTGGTTGAGATCCTCTCGCCGAGCACCCGCAAGCTCGATCGCGGGAAAAAGATGGTGCTTTATGCCACGCACGGCGTTCTTGAATATTGGCAAGTTGATCCTGAAGGCCAAAACGCCGAATTTTTTCAGAATCACAATGGCGCCTGGCTGCCGATGATGATAAGTGATGATGACATTTTTCATTCCAAGGCCATTCCCGGTTTCTGGCTGAATACACAATGGTTATTTTCCGAAGAAGTGCCGGATATTCTGGATACGGTGATGACGATTTTAGCCGGCGATGGCCAGGAATAAAATGAAAGTCCGGGATTTCTGCACTACGCTGTAATCGGCTCAATTCCTTCCATCCGCACCGTCAGCAGTTCACATCCATTTTCCGTGATCACAATATCATCTTCCACGCGCACGCCGAACTCTCCTTGAATGTAATATTTCTTTGGGTCAATATCAAGAATGTAATTTTCGTCTTGGCGACCGAAAGGAAATTTCGTATCTTGAAACGGCAGCATCAACTCACGAAATGCCCTGAATACACAAAACCTATTTTTGATTATGAACGCGACGCAAGCAAACGATATGGATAACTGGAAGCATCATCTGCAAGATGAGATCGATGCGGCGTATTTATACCGCCATTTGGCGGCGGCGGAAAAAGATGAAGCCCGGCGCGATATTTATGCGCGCTTGGCAATCGTTGAAGACAAGCACATTCGGCAATGGCAAAATTTATTGCGCGAGGCTGGCGAAAACACATTGCCTGACGCCCAGCCTTCGGCGCGGGCAAAAATGATGGGTTGGCTGGCGAAACGTTTTGGAACGAGTTTTATCGCGCCGAGCTTGCTGGCCGAAGAAGCGCGCGAGGTCAAAAATTATCTCAAGCTCGCGGCAGCGATGACGCAGCCGCAGGCGCGTGAAATGGCGACGGAGATCGCGCGTGAATCGGCGCATCACGCCGGCACGCTGGCAAAAATTTTAGACAAAAGCGGCGAGCCGTGGCATGCCGTTGGTTCCGGCGGCATGTTGCGCAGCGTCGTTTACGGTTTCAACGACGGCCTCACGGCAAACTTCGGCTTGGTGGCCGGCGTGCTCGGCGCCTCGGTGAATGAACACGCCTTGCTGGTTGCCGGCGTCGCCGGAATGTTCGCCGATGCGTTGTCGATGGGTTCGAGCGGTTATCTCGCCGCCAAAAGCGAGGCCGAAGTTTACGCGCATGAAATTGCGCTGGAGCGTGAAGAGATTCGGCTGATGCCGGAGGTTGAAGCGGAAGAGCTGGCGCTGATTTACGAAGCCAAAGGCATCAGCGCCGCGCGCGCGCAGGAAATGGCAAATCAAATGCTGGCGAGTCCAGAGCAAATGCTGCAGGAAAAAATTCGTGAAGAATTGGAAATTTCTCCGGCGGCGTTGACGCCGTTGAAAGACGGCGTCATCACCGGCTTGGCCACGGCGTTCGGCGCCGGCATTCCCGTGTTGCCATTTTTCACGTTTGACTTTGGCGCTGCGATTTGGGTTTCATTTGCCGTGAGCATGTTGGCGCATTTCGGCGTCGGCGCGACGCGCAGTTTTTTCACCGGTCGCGGCGTCTGGCGCAGCGGCTTCGATATGTTTATCGTCGGCCTCGGCGTGGCGGCGGTGGGATATGTGATCGGCGATTTGATGAGCCGGTTTTTTTAGGCAGGTAAAAGCAAGGAAATTCCCCCTCACACGCCTTTCAACTTCAATCAAAACGCGCCTGAGCAAAAGGTCGAATTTGAATTTTAGATCTTAGAGCATCTCTTCGACGAACATCTGGTCTTCGTTTGCGAACTCGGATAAATTCCGTTTGGAAAAACGGGCGGAGGGTTTTGTTTGGCGTTTAATGGATTCCCAGGCAAAGTGCTTCTGCATGCCCAAATCCAAAAAGGTGGCGAGCATGGCGGGTTTAATGCTGCTGATCTCGATCTCGTAACCGCGCCGGCGAATGACCTTGGCAAACTTCACCAGCACTTTTGAGGCGCGCAAGCTGATCACCTCCAAATTTTCCAAATCCAGCGTCCACTTTGTTCCGCGAAAATAGCAAAGATTTTGCAGAAAATCACGCAAGGTTTCGGTGTGCTCTATAAAAATTGAACCTTCCAGCCTGATCTCGACGTGCTTCACACGCCGGTTAAAATTCAACGTCGCGGCAGCCGTTGCCAACGGTGTGGCGTTTTCGCCGGCGAGTGACTTTTTAATCTCAGTCATGACCATGTCCTTTCTCAGTTCTTGATGCTGCGATCCTGCTCGCATTCGTGCGTAAATTTACAGTGCTTGTCGAATCATGATTCCGTCCATCTCGCGGCTATTCAATTGATACAAATGCCTGATGGCCGAAACAAGTGTTGACCAAACGTTACGCTACAATATACGATACAAAAACCGTTCCGTTGTCACGACTATGTTATCTCTGCGTAAATTTAATGTTACTTTTCCGGCAATGATCTTTTTTCAAAATTGAAATTCGAAATCGTATGCTTTGCCAAATCGTGAGTTAAGATCATTTGTCTTGCTTGAATTTTGGTGATCGAGCGTACAGCGCGTTTATTGCCGTTATCTTTTTTAGGAATTGTTACAGCCTTTTCAAGTCAACGGTAAATTTTATTTCAACCGTGGCTGTTTTAGCGGAGGCAAATTTTTACTCTTTCTTAAAACTTGGCGCGCGATAAATTTCCCTTCCTTCCAATAACGTCAACAAAACTTTCGCGCGATGAATCGTGTGCGCCGGCATTTCAAAAATATTGCGGTCGAGCACGATCAAATCCGCGGCCTTGCCGGTTTGAATCGAGCCGGTTTCTTTTTCTTCAAAATTGACATACGCGCCGTTGATGGTGTATCCCGCGATCATCGGCGCCAGATCAACCAATTCCTCCGAACGCCAGACGGCGCCGGTGCTGTCTGCCAAGCCGCGGCGCGTCACCGCGACCTGCATCGCATCGAGCGGATTCATCGACGAAACCGACCAATCGCTGCCGCCGGCCACGATCGCGCCGGTTTTCATGACGCTCGCAATCGGATACAACCAGCGCGAGCGCGCCGGACCCAATGCCGGCTCGGTCAATTCGGTGATATACAAATCGGCGTAAGCCCACAGCGGTTGAAAATTCGCGATCACGCCGAGTTGCCGAAAACGCGGGATGTCGCCGGGATCGATCAATTCAAGATGCGCGAGATGATGCCGCGAATCGCGGCTGCCGTTTTTCGCGCGCGCGGCTTGATAGGCGTCGAGCGCCATGCGAATGCCGCGGTCGCCGATGGCGTGAATATGAACTTGAAAGCCCGCGCTGTCCAGCGCCGTGACGAATTTCTTTAAAGCCTCGGCTTCCAAATTAGCCTTGCCCAGATCGCCGTAATCGAGATAAGGCGCCAACACCGCCGCCGTCCGCGCTTCGATCACGCCGTCGGCGAAAATTTTGACCGCATTGGCGCGCAATCGCTTGCCTTGAAATTTTTTTCGCAGCGCGATCAAACGCGGAATTTGCGCGATGCCCTGCGCCAGATTGATGTCTATCGCCGCCACCACACGCGCCGTCAATTCACCGCGCCGGTCAAGCTCGAGATAGGCCTCGAGATCATTTGAATCGGCGCTGGCTTCTTGCAGCGATATGATGCCGAAACGATTGGCCATCTCCAAACCACGGCGTAGTCCGTTGACATAATCTTCCTTTATATATTCCGGCAAATGTTGCGCGACTAGGCTGGCGGCATCTTCGCGCAAGGTTCCGGTCGGCTCGCCGGTTTTGGGATCGCGCTCGATGCGGCCGTTCGGCGTGTCCGGCGTGTCCTTCGTGATGCCGGCAATTTGCAGCGCCTGGGAATTTACCCAAACCGAATGGCCATCGGCAGCCGAAAGATAAACCGGACGATCAGGAACGATTTGATCGAGAAGCGATTTGTGCGGATTGGCGCCGGGAAAAATCGGCAAATCCCAACCGCCGCCGCGAATCCACGGCGCGGCCGGATTCTGCTGCGCATAGCGGCGAATGGCTTCCAAAATTTGTTCTTGCGTCTCCAGGCCGTTGAGATTGCATTCGCCCAGCTCGATGCCGCCGCTCAGCGGATGCACGTGTGAGTCGTGAAAACCCGGCAGCAGCATTTTCCCTTGCAGATCGATGACTTGGGTGCGGCCGCCGATCCATTTTTTCACGGCGCTGTCCGTGCCGACGTATACGATACGGCCGCCATCGACGGCAACGGCCTCGGCCCACTCTCGCGCGGCGTTCATCGTGTAAATCGCGCCGTTGCGCAACACCAAATCAGACGGCCTCGGGTAATCGGCTTGCTGCGTCGAGCAGGAAAGCCATAAAATAGAAAACGCCGTAATGAGCCGCCGCCGCCGACGCTTTGTTATTTCCATAAAAACTTTCGTAGATAATGTGGTAATTAGGCATGTTGGCGGTCTTTTTTCAACAATCGCTGTTTGACCGTCAGCCAATCAACTCGTGGTTCGTCACGGCGAGCCTCGATGATCATGAGATCGTAAAAATCTTCCCAAAGCTGGCGATGTTTTTTCAAATCAATCAGTACGGCAGTTTTGTCGCCATTGTCATCTACAAGAAATTGGAAGCCATTCTTTTTCATTATTTCATCTCACTGATTTAGGTTAGTTAGATAAGTGAAAAGTACGTAGCAACTTTTTAAAAGTCAAGATGCAAAACAAAAATCCTTGCTTTTTATTAGCACGCAGATTAGCTTCAACAGGTTGACGGAGAAAAATGATGTTACAAATTTTCGATCTTGCACAAGACGTTTTTGCAACAGCAGAACATCTCATTGAATTGGCCTTCGCCGAAGATTTTGGCGAAATTGGCGACATGACAACGCAAGCCGTTTTTGCCGAGACTCAGGCGAAAACAGGCCAGGCGGTGATTATTGCCAAGTCGGCCGGCGTGGCCGCAGGCTTGAATATTTTGGCGCGTGTCTTTGCCAAAATTGAGCCGCCGGTGCAAGTTAACTTGCGCGCGCAGGATAAAGATGCGATCACCCCGCGGCAGGAAGTCGTGCGTCTGCACGGCCCGACGGCGTCAATTCTTTCCGGCGAGCGCGTCGCTTTGAATTTCCTGCAACGCCTTTCCGGCATTGCGACGTTGACAAAGAAATTTGTTGACGCCGTGGCCGGAACCAAGGCCAAAATTCTCGACACGCGGAAAACCACACCAGGCTGGCGCGTGTTGGAAAAATATGCCGTGCAATGCGGCGGCGGTTACAATCACCGGCTTGGGCTTCACGATATGTTTTTAATCAAAGAGAATCACATTGCTGCCGCCGGCAGTATTGCAGCAGCCGTTCGCCAATGCCGTGAGTTCGGCCAGCGTCACGGGCGCCAATGGCCATTGGAAGTCGAAGCGAGAACGCTGGCCGAGATCGAAGAATGCCTGCGCGTCGACGTTAAACACCTCATGCTGGATAACATGGCGATCAGCGAGATGAAAAAAGCCGTGAAACTGGTTGGCGGCCGGGCCGCGCTGGAAGCTTCGGGAAATGTGAATTTGGAAAACGCCACTGCCATTGCCGCCACCGGCGTCGATTATATTTCCATCGGTGCGTTGACGCATTCGGCGCCGGCAATGGATTATTCGTTGTTGATTGCGGAATGAAAATAAAATAGAGCTTGACAAAGTTGAAAAAACTGTATATATTTCCACTGTTTTGAACTGGCGTAACATGTGCTCCCTTTGAAAAGTGGTTGAGGCGAGGCAAGTTCCGCCGCATTAAAGGAGGTTCCAGAAGTATGGCGAGAGGTCGTGTCAAGTGGTTCAATGAAAACAAGGGATATGGTTTTATTGAACAACCGGATGGACAGGAGGATGTGTTTGTTCATTTCTCCACAATCCAAATGGAAGGTTTCAAAACGCTTCCGGAGGGAGCAGAAGTCGAGTTTGATTTTGTGAGAGGCGAAAAGGGATTGCAAGCGACGAAGGTTGTCAAAGTGTAGCACGGCTTTTTAGGAGGACGAAATGAACCCCGCTGGTTTCGTTTGCCGGCTTTTTTTTATGAAATTAAAAGAAAGCCGGGGCGTCTAAGCGGGGTTTTCTATCTCTAAACCATCGAGGTTGGATCGTGTTATTTTCCGAGCGGGACATTGAAAAAATCGCGGCCGTGTTGGGCGCCGAGGTCAAATATCGCGGCAACAATTACCGGTTTGTGCTGGAAAATCCCGAGGCCGGGCGCCGCCTCGCCATCGAGATTTATCCGGAAATATATCTCGACAAAAACGGCAAACAAGCGGGCAATCTGATTTCCGTCTTCACGCCGACGGCGCATTTGCAATTGCATTTTTGCACCGGCTTCGTCGTCAGCAAAATGCTCGGCGAAGTGACGTTCATCGCCGAACATTACGGCAAAATTTCCGGACTGATTGTCGAGAAAGAAACCGGTTGTTCGCTTTTCGCGAACGTCGACAGCAAAGTGCTTTCCGGCGACCTCACCACCCTGAGTCCGGAGATGATGTCCGCCGGCATTGCGCTGTCGCTCGCGGAAACGCTGCTGCCAGAAAACAAGAAAGGCAAAAACCAAAACGCCAAGGGCAAAAGTAAAGCGCAAAACGTAAAACGTAAGATGTAATGCGTGTCATACAGCTTTATGCCGAAGAGTTTCTCGATTACTTGCGCGCCGAAAAAAATGTGGCGCAGAATACCGTTGTCTCGTATGGTTTTGATTTGCGGCGATATTTGCAATTTCTCACCGAACAGGAAATCAACCGGCCGGCGCAAATCACCGCCCAACACGTTCGCCAATTTTTAAGCGAGCTGGTTCTCGCCGAATATGCGGCGGCCAGCGTGGCCCGCCAACTCTCCGCCATTCGCATGTTTCACCGTTATCTCATCGGCGAACGTTACTGTGAAAACGACCCCACCGTTGCCACGACGCTGCCGCGACGCGTGCAAAAACTCCCCAACGTTTTGAGCATTCACGAAATCGAGCAGCTTCTGGCGCAGCCGGAGGTGAGCGCGCCGCTGGGTTTGCGCGACCGCGCGCTGCTGGAGTTCGGTTACGCCACCGGCGCCCGCGTTTCGGAAATCATCGGCGTCAAGCTCGACGATCTGTTTCTCGACGAGCGTTTCGTGCGAATTTTCGGCAAAGGCTCGAAAGAACGGCTGGCGCCGATCGGCGATGTGGCGGTTTATTGGCTCATCAAGTACGCCGAAAATGTGCGCCCGGCTTTAACGCGCGGACGCCGCACCGAGAGTATACTTTTTCTCAACGGCCGCGGCGGCAAGCTGTCGCGCATGGGGTTTTGGAAAATTCTTCGCCGCTATCTCGATCAAGCGAATTTTAAAAAACATGCGTCGCCGCACACGCTGCGGCATTCATTCGCCACGCATTTGCTCGAAGGCGGCGCTGATTTGCGCGCGGTGCAGGAAATGCTTGGGCATGCGAATATAACCACGACGCAGATTTACACGCATCTCGACCGCGCCTATTTGAAGGAAGTGCACCGCCAATTTCATCCCCGCGAGAAAGAGTTTGCGGCGAAATCCAAAAGCTTGAGCAACGGATAAAATAAGGATGGCCAAAATGTCGAACGCGAACTTCGTCACTGACGCCGGCATCGCGATAAAAAATTTTTACACCAAAACGGATTTGCCGGATGACTCGCCTCTTGATCAGCAACCCGGCGAATTTCCCTTTCTGCGCGGTATTTATCCCGATATGTACCGCAGCCGCCTGTGGACGATGCGCCAGTACAGCGGTTTCGCCTCGGCGCGCGAGACGAACGCGCGGTTTCGTTATCTGTTGTCGCAGGGACAAACCGGACTCTCGGTCGCCTTCGATTTGCCGACGCAGATGGGCTATGATTCCGATCATGTTTTGGCGGAGGGTGAAGTCGGCAAAGTCGGCGTCGCCATCAGCAGCCTCGAAGACATGGAAATTTTATTTGACGGCATCAGGTTGCAGGACATCACAACTTCGATGACGATCAACGCCACAGCGCCGATTTTGCTCGCGCTTTATATCGCCATCGCGAAAAAACAGGGCGCGGATTTGCGCGAGATCGGCGGCACGGTGCAGAACGATATTTTGAAGGAGTATATCGCCCGCGCCACGTACATTTACCCGCCGGCCGGCTCGATGCGATTGGTCACGGATTTATTCGAGTATTGCACCCGGCACGCGCCGAAATGGAATTTTATTTCGATCAGCGGCTATCACATTCGCGAGGCCGGCTCGGATGCGGTGCAGGAAGTGGCGTTCACGTTTGCGAATGCGATGGAGTACGTTCGCGCCGCCGTTCAGCGCGGCTTGAATGTCGACGAATTCGGGCAAAGGCTTTCCTTCTTTTTTAACAGTCACAACAATTTTTTTGAAGAAATCGCCAAGTTTCGCGCGGCGCGCCGGTTGTGGGCGAAAATCATGCAAGAGAAATTTGGCGCGAAAAATCCGCGCGCCATGATGCTGCGCTTCCATACGCAAACCGCCGGCAGCTCGCTCACTGCGCAGCAGCCGGAGAACAACGTCGTGCGCGTCGCGTTGCAGGCGCTGGCCGCCGTGCTCGGCGGCACGCAATCTCTGCACACGAACTCGCGCGACGAAGCCTTGGCTTTGCCGAGCGAAGAGTCGGTGCGCATCGCCTTGCGGACGCAGCAGATCATTGCCCACGAAAGCGGCGTGACCGCCACCGCCGATCCTTTGGCGGGAAGTTTCTTTGTCGAGCAGCTCACAAACGAGATTGAAAAGCGCGCGCAAGAATATCTCGATAAAATCGAAGCAATGGGCGGCGCCCTCCGCGCTATCGAACGGAATTTTTTTCAACAAGAAATCAGCCGCCGCGCTTGGGAATATCAACAGGCCGTCGATCGCGGCGACAAAATCATTGTCGGCGTCAACGCTTTTCAGATGCAGGAAGAGACCAGGATGAATTTGTTGCGCGTCGATCCGGCGGTTCGCGAAGAGCAAACGGCGCGGCTGCGCGATTTGCGCCGACGGCGGGATAACGCGCGCGTGAGCGATCTGCGCCAACAGCTTGAAAAAGCCGCAGCCGGCAAAGAAAATTTGATGCCTTATATTATCGCTTGCGTCGAAAATTTCGTTACTCTTGGCGAAATTTCAGATTCGTTGCGGAAGGTTTTTGGCGTGTATCAGCCGGAGCAATAATCTAATTGCAAGTTTTCAATTTTCAATTTAAAATTGTCGCGAAGAACCGAAAAACCTTTTTGGGATCCTGATGAATTGCAGGCCCAATTCGACACTGCCGCGCTCGGCAAGCGGTTGATCGTTTTCAATCGCATCACCTCGACGAATGATTTTCTCAAACATTTGGCGCGGCGCGGCGCGGAAGCGGGAACGCTGGTGTTGGCCGATCAACAAACCGCCGGACGCGGCCGTTTGGGCCGGCCCTGGCAATCGCCGCCCGGCGTTGGTTTGTGGCTGTCGTTCATTCTGCGCCCGGCTGTGCCGCTTGCGCTCATCGGCGCTTTGCCGTTGGCGATTGCCGTCGTCGTGGCCGAAACCTTATCCGCGATTTCCGGTGAAACGTTTGCGGTCAAATGGCCGAACGATATTTTGTGGAATCAGCGCAAAATCTGTGGCATTCTTTGCGAAACGCAATTTTCACCGGTTTCGGTTTCCGAAGAACGTCTGAACAAGCTCGATTACGTCGTCGCTGGAATCGGGATCAACGTCAATCAACAACCGAAAGATTTTCAACACGAATGGCAAAAGCGCGCCGTTTCCCTGGCGATGATTGCCGGCCGTCTTTTTGATCGCCAAAGTGTGCTCGTTGCTTTGGCACGGCGCCTTGACAAAAATTTGTTTGGCAATTTGCAAAATGAGGCGCCGGCTTTATTATCCCGCTGGCGCTCGCTTTGTCCGGAGCTGGGAAAACCGGTGATTTTACGGCACGCGCATGAAAGGTTTGCGGGAATTTTTGAGGACATTGGAGGGGGAGGGGAGATGATTTTGCGCACGGTCGATGAACAACGCCGGACATTTTCAGCCGGGGAAGTTTCGATGGCAAAATAACCTCCTTGCAAGTATTCTTACTCATACTCATACTCTTACTCCTCGTTTCAAAAATTAAAAGCGAGTAAGAGTATGAGTAGGAGTACGATAAACAAGAACGACAAAATCGGAGTTCGTCATGCTACTCGTCGCCGACATCGGCAACACCAACATCACCTTCGGCTTGTATGAGCAGGAAAATCTGCGCGCGCAGTGGCGTCTCAGCAGCGGCGTCGCGCGCACGGATGATGAAATCTGGATTTTATTCAAAATGCTGCTGGAGTCCGAAGGCTTCGCGCTGCATCAACTGACCGGATTCGCCTTAAGCTCGGTGGTGCCGACTTTAACGCCGGTGTTCGAGCGGGTTGCCGCCAAACGACTCAAGCTGCCGAGCGTCAACGTCACCGCCGATCTCGACACCGGCATCAAAATTCTCTACGAAAACCCCGATCAAGTCGGCGCCGACCGTATTTGCAATGCCGTCGCCGGATTTGCGCGTTATGGCGGCCCGCTCGTCGTGGTCGATTTTGGCACGGCGACGACGTTTGATGTGATCACCGCGAATGCCGAATACTTGGGCGGCGTGATTGCGCCCGGTCCCGAGACCACCGCCGAAATTCTGCATCGCGCCGCCGCCAAACTCCCCAAAGTCGCGCTGCGTTTTCCGCCGGAGTTGATCGGCCGCACCACCGAAACCAGCATTCAATCCGGCTTGATGTTTGGCGGCGTCGAAATGGTGGAAGGGCTTAATCGCCGGTTCAAAAAAATACTCGGGCCCGCCACCAAGATCATCGCCACCGGCGGTTTGGCCGTCGTCTTGATCGAGCATTTGACCACGGTTGAAAGCGTTGAGCCGGCGCTGACGCTCGAAGGTTTGCGTTTGATCTTCGCGCGTTGCGCGCCGAAGCAATAGCGGTTGCTGATTGCCTCGAATTTCACCGAAAAGAATTTTAAAAAGCGGTAAAAAAAATTTATAATGAACGCACCGATTTCAGAAAAAAAATCTTGGCCTTTTTCGCGGCCGATCATTTTTAATATTCCGGTCACCATCGCGCTGGTGCTGTTGATGATTTTCAGCAGCGTCGGCGTGGTGATGACCATCGCCTTTTATCGTTACGAGAAGGAGGAATTAACGCAATATATCCGCACCCAATTTATTGCGTTGGCCGACGGCCTGGCCCCGCTCGTTGAAGAAGCTTATCTTAGCAAAAACTTTCATCTCGTGCAACAGACTTTGCAAATGTTTGTGCAGCATGGTGAAATCGCCTTTGCCGTGGTGGTCGATGCCGACGGCATGATCGTCGCGAGCGAGCCGGAGATGTGGCGGAGCCGGCCATTTCGAGAGTTTTTGGCAGAATACCGCTTGGCCCTTTTTGAAATTCCCCAACCCAATCGTTTGACCACCCACTTCAGCATGCCGCCGTCGCAGCATCTTTTTCTCTTCGATCGGCAATTTCACGAGGCCAATAGTTTGCGCGGCCGCCTGTTGCTGGGATATAACAGCATGTCGGTCGAGACACTTGTCGGCAAGCGCCTGCGCAATATTTTGATACTCGGCGGATTGATTTTGCTTGCCGGCGCCGTGGCGTTTTATCTCGTCGTGCATCTTTTTCTGATTCGCCCGATGCGCGCGATGAGCCAGGTGATGCACGAAGTTGCCGACGGCAATTTGGACGGACGCTGCCCGAATTTTACCGGCCTGCCGGAGGTGAAGAATTTGATTCGCCAATTCAACGACATGTTGGCCGTGCGCAAAATGGTCGAAGAGATGCAAAGACGCGCCAATGAAGAAATGCAAAAGCTGCAGCAGCAGCTTTTTCAAGCCCAGAAAATGGAAACCATCGGCACGCTGGCCGGCGGCATCGCGCACGACTTTAACAATCTTTTAGTCGGCGTTTTGGGAACGGCGTCGCTGATGAAAACTTCGGTTGACAAGAACAGTTTGCTGCAGGAACACATTCAAACCATCGAGCAGACCGCCTTGCGCGCCTCGGAGCTGACCAAGCAGCTTCTCGGTTTTGCGCGCGCCGGAAAGTACGAAGTGCGCAGCGTCGATCTAAACGACACAATTGAAGAATTGATGAAATTGATTTCGCGCACGCTGGACAAGGACATCGTCGTGACCGCGCAATTTGCCGATGATTTGTGGACGATTGAAGGAGACAGCAATCAATTGCATCAGGCGCTGTTGAATATTTGCCTCAACGCCCGCGATGCCATGCCCAACGGCGGCGCGCTCATGTTGACGACGGAAAACCTTGAGATTGAAACGCAAACCTCTTCGTCTCACTTTAACGTTGCCCCGGGAAAATACGTTCATATCGTGATCACCGACACCGGTGTTGGCATGGATGCGGCAACGCTATCCAGAATTTTCGAACCGTTTTTTTCCACGAAAGAAAGAGGCAAGGGCACCGGCCTGGGCTTGGCGATGGTTTATGGCATCGTTCGCAATCACGGCGGCCGCATTTATGTCGAAAGCGTGATGGGCAAAGGCTCCACTTTCCATATTTATCTGCCGGTGACGCAACTTGCCGCCGTCATCACCAAGCCGGAGCCGCAGTTGGAGGCGCCGCTCGGCCATGAAACCATCCTGCTCGTCGATGATGAGCGCGTCATTCTCGACGTTGCGAGCCGCATTCTCAAACAACTTGGTTACGGCGTGCTTTTGGCGCGGGAAGGACATGAAGCCCTGCGGCTTTTTGCCGAACGCCGCCATGAAATTGCGTTGGTCATCCTCGACATGGTTATGCCGAGGCTCAACGGCCGCGAAGTCTTTCGCCGTTTGAAAGAAATCGATCCGCAGGTTCGCGTCTTGTTGTCGTCCGGCTACAGCGCCGACGGCGATGCCCAGGCTATTTTGAATGAAGGCGTCATCGGATTCGTGCAAAAACCTTATCTCGTCAGTGATCTCGCGCAGGCCGTCAAACACGCCCTGCAGGCGAACGGAACAACGCCAGCGGAAGCATAAGCAATGAATTCGATAATACCCAATTTTGCGCTTGACATTACGATTGGGCTTTTTTATTTTGTTGTACGCAGATTTTTTGCAGAAACGCCCTTTGAAACCGGAAACGGAGGAAGGTGGAAAAGCGGGCATCCCTGAAAGCTGTTGTGCTTCGTTGCGAGCGCGTGACCTACGGAAATGCACGTTACTCAACACGGAAGTGGTGACGACCGATGAGGTAATAGAGGAACCGGAGTCACACCGGCAGCGCGGGGATGCCGCTTTTTATTTTGAGGAAAAACCAGCCGTGATAAAAATAAAAAACTTCTCAGGAATCAGGCCGATTCCGCGCCGCTGTGTTCTGGCGGTTTGGACGTGCGCGATCATGAGCGTGATGCTGCCGCCAGCGAACGCCGGCGCTCACGATCTCAATTCGAGTTATTCCGCCATCGTCGTCACGCCCGACAGCCTGCAAGCCGTTTTCACCTTCGATATCTCCGATTTGAAAAAAAATTTCAGCCTCGACGCCAACGGCGATACGCAAGTTGATCGCGACGAGCTGCTGGCCGCGATGCCGGGCATTTATGATTACGTCGAAGAGCACACGGCCATTTCGATTAATTTTGCTCCGGCAAAGCTGGAGCGGCGGCCGGGCGGATTTACTCAGGATGATTTTGGCAATGTTTTTATCAATTTTAATTTTGCCCGGCCTTTGACTGCGCTGCCGGCGGAAATTTCTGTGCGCCTCGGGTTCTTTGAAAAATTCGGCGCGCAGCATAAAAATCTTGCCAAAATCGTGGCCGGCGAGCAAATACAGCAGGCGATCTTCACTGAAGACAGCCAGGGCCAGCGTTTCGTCATCGGCGGCGAAATCTCGTTATTCTCGCAAATCGGCGCGTTCATCACGCTCGGCGTCGAGCACATCTTTCTCGGCTACGATCACATCATGTTTCTCTTCGCGCTGATCGTCATCGGCGGCCGCCTGCTCGATCTGGTGAAAATCGTTACCGCCTTCACCGTGGCGCACAGCCTCACGCTGATTTTAGCCGCGTTGGAAATTCTTCAGCTTCCGCCGCGCCTGATTGAATCCGCCATCGCCTTGAGCATCGCCTATGTCGCCGCTGAAAACTTCGTGATTGACCAATCGAATCATCGCTGGATTCTCACCTTCATGTTCGGCCTGGTGCATGGATTCGGCTTTGCCAACGTCTTGCGCGACCTCGGCCTGCCAACGACCGGCTTGGTGCCCTCGTTGCTGGCTTTCAACGTCGGCGTCGAAATCGGCCAGCTCTGCATCGTGGCGGTATTTTTCCCCATCACACTTTGGATTGCCAAAAAGAAATTTCAGCGTCAAGTTGTGTTTGCCTTTTCCTCGGTGATTCTGCTGTTCGGCCTGGCCTGGTTCGTCGAGCGCGCGTTTGGCCTGGAATTTATGCCTTTATAATCACCAACGCGGACGAGGTGGAACCTTATAGGCGTAGTCAAATATGAAATGTAGTGACCGCCCATTGAATTGATTACAATCCCTCATAAATTTTCTGCTTTATTTCAGTGGGAGTTCTTTTTCAGTGGGCGAAAATTTTTTAGATTCCTGGCAGAACGGAGACAACATGCAAACAATCTCAGAAGAAATCGTTGAGCGCGAGTGGGAAAAAATGGCCAACCTGCCTTTGGATGACGTGCCTCGCGTCATTCAACGTATGGAAAAAGAGCAGCCGATGATCCTGGCCTTTCTCATGGCGATTGACGACGAGGTTTTTAATCAGGATGAACGCGGACTCTTGCTTCATCTCGGCGCGACCGTGTGTGAGATCATGCGGCAGGGCGAGCCGCGGCCCAAGCGGGTGAGCGAGAAGCGGATGGATGAGTTCATCGAGCGCACGGATAAAATGCTGGAGTATTTTTTAGAAGAAGCGCCGGAGAATTTTGAAGACTCGGTGCGGCTGATCTATCAAAATCACAACCAAGTCAATGTCTTGCGCTACGTGGTCGAAGCGCTTTTTGAGCTGGACGATGATGAGGAGGACTCGGAGGTGCGTGATGAGATGAAAGGGCTTCTCTTTATGCATCTCAAAACCGTGGTTGAAGCGCTTGATCAGTAACCGGGTGTTCAGACTGGCCGTCAAACGCTCACGTTCTTCTTCCTAAAACCATCAGAAACCGCCCGTCGTCACTCACGTATTGCGCCGCAGGAGAAATCCCCGCCTCCTGCAAGAGAGCCGGAAAAGTGTCGCGAGCATATTTATAAGACCAGCTCATCTCGATTTTCTGGCCGGCTTGCAAACGAATGGTCTCGCCCGCAATCAACAATTCGAGATCGCGCGCGGCGCGAAAATGCTTGCGCACGCGATAAAGTCCGGGCCGCCGGGAATCGGCATCCGACGCAAATTCCAGCGCGCCGTCTCGCGGCTCTTGCAAACCGATGCTGCGCAGCGGCCCAAAAGCAAATTGGCGATTGAGCGGATTGTCATAGCCCGACATCGTGACTTCGGCGCTGAAAATTTCGCCGTCGATGAGCAGATGATCTTGCGGGCGCAGCAAGCGCGCCAGACGGGCGGAATAAGCAATCGGATCGAACGCGCCGAGCGTATTGCCGAGTATCATCATCAAGCGCGGCGGCTCGTTGCTGAGGCGAGGCAATTTCATCAGATGTTCGGCGTTGTCAAGATCGGCTTTGACGCCACGACACGAAAATCCCGATTCCGCCGCCAGCTCGCAAGCCATTTCCAACAAAGCCTGGCTCGCATCAACCGGAACGTAATGCGGCGGCCGGCCCGCGGCGCGCAATTGTTCGAGAACGAGAAGATCTTTGACGCCCTGGCCGGCGCCGAGGCTGATGACTTCAATATCGCCCGCCGGCAAATGCGCCACCAGCTCAGCCGCGTGATTTTGCAAAAGCGTTTGCGAGCGCATGAAATTGCGATAGGCGCCGTCGCTGCACAGGTTGATCCACGCGCGCACGGAAGTCGGAAACCAATAAAAGAATTTTTCCGGCAAATTGCGGTTGGCGAGCGCCGCCGCCAATTCTTCGGCAATTTGATTTTCGCTCAACAGAACGTCGATGGTGATCATTTTTTGCAAGAGTTTGAATTTGACTTATTGTCATTGTTTCGGGTTGCAAGATAATAAGTCCTGCAATAAACGGCAAGGAAAAATTGAAAAAGAGGAATACCGGAAATTTTTTGTTTAGCCGCTGATTGAAAAAGTCCGCAGATAAAAGCATGAAAAAATTATCAGCGGGCTTCTTCACCTGCATTATTCACGCGCAAGCTAAAATCCAAAACAGCCCGACAGGCAAGGCTGCCTGTCCCACGAGTTTATGAATAATGTAGGTTCAATCAGTGGGAATGAGTTAGAGAATGAGCCTTTTTTTCAAATTGTGATTTTGAAAAACAAATACACGATCTTCAACTCATAAAATTTTGTTTCGATTGCTTGTGTCGTTCCGTTTCACCCCCCTGATGAAAAAGCGCCTGAACCGGCGGACGCAATTCATGCTGCAAGCGGCGCTGCGGCTTTTCCCGGAATTGCAGGGAAAAGCCATTACCGTCGGTTATACCCGCGCCCATCTCGGCAGCGCCTTGATTCCGCGCGATGGTGAAGCTGAGTTGACCATTCGGCTGAAAGTGCGCAAGCTGTCCTACAACACAATCGGCCACGAGCTGACGCATTTGGTGCAGGGCTTGTCGCATTTGAATTCTTCTTCAACTGATGGCCGCATTCCCAGCGGCGAGAAACAATGTGATATTTGGACGTTGGCGCGCAGCGAGCTTTTTTGTGACGAGGCCCCGACGTATCTCAAGCTGCCGGCGGTGATTCGAGGGAATTGGCCGAGCTACGCCGGCTCCGTCCGCGCGCTGTGTGTCGCTGCGATTGCCAAACGCGCGACGCACCGTTTGTACATTCGCTGGCTGGAAGAAGAGATTCAACACCTCGCGCGCGAAAATTTGGCAGGAATTGCGCGCGGCGTGCAAATGCAATTGGATTTTTCAGGAGAATAAAATGCTACGGAACGTATGTCGATCCGGCGTTGATCAAATAATTGCAAGAGACGTTTCAGGTATCACGGGAAATGATTTTATAAAGCAACAGCAGAAGAAAAGTTTGCGCCCCGAAACTGGTTTTGGTGGGAATGAAAGCCAGTTTTTTCGTTCTTGATCTGCCATTCCAAAATTGTTGGCTCGCCGAAATGATCGGCGCCGCCATCAGCGCCAGCGCGATGAGAAAGACCGGCCAATTGAACCACGTCGGCAGCGCCGTTCGAATTGCCTCGATGCCGCCATCGAGGGAACGAATCGCCTCCGACATGAAAACGAGCAAGGCGAGCACAGCGCCGCTGAAACCGAAAATCCAGGCGCGGCGCGACGGCCAAATTTGATGCTCAGGCGGATTGAATTGCGTGATCAAAGTTCCAAAAATAATCATCATGGCGGCAATCGTGACCGGCGCGATCACCGGCCCCCACCACGGCAGCGGCAGCAAGAACAGAATGTCCCAATCCCAAATCGAACGCGGCCAGCCGACGATGATTTTGAGAAACACATAGTATAATATATCCCACACCCCGAAAGCGAGGAAGGCGTATCCCCATTTCGTCTGCCGCGAATGGCCTGCCAACCAGCCGACCATCGCCAACATGATCAAGGTGGCGATTTCGCGAACCAACTCGACTTCGCCCAAATTCTCCACAAACGGCAGCGGATCGGTTTGATACGGCTCGAGGCGATCAACCAACGTTCGCAAATCCACCACGACGGCGGATTCCACCCAAGCCATCGCGGCGGCAAACACGACGACGTACAACCAGCGTTTTTTGCTGCTCATCATGACTCCAATCATGCTTCGCATCTGTGTGTAGCTGGCGACTTGGTCAAAGGTTGAGAAAGAAAACGGGCGCAAGTGCTGCGAGCGCGGCGATAACTTGCAGCGCCAGTATTAGCAGCGCCTGCTTTGGCGTTTGCGGCAGCCACTTAATTGCGAAGAACGCCACGATGGGCGCCTGCGCCGCCATGAGTATCTGCCAGATATGAGCAGCGGTCCCCTCATCGGCCTCACGAGCAATCCCGAACATGGCAACGTGGCCAAGCACCAAGGCCAGGGCGGCCAACGACATTGCCATTGGAAACCAGGCGCTGGGCTTTTTGATTATTGAAATATTCATTCGACAGCCTCCGGAATGAGTTTTGAACTGCGTCTCACAAAGAGGCGCGGCGTTAATTGTAGAGTAATTTGCGCTTCCAAGTAACATGTCATGCAGGAGGCATCTTGTTTATCTCAAGAACTATGCTCGAAATTAAACAAGATCCCTTCGGGATGACATGGAGTGTTACTTGCCGAACGAACTCAGGGTTTGGAATCGCAACCGCTTTGCCATCTGTCGCGCCTCGTCTCCAAAACGTGGTCTAACGTGCTGGCAAAGCCCGATGCTCATCCTTCCATAATTGCCAGAACATAAGCGCCGCCTGGCTGATCATCGCGAGGTTGAACAAGATCACCCACGCTTCGAAATCGCCGGTGACTTGCGCAAGATGAAACGTCCACGCTGCGCTCGCAACGGCGAGAGCGACGAGCCAAATTGCGCCAACCCGCAACAAATTCGCGTTGACGTGACGCGAGGCGTTCGCGCGCCGATACTGCCAAGTGATGATGCCGATGCCCATCACGGTTGCGGCGCTTGCGGCTTTGCAGATCGTCCAGGCGAGCGAGCCTTCAGTGTCGAAGAAAAGAGAATGCAACCCGACAGCGGCGGCGCTCAACGAGGTGAACGCGGCGAAGAGCAACAAGAGTTTTTTCAACATCAGATTGTCTCCAAATTGGCGGTGGATTGATGAGGCAATATTTGTTGTGAGGTCTTTCCGAAGCGGCGCTCGCGGCAACGAAATTTTTCAACCGCGGCGGCAAAATCTTCGGGAGTAAATTCCGGCCACATTTTTTGAATAAAAAAAAGCTCGGCATACGCGCATTCCCACAAAAGAAAATCGCTCAAGCGCTGCTCGCCGCCGGTGCGAATGAGCAGATCCACATCCGGCGTCGAAACCGCGGCATGATCGGCCTTGGCCAGCAGGCGCGCGAACCCGTCCCGCGAGATTTCTTTGGCGCCGTTCACAGTGCTGACGGCACGCAAAATAGCATCGCGGCTCGAATAATCCAGCGCCACGCGCAGATCGAGCACCCGTCCCTCCGAAGTGGCGGCTTCGACTCGTTCCATCACTTCGCGCAGCGCTGGCTGGAAACGGTCGCGCCGGCCGATGATGTTCAAGCGCACGCCGTTCTTGAGGCAGCGGTCGGTTTCGCTCAACAAGTAGGCGTGAAACAACTTCATCAGCGCCCTCACTTCCGGGCCGGGGCGCAGCCAATTATCCGAAGAAAAAGCGTAAACCGTCAACGTCGTGATGCCGAGCTGCGGCGCGGCTTCGACGATGGGGCGCAGCGCTTCGGCGCCGGCGCGATGGCCGGCAACGCGCGGCAGGCCGCGGCTGTTGGCCCAGCGGCCGTTGCCATCCATGATGATGGCGACATGCAAACCTTGCTGCTTCGCATGACCATTCGAATTTGTAGACATTTTTATCTCAGGCTGAAATTGTAACGATCTGCCGATAACCCGCGCTGATGGAGCATTTTTTAGCAACGACGGGTTCATCGGTGGGTTAGACGGCCAGCTATTCACGTTTACGGCTCGATTTTGCGGCGCCAGGTCGGGGGTATCGGCCGATGACGGCGATACACAAGAACCCAAGTCCAGCGAGACCTGCCAGTAATATGAAAGGCGGTGGGACATCCTCGATGCCCGATGAACCGATCCTGGTTAAATGCCAGGCTACGCCGAAACTGCCAATTCCCAATATCAGGCAGATCAGTCGTAAGAAAATTGTGACACGCTCCCATCTCATTCGTTGTTCCTCTTCGTTGGTGTGTAACATGAATGTTGGATTACGTTGATTCCCGCGTTTTCAGCTTGAAACCAACTTTGCGCAAGAACACGCCGGCGTAGACGCCGAAAAACGCCGGAACGAACGTCGGAACGGCTTTGAGCAAATTCAGGCTCACCTCATCAAAAACCCGCCGCAACAAAAAAACGGCGTACACCAAACCACCGAGGATCAACGCCCAGCGCCAGGCTTTCTGCGGTTGAATAAATCCCAGCATCGCGCCGAAAAAAACCAGCAACAGCGCGGTGACGAACAGATGAAAATCTCCGCCGAGGGCGTCAATATAGGCGGTGAATAAGCCGAGCGCGGCGGCCAGGCTGGTGCAGAGCCAACTGTAATTTTTTGAGGCCATTTTGTTTCAACAAAACGCTTGATTTTGTAACGTACATGCTTAATTTAATCAAATAGACTCTGAGAAGCTTGAGCCATTTCTGAGAAAGTTGTGAGCAATTTGCAAACAGCATGAATCACGATCAATCACAAGTTGCGGGTTACCGCTTCGACGATATTTTTCTTGATGCGCAGAATCGACAGCTTTGGCGACAGGGGCGGCTGGCGCCGCTGAATTCCAAATATTTCGAGGTGTTGCTGCTGTTGGTGCGTCAAAGCGGACAGTTGGTCGAAAAACAACGCCTGTTTGACGAAGTTTGGCAGGGCGTGATCGTCACCGATGCGGCGTTGACGCAGTGTATCAAGGACATTCGAAAACAGCTCGGCGATGAGGCGTCGAATCCGCGTTACATCAAAACCGTTCCGAAGCACGGTTATATTTTCATCGGCCGGCCGGTGGAAGTGAATGGCGAAGCCGTCGCGCTATCTCCGCCCTCAATTCAGGTCGCCGAACGATCACCAAACCGTCCGTACAAGTTTCTCGATTACTACACCGAGCAGGACGCGCCATTGTTTTTCGGGCGCGAGCCGGAAATTGAAAACATCTGCTCGCAAATTTTGGCGCATCGTTCTTTTATCATTCACGGCCGCTCCGGCGCCGGCAAAAGCTCGATCGTGTGCGCCGGTTTGTTGCCGCGTTTGAAAGCGATGGGCCATCTCGCCTTCGCCATCCGGAGTTTCACCGATCCGATTCAGCAAATGGTCAACGCGCTTTTGCCGATGCCCGACGGCGGCGATTCGTCAAGCTTGGAAGAATTGCTTTCACGCGCGAGTTTTGATTCCCCGCAGCGGAATATTATTTTTTTTCTCGATCAGTTTGAAGAATTTTTTCTCTTGTTGGGTGAGGAGAGCCGGAAAAAATTTGTCGAAGCGCTTGGCCGTTTGTTGGCTCACGAGAATGTGCCGCTGCGGCTGGTCTTCACGTTGCGCGAAGATTTGCTGGCGGAGATGAGCCAATTCAAAACCGCCATTCCGGAAATTTTTCATCACGAGTACCGTCTCAAGCGCCTCAGCCGCGAACAGGCGGCGGCGGCGATAACCGAGCCGGCGCGCGTGGCCGGTTGCCATTATGAAGCCGCATTGGTTCAGCGGCTGCTGGATGATCTCAACGAGCAGGACGGCGTCGATCCGCCGCAATTGCAAATCGTCTGCGATCAGCTTTACGACGCGCGCGGCCATGACAACAAACTGACGGTCGCGGCGTATGAACGCCTCGGCACCGCGTCAAAAATCATTGCCGGCTATTTGGCGCGCGTTTTACGGCGTTTCAACACCACCGATCTGCGCGTCGCCAAAGAAATTCTCAAGACGCTGATTTCACCGGACGGGCAGCGTTTGATTCTGCGCGGCGCGGAATTGAACGGCCGCCTCAAAAAATTTTCCGGCAACGCCAACGCGATTGTGGAGGAATTGGTTGCCGCCCGCGTCGTGCGCTGCCGCAATCAAGACGGCGAAGGCTGGCAGGAATTGGCGCACGATTATTTGCTGCCGGAAGTTTCGCGCTGGCTCACGGCGGAAGATCGCGCGCTGAAACGGGCCCGCGGCGTGCTCGAACGCGCCCTCGAAAATTATCGCGCCCATCAACTTTTGATCGACGCGGAGACGCTCGACTTGCTGCTGCCTCACGGCGAGCAGCTCGGCTTGTCGGGCGAAGAAGGCGACCTGCTGGCCAAAAGCATTTTGTATCGCAGTCGGCCGCTGCCGGAATGGCTGGTGGCGCGTTCGCCGGCATTATCCAATTTAATTATCGAGGCCGCCAGCCACGACGAAGCGAGCGTGCGTTTGCGCGCCATCGAAGCCTGCCGCTGGGTTCGCCGGCGTGAAATCCAAGACATGCTGCGGCGCGTGGCCTTGTGGGATCGCCAGTTGAATGTGAGAAAAGCCGCCAGCATCGCGCTCGCCGATTGGCTCGGCGAAGCCGCCGGAGAAGTGCTGTCTCGCGAAATCGCCGGTGAGAAAGCCGGGCTGCTCCGCCGCGTCGTGAGCCTCGCGCTCATTCGAGATCACCAGCGCACTATGCTGCCGCTCGCGCCATTTTCCCTCGCCGTCAGCGGCTTGATCATTGGCGCTTTGATCTGGGTGCGGCTGCACCGGAATTGGACCGGCATCATCCGGCAAAGCGTCAGCGGCACGCTCGGCGGCGCGATGTCAGGAATCGCCGGCGGATTTTTTCTCGGCCTGGCTCTTGCCGTGGTTCGGCATACGACGGCGGTCGAGGCGATGTCGCTCATTCTCGTGTTGATCAGTCTCGGGCTGTTGATCGGCGCCGCCGGCGCATTTGGGATTAGTTTCGGCATGGTGGCCGCGGCGCATGTCACGTATCGCCATCATCGTTTTTGGACCATGATCGGCGGCGCCGCGGGGGGCGCGGCTGTCGGGTGGAGCGCGCATCTCATCGGCGTCGACATGCTGCAGGCCCTGTTCGGACAAAGCCCGACCGGCATCACCGGCGCGTTCGAGGGCGCGATGATCGGTGTCGGTTTGTCGCTCGGCGCGCTCTTGACCGGCGGCTTGGTCAACGGCGGCCGGCCCTGGCAGCGGATTTTCGGGGCGGCATTCGGCAGCATGTTGGCCGGCATCGTGCTGGCGATTATCGGCGGCAATCTTTTCAGCAGCAGCCTCGAGCTGATCGCGCGCTCGTTTGCCAATTCGCAAATTCGCCTGGAGCCGCTGGCCTCGTTTTTTGGCGAAATGCATTTTGGCCGGACGACGCAAATTGCGCTCGGCGCGATTGAAGGTTTTCTTTTCGGCGGGGGATTAACCGGCGGGATGGAATTTTTGTCGCGCGGGCCGCGGCGATGAGGGCAAGTGAACAAATTTGCCGTTGTGGTGGCACATTCTCGTGCTCCTGCAAACCGTCGCCATTTATCTCGTATCACCCCGATTTTGTATTATATGCTCAAAACCGCCACCAAATGGGTTCCAGCAACACTAGTAGCTTGATTCCAAATTAACGTTGCAATAGAGGCATTTTTGTTGTATATTAGGTTCCGACTCAATCAGAGCAGGAATCTATGCCATTTGTCAGTCAACGCGCCAAGCTCAACTTGTC
>Ga0187892_10000914_pt1 | contig 73026 bp, 57 predicted proteins | sample MA1701073metaG_FD_139345 | JGI IMG/M metagenome (GOLD analysis project Ga0187892, IMG submission 139345) | Bio-ooze microbial communities from a basaltic lava cave in the Kipuka Kanohina Cave System on the Island of Hawaii, USA - MA170107-3 metaG ...
CGAAGGCGAACCTGAGATTCTTTCGCGCCGGGTGCCCTTCGATGTCGGCGTAGAACTGCGCCGCGACGAAATCGCTCCTGAGATAGCTCTCGAGCTTCGTCATGTTGACGCCGTTGGTGGCGAAGCCGCCGAGCGCCTTGTAGAGGGCGGCCGGAACGTTGCGCACGCGGAACACGAAGCTGGTAATGACCGGGCCGTCGCTCTGCTTGACGCGCCCGGGCTTGGTGGCGAGCACGACGAAGCGCGTGGTGTTGTGCGCGGCATCCTCGATATCGGCTTTCGCGACTTTGAGCCCGTAAATTTCGGCGGCAAGCCGCGAGGCGATCACCGAGGAACTGCGGTCACCAGAGTCGCGCAAATGGCGGGCGGCGCCGGCGGTGTCGGCTTCAGCCACCGGTTTCAGTTTCAGCTTGCGGATGACGTCGCGGCACTGGCCGAGCGCCATGACGTGGCTGTGCACCGTCTTCAACTCTGACAGCTTGACGCCGGGGAGCGTGAGCAGTTGGTGGCGCACCCGCTCGAAGTGCTCGGCGACGATGTGAAGCCCGGAATGCGGCAGCAGGTGATGGATGTCGGCGACGCGACCTGCCACCGAATTCTCGATGGGAATCATGGCGAGCTCTGCGGCGCCCTTCTTCACGGCGGCAAGCGCGTCCTCGAAGGTGGGACAGGCAAGCGGCTCCATGCGCGGGTAGGCGTCGAGCGCGGCGAGATGCGAATTGGCGCCGGGCTCGCCCTGGAAGGCGATTCTGTTCAACCGCGATTTGGCCATGGGTTAAGGGAAGCGGGCTTGGCTCTTACGGCGGGATCGAAGCAGCTCGCGCGCCCGCTCAAGGTCGGGCGGAGTATCGACACCGAGCGGGACAGTGTCAACGAGCCCGACATGGATCAGCATCCCCGCTTCCAGCGCCCGCAACTGTTCGAGCTTTTCCCTCAGTTCAAGCGGCGACGGCGGCAAGGAGACGAAACGTTCGAGCGCCGCCCGCGAATAGGCGTAGATGCCGATATGGTGATAGAGCGGACCATCGCCGTAAGGGGCGGTCGCGCGCGTGAAGTAAAGCGCGCGCAAGACCGAACTGCCTGGCAGCTTCGTGCCGATCACCTTTACCACGTTGGGGTCGGTGCGCTCCTCGTCGCGGACGATCTCGGCGGCGATCGTGCCGATATCGGCTCCGCCTTCGCGTTGCGCGTGAAGACAGGCGCGGACCAGCGACGGATCGAGGGTCGGCAAGTCGCCCTGCAGATTGACGATCGTCTCGGCCCTCGTCTCAGGGTCATGCCGGAGGACCGCTTCGAATGCCCGGTCCGTTCCGCTCGCATGGTCGGGACGGGTCATTAGCGCCTCGCCGCCTGCGGCTCGGACGGCGTCGCAGACCCGCTCGGAATCCGTCGCAACGACAACCCTGCCACAATCGGCCTCGACCGCGCGCCGCCAGACGTGGACGATCATCGGCTCGCCGCCGATCTCCGCCAAGGGCTTGTCCGGCAGCCGTGTCGCTTTCAGCCTTGAAGGTATGACGATGAGACAAGACGTCATGGCTTGCGTCAGTTAGCACGGAAATTTTCCCGGGCGACAGTCAGACGTAAGCAAATGTGTCAGTTGCAACAAGCGTGTAGGGCCTATAGTCTCACGCCCCGCCGCAAGAGCTACACCTGAAGTAGCCTCTCTGCTTCCAGGGGGGACCGTCGGAGATGAAATTTTATCGTGTGAACCAGATCGCCATGGCGGTGCTCGTTGCGCTGCTGCTGTTCTTTGGCGCCAGGACGGTTATCGAAATCCTCCAAAGGGAACCCGAGCCGGAGGAGCCCGGCTTCGATGTCGCCGGCACCGAGAAGCCAAAGGAAGGCGAAGCGAAACCTGACGGCGGACAGCTCGCCACGCTCCTTGCCGGAGCGGATGTCGCGCGCGGCACCGAAGTGTTCAAGAAGTGCGCGATCTGTCACACCTTCGACAAAGGCGGCGCCAATCTGATCGGTCCCAATCTCTACGGCATGCTCGGCCGCAAGGTCGCGAGCCACGAGGGCTACGAATATTCCGAGGCGCTGAAGTCGAAGGGCGGCGACTGGGACTACGCCATGCTCGATCACATGATCGAGAATCCGAACGCGTTTGCCCCCGGCACCAAGATGGCGCTGTTCCCGGGCCTTCCCGACGCCAAGCAGCGGGCCGACGTGATCCTGTTCCTGCGGAGCAAGAGCGACAGTCCGCCGCCACTGCCCGAGCCGGCGGCGGCGGCCGCTCCTGGCGAGAAACCCGCGGGCGAGGCGCCGGCTGCATCTGAGATCGTCGCGCTGCTTGCCACGGCCGACCCGGCAAAGGGCGAAGCCGATACGGCGCTCTGCAAGGTGTGTCATACGTTCGACAAGGGCGGCGCCGTCCTGGTCGGCCCCAATCTCTACGACATCGTGGGCAAGAAGATCGCCGCGCAAGAGGGCGTCAATTACACGCCGGCGCTAAAAGCCAAAGAAGGCGAGTGGACCTTCGAGAACCTCGATGCGTGGCTTGCGAACCCGCAGGCCTTCGCCGCGGGCACGACGATGATCTTCCCGGGCGTGCCTGACGCCAAGAAGCGCGCCGGCGTCATTGCGTTCATGCGGAGCAAGAGCGACCGCCCGGTGCCGTTGCCCGCCGCGGGCGAAGCAGCTCCGGCCGCTCCCGCGGAGGCCGCGCCGCCAGCGGCGCCTGAGACGCCAGCGGTGGCAGAGCCCGCTGCGCCAGCGGCGCCTGAGACGCCACCTGCGGAGACGCCGGCAACACCGGAACCGGCACCTTCAGCCGCGACACCTCCCGCAGCTCCGGAAGGTGCGCCCGCGGCGGAGCCTGGAGCTCCGGCTCAAGAGAAGCCTGCCGCAGAGGCGCCGGCCGCAGGCGGTGAGGTCGTCGCGCTGCTTGCGACGGCCGACCCGACACAGGGCGACGCCGATGCCGTGCTTTGTAAGGTCTGCCACACGTTCGACAAAGGCGGGGCCACGCTGATCGGTCCCAATCTCTATGGCGTGGTCGGGCAGAAGATCGCCTCGCAGGAGGGCTTCGCTTACACGCCTGCGCTCAAGTCCAAGGAAGGCGACTGGACATACGAGACTCTCGATGTGTGGCTGGCGAACCCCCAGACCTTCGCTCCGGGCACAAGCATGATGATGCCTGGCGCGCTTGACGCGCAGAAGCGTGCCAACGTCATTGCGTTCATGCGGAGCAAGAGCGACAGCCCGCAGCCGTTGCCTGCCGCCGCCGGCGAAGCGGCTCCTGCCGCTCCCGCGGAGGCCGCGCCGCCAGCTGAGACCCCAGCGGCAGAGCCCGCGGCGCCAACCCCTGAGGCGCCGCCAGCCGCGGCGCCCGAGACACAAGCAGCGCCAGAGGCGGCACCCTCGGCCGAGACACCTCCAGCTGCTACGGAGGCGGCACCCTCGGCGGAGACTGCTCCAGCGGCCGAGGCTGAGTCCGCGCCCGCGGAACCTTCGATGGGCGAGCCGCCTTCGCCATCCCAGCCGCAACCGGTCTATCCCGAAGGTCCGCCTGAAGGAGTCCAGTAGTTCGAGCGACGCTGCGCGCGGCGGCGCCGTCTGGCCGAGGGCCGGAAGGTGCATGCCCTCGCCTCCTTCGTGCCGGAAATGACCGATAATTCATTTGGTCAGAGTGCCTGCCATGCTAGGTTTGGCGGCCTTTTTTGAGCATTTCGGTCCCTTATCCCGCGGGGGGATCGTTCCGGCCCAGCCCTTTCCATTCAGGTGGAGCCCATGTCGCCGCTCATGAGTTTGTCTCGCGTCGCGCTCGCGATTCTTCTGGCAGACCTGCTTCCTTTGCCGGCGCGGGCCGAGGATGCGCCCCGCCGCCACCATGCGCTCTCTCTCATCGGCGAGCCGCGTTACAAGTCCGATTTCACGCATTTCGATTATGTGAATCCCGACGCGCCCAAGGGGGGCCTGGTGCGGCTCGGCGATATCGGCGGCTTCGATAGCCTAAACCCCGTGCTCTACAAGGGCGAGGCCGCCGGAGGACTTGGGCTCGTGTTCGAAACTCTGATGGCCGACAGCTTGGATGAGTCTTCGACCTCCTATGGACTGATCGCCGAATGGGCGTCCTATCCCGAAGACTACTCCTCGGTCACCTTCAAGCTGCGCGATGCGGCGCGGTGGCACGACGGAAAGAAGATCACGCCGGAGGACGTCATCTACAGCCTGGAGGTCAACAAGGCCGCCAACCCGCGCATGGGCCTCTACTACAAGAACGTATCGCGCGCCGAGGCGACGGGCGAGAACGAGGTCACCTTCTATTTCGACGCCAAGAACAATCGCGAGCTGCCGATGATCATGGGGCAGCTCACTATCCTGCCCAAACATTACTGGACCGGCACGGACGCGAGCGGCAATCAGCGCGATCCAATGAAGACGACGCTCGAGCCGCCGCTCGGCTCAGGCGCTTACCGCATCAAGGACGTGAAGCCCGGGCGTTCGATCAGTTATGAGCGGGTCGCCGACTATTGGGCGAAGGACCTGCCGGTGAATGCCGGGCAATGGAACTACGACGAGATCCGCTTCGAGTACTATCGCGACGAGACCGTGGCCTTCGAGAGCTTCAAGGCGGGGAACCTCGACTACTGGCAGGAGACGAGCGCCAAGAACTGGGCAACCGCCTACGATTTCGCCGCGGTGAAAAACGGCTTCATCCGGCGTCAGGAGGTCCCGGTCGAGCGCACCCACTCCATGCAGTGCTTCGTTCTCAACTTGCGGCGCCCGCAATTCCAGGACCGCCGCGTGCGGCAGGCTTTCAATCTCGCCTTCGACTTCGAGTGGGCCAACAAGAACCTGTTCTACAACCAGTATGCGCGCGTCGGCAGCTATTTCGAGGGTGGCGAGCTTGCCGCTCCAAACGCGCTGCCCGAGGGTCGCGAACTCGAGATCCTGAACGAGGTGAAGGACGGCGCGCCTGCCGAAGTGTTCACCGACATCCACAGGAACCCGGTGAACGACAACCCCGACGCGATGCGCGCCAATCTACGCAAAGCGGTGGCGCTGCTGAAGGAGGCGGGCTGGGAGGTCAAGGACGGCGCGCTCACCAACGTCAACACCGGCCAGCAGATGAAGGTCGAATTCCTGCTCGTCTCGCCGCTGTTCGAGCGCATCGTGCAGCCCTATTTGCGCAATCTCGAGCGCCTCGGCATCAAGGGCACGATCCGCATGGTGGATTCGGCGCAATACACGCGACGGCTCGACGGGTTCGACTATGACATCGTGGTCGGCAATTTCCCCCAGTCCGACTCGCCAGGTAACGAGCAGCGCGATTTCTGGGGCACTGAGGCCGCCGACCGGCAAGGCAGCACCAATCTCATCGGCGTGAAGAGCCCGGCGATCGACAAACTGATCGATCGCATCATCTTCGCCAAGGATCGCGCCGAGCTTGTCGCCGCCACGCGGGCTCTCGACCGCGTGCTCTTGTGGAACGAGTTCGTGGTGCCGCAATGGTATTCGCCAACGACCCGGATCGCCTATTGGGCCCGCTACGGCCAGCCCAAGGTTCTGCCGGGGCTCACGCCCGGTTTCCTCCAGGTCTGGTGGTTCGACCAGACGCTCGCCGCGCGGCTACCGAGCTCATCGCAGCTCTGATGGCGCGCGCCCCGCTCTGGCGGTCGATCGCTGGCGGGGCCGCTGTCGCTCTTGCTCTGTTTGCAGCATCGGCCTTTGCCGCCGAACGCCAGCACGGTCTTTCGGCCTTCGGCGACCTCGTCTACCCCACAGATTTCACGCATTTCGCCTATGCCGATCCCGATGCGCCGAAAGGCGGCACGTTCTCGCTCGTCGGCTGGGGCGGGGTCACGACCTTCAACAGTCTCAACAACTACATCCTCAAGGGCGACGCCGCGCAAGGGCTCGAGCTCCTGTTCGATTCGCTGATGACACGCGCGGCCGACGAGCCCGACGCCGTCTATGGGCTTGTCGCCGCGAGCGCCGAGACCGCTCCCGACGGCAAATCCGTCACGTTCTATCTGCGTCCCGAAGCAAAGTTCGCCGACGGTACCCCGCTCACCGCCGATGACGTCGTCTTTTCCTTCGATACGCTCAAGACCAAGGGCCACCCGATCTTCCATCAGATGCTGCAGGACGTGGCCAAGGCCGAGGCGCTCGACCCGGCCACGGTGCGCTACAGTTTTTCGGGCGAGCTCGTGCGCGACTTGCCGTTGACCGTGGCCACGCTTCCGATCTTCTCCAAGACTTATTATGCGACCCGGCCCTTCGACGAGACGACGCTCGAGCCTCCGCTCGGCTCGGGCCCCTACCTCGTCGATCGCGTGGCGCAGGGGCGCAGCATCGTCTATCGCCTCAATCCGGACTATTGGGCGAAGGATCTGCCGGTCAATCGCGGGCGCTGGAACTTCGACAAGATCCTTTACGAATATTTCCGCGATCGCACCGCCGGGATGGAGGCGTTCAAGGCCGGGGCCTACGACTTTCGCGAGGAGTTCACCTCGAAAGTCTGGGCGACGGAATATGACTTTCCGGCAATCCGTGCCGGAAAGGTCAACAAAGAAGTGCTTCCCGACGAGACGCCCTCGGGAACGCAAGGCTTCTTCATCAACACGCGACGGGAGAAGCTGAAGGACCCGCGCGTGAGGCAGGCGCTCGACCTTGCCTTCGACTTCGAGTGGACCAACCGCAACGTATTCTATGGGCTCTACGACCGCACCACGAGCTTCATCGAGAATTCCTCGATGAAGGCCACGGGGGAGCCTTCGGAAGCCGAACGGGCGCTGCTCGCGGGCCTCGGCGTTCCCGTCTCCGAGGAGGCGCTTGCGTCCGCTTATCTGCCGCCTAAGAGCGACGGCTCGGGCCAGGACCGCAAGCTTCTGCAGCGAGCGGGGAAACTTCTCGATGACGCGGGGTTCAGCGTCAAGAACGGCGTCCGCGTCGATGCCAAGGGCGAACCGCTTACGCTCGAAATCCTGACCTTCGAGCCGGTCTTCGAACGGGTGATGGCGCCTTACGTGAAGAATCTCAAGCTGCTCGGCATCGACGCCCGCATTCGGATGGTCGATCCCGCGCAATACCAACAGCGCCTCAAGGACTTCGATTTCGACGTCACCACCCAGCGCTACGTCATGCGCAACACGCCGGGCGTCGAGCTCAGGAGCTATTTCGGCTCGGCGGCGGCAAAGATGGATGGCTCGCTCAACCTTGCCGGCATCTCAGATCACGCAATCGACGCGTTGATCGAACGGATCCTCTCAGCCAAGAGCCGCGAGGAGCTGGACACGGCGGCGCGCGCGCTCGACCGCGTGCTCAGGGCCGGTCACTATTGGGTGCCGCACTGGTACAAGGCCTCGAACCACGTGGCCTATTGGGACAAGTTCTCGCGGCCTGAGACCAAGCCGCGCTTCGATCGCGGCATCCTCGACACGTGGTGGTATGACGAGGCCAAAGCTGCCAAACTGGCCGAGGCAGCAGGCTCGGCCCCGGCCGATTCGCCCGGGCGGGGCCCGCTTCTGATCCTCGCCGCCCTCATCGGGCTTATGCTCGCGGTCTACTTTGTCGCGCGATTGAGAAGGCCCACCCGAACCGAATGATCGCCTATATCCTTCGCCGCCTCCTGCTGATCATCCCGACGATGTTCGGCATCATGCTCGTGACCTTCGTCATCGTGCAGTTCGCGCCGGGCGGCCCGGTGGAGAGGCTGATTGCGCAGCTTTCCGGCACCGACCCCGGCGCCACGTCGATGTTCAGCGGCGGGGGCGGCGACTTCGCGGGCAAGCAGGGTCAAGGGGCTACGCCGGGCGACGTGTCGGCACCGTCGAAATATCGCGGCGCCCAGGGGCTCGATCCCGAATTCATCAAGAGCCTGGAGAAGCAGTTCGGCTTCGACAAGCCGGCCTATGAGCGCTTCGCGTTGATGATCCGGAATTACCTCCTGTTCGATTTCGGCGAGAGCTATTTCCGCGACACGAGCGTGCTCGGCTTGATCGCCGAAAAGATGCCGGTCTCGATCTCGCTCGGGTTATGGATGACGCTGCTCGCCTACACCATCTCGATCCCGCTCGGCATCCGCAAGGCGGTGCGCGACGGCTCGCGCTTCGACATCTGGACCAGCACGGCCATTGTCATCGCCTACGCCGTCCCCGGCTTTCTCGTCGCCGTGTTCCTGATCGTGCTGTTCGCCGGCGGATCGTTCTTGCAGATCTTCCCGTTGCGCGGGCTGGTGTCTGACAATTGGTGGGAGCTGCCCTGGTATCTGAAGATCGCCGATTATTTCTGGCACCTCGTTCTGCCGCTGATCGCGATGGCGCTCTCGGCCTTCGCCACCACGACCTTCCTGACCAAGAACTCGTTCCTGGAGGAGATCAGAAAGCAATATGTGATGACGGCGCGGGCCAAGGGCCTTGCCGAGCGCCAGGTGCTCTACGGTCACGTGTTCCGCAACGCCATGCTGATCGTCATAGCCGGGTTTCCCGGCGCGTTCATCGGCGCGTTCTTCGCCGGCTCGCTCCTGATCGAGACCATTTTCTCGTTGGACGGGCTGGGGCTGCTCGGCTTCGAATCGATCGTGAACCGCGACTATCCGGTCGTGTTCGCCACGGTCTATATCTTCTCGCTGCTCGGCCTCCTCATCAATCTCCTCTCCGACCTCACCTATACCTGGGTCGATCCGCGCATCGACTTCGAGACGCGCGAGGTGTGAGACCATGGACGCCCCAACCGACACGGCAATCGTCCAGGAGGTGACGGCAGAAGGACTCCCGAAGGAGCGGCCGTGGCTCTCGGTGCTGCAGCGGCGGCGCTGGGAGGTGTTCAAGGCCAACGGGCGCGGCTTCTGGTCGCTGTGGATCTTTCTCGTCCTGTTCGCGATCAGCCTGTTCGCGGAGTTCATCGCCAACGACAAGCCGATCCTGGTCTCCTACAAGGGCGACCTGTACATGCCGATCTTCAAGTCCTACCCGGAGACGAGCTTCGGCGGCATCTTCGAGACCGAGGCCGACTATCGCGACCCCGCCGTCAAGGCGATGATCGCCGAGGGCGGCGGCTGGACGCTGTGGCCTCCGATCAGGTTCTCCTACAACACCCAGAACAAGAACCCGCCGATGGCGTTTCCGGTGAAGCCGACCTGGCTCCTTACCGATCAGGATTGCAAGCTCGCGGTGGAGCGCGGCTTTCACCCGTGCAACGCCGATCTCGAATGGAACTGGCTTGGAACCGACGACCAGGGACGCGACGTGGTCGCGCGCGTCATCTACGGCTTCCGCATCTCGGTCCTGTTCGGGCTGGTGCTCACCCTCTTCTCCTCGCTGATCGGGGTCGCTGCCGGCGCGGTTCAGGGCTATTTCGGCGGCTGGACCGACCTCCTGTTCCAGCGCTTCATCGAGATCTGGACCAGTGTGCCGCAGCTTTATCTGCTCATCATCGTGGCAGCGGTGATCGAGCCGAATTTCTGGATCCTGCTCGGCATCCTGCTCGCCTTCTCCTGGGTGGCGCTCGTCGGCGTCGTGCGCGCGGAGTTCCTGCGCGCCCGCAATTTCGAATATGTCACGGCGGCGCGGGCGCTCGGCCTCTCCAATCTCCGCATCATCTTCAAGCATCTCCTGCCCAACGCCATGGTGGCGACGCTGACCTTCATGCCCTTCATCTTGAACGGCTCGATCACGACGCTGACATCGCTCGACTTCCTCGGCTTCGGATTGCCGCCGGGATCGGCTTCGCTCGGCGAGCTTCTGGCGCAAGGCAAGGACAACCTCCAGGCGCCTTGGCTCGGGCTCACGGCGTTCTTCGTGATCGCCATCATGCTCAGCCTTCTCATCTTCGTCGGCGAGGCGGTGCGCGACGCGCTCGACCCGCGCAAGACATTGGCGTGAGGTAAGATGCACGGATCGCATTCGCATCGCCACGACGACGCCGCTTCTGCGCGCAATGGCGCCGACGCCAACAATGAGCGGCGCATGGGGTTGGCCGCCGCGCTTACCGGCGGCTTCATGTTCGCAGAAGTTGCCGGCGGCATCGTCGCTGGCTCGCTCGCTTTGCTTGCTGACGCGGGTCACATGCTCACCGACTTCGCATCGCTCGCGCTCGCCTGGTTCGGGTTTCGGCTCGCGCGGCGCCCCGCCGACTGGAAGCGCACTTACGGCTTCGACCGCTTCCAGGTGCTCATCGCGTTTGCCAATGGGCTTGCTCTGTTCGCCATCGCCGGCTGGATCGTCTATGAGGGGATCGAGCGGCTCATGACGACACCCGTGGTTTCGGGCGGCATCATGGTCGTGATCGCGGTGCTCGGGCTTCTCGTGAACATCGCCGCCTACACGCTCTTGCAGGGCGCGGACCGCGAGAACCTCAATGTTCGTGGCGCGGCCGTCCACGTGCTCGGCGACCTCCTCGGCTCTGTGGCGGCGCTCATCGCCGGAGCCGTGATCCTCATGACCGGCTGGACGCCCATCGATCCGCTGCTCTCGCTCCTCGTCGCCGCAATCATCGTGCGGAGCGGCTGGCGCGTGGTGGCGGACGCCGGACATATTCTGCTCGAAGGCGCGCCCGAAGAGCTCGATACGCGCGCGATCGGTCCCGACCTCATCGCCAACGTCAAGGGGGTCGAGGAGGTGCACCACGTGCATGTCTGGTCGATCACCCAGAGCCGGCGCATGGTGACGCTCCATGCTTGCATAGGCCCGGCCGAGGATCAGGACCGCATGGTTCGAAGCATCAAGGCGCGGCTGAAAGATCAATTCGGCCTCGACCATGCCACCGTCGAAATAGAGCGCGGCACTTGCGCCGACGCTGCTCCCGCCAGAGGCAAGGCCTGACATGGCGAAGACCAACACGCCCCTGATTTCGGTCGAGGATCTGTCGGTCGATTTCCGTGCCGGAGAGACCGTCACCCATGCCGTGCGCCATGTCTCGTTCGATATCGGCAAGGCCGAGACCGTGGCGCTCGTGGGCGAGTCGGGCTCGGGCAAGACGGTGACGGCGCTGTCGATCCTGAAGCTCCTCCCCTACCCCGCCGCATCGCACCCATCGGGTCGCATTCGTTTCAACGGCGAGGATCTTCTTGCGCTGCCGTCGAGCGCGCTCCGCGAGATCAGGGGCAACAAGATTTCGATGATCTTCCAGGAGCCGATGACCTCGCTCAACCCGCTGCACACGATCGAGCAGCAGGTCGGCGAGGTGTTGAAGATTCACCGGGGGCTGTCGGATAGGGCCGCGCGCGAGCGCGTGCTCGATCTCCTTCACAAGGTCGGCATCGACGACCCCAAGGGCCGCCTCCACTCCTATCCGCATCAGCTTTCGGGCGGACAGCGGCAAAGAGTGATGATCGCCATGGCGCTCGCAAACGAGCCCGATCTCCTGATCGCCGACGAGCCGACGACGGCGCTCGACGTGACGATCCAGGCGCAAATTCTCGACCTTCTGCTCAAGCTCAAGGCCGAGTTCCACATGGCGATGCTGCTCATCACCCACGATCTCGGCATCGTGCGCAAGATGGCAGACCGGGTGTGCGTCATGAACGGCGGGGAGATCGTCGAGCGGGGTACGACGCGCGAGATTTTCACAGCCCCGCAGCATCCCTACACCAAGCATCTCATCGCCTCGGAACCCAAAGGCTCGCCGCCAGCGGCCGACGGCAAGGCAAGGACGATCCTCGAGACCAAAGATTTGCGCGTGTGGTTTCCGATCAGGCGCGGCTTCCTCAGGCAGACGGTCGGCCATATCAAGGCGGTCGACGGCATCGACCTCGAAGTCAAAGAGGGACAGACGCTCGGCGTGGTCGGCGAATCGGGGTCGGGCAAGACGACGCTCGGGCTCGCGCTCTTGAGGCTCGTGTCAAGCGAGGGCCCGATCGTCTATCTCGGCGACCGCATCGACGGCTACGATTCCAAACGCATGCGCCCGCTCAGGCGCCACATGCAGATCGTGTTCCAGGACCCTTACGGCTCTCTCTCGCCGCGGCTCTCGGTCGGGCAAATCATCGAAGAGGGCCTGTCGATTCAGAATCCCGGGCTCAGCCGCACCGAGCGCGACCAGCGCGTGACGCGGGCGCTGAAAGAAGTGGGGCTCGACCCGGCCTTCCGCGACCGCTACCCGCACGAATTTTCCGGCGGTCAACGCCAGAGGATCGCGATTGCGCGGGCGCTCGTGCTCGAACCGAAATTTCTCATTCTCGACGAGCCGACCTCTGCGCTCGACGTGTCGGTGCAGGCGCAGATCGTCGATCTTTTGCGCGCGCTGCAGCGCCGGCACAAGCTTGCCTACCTTTTCATCAGCCATGACCTGAAGGTCGTGCGCGCGCTCGCGAATTCGATCATCGTGCTCCGTCACGGCAAGGTGGTGGAGCAAGGTCCTGCCCAAACCGTGTTCGCTAAGCCGAAAACCGACTACACCAAGGCGTTGCTCGCCGCGGCCTTCGAGCTCGAGGCTACGCGCGGCGGCGCCGTCGCGACGTAGTGGAACTCGTGGGCCCTTGGGGCGTTGCTCTCGTGGGACACCCCCGTACAGAAGACGAGGACCATGCAGCGTTGTCGCGAACGATCGGAAATTCGCCGATCGGCCGACAACGCTGCTCTTAGGCTTATTGGCCTCGCTTCACGCGGTCGTGCCGCCGGGATCGCGGCAGCCGGCGCACGCATGTCACCTCATACCCCGCCGCCTTGATGCGGCTCCGCGCGCGCGAGAAAGGCTCGACCGCAACCGCCATGTGGAACGCATTGGCATGGAGGAAGTCTTTCGCGCTCGTCATGACGCCGACATGGCCTTCCCAGAACACGAGATCCCCGCGGCGAAGCGTCGCGCCCGGCCGCCAATCGATGGCGCGCCCAAGCTCTTGCGCCTGCATATCGGCATCGCGCGGCGCCGAGCGGCCCGCCGCCTCGAGCGCAAGCTGCACGAGCCCCGAACAGTCGAGCCCGATCGAGGTGCGGCCGCCCCAAAGATAGGGCGTGCCGAGAAAACCCTCGGCAACCGCGACAAAATCGCGTTCGGGTGCGCCGATGGGCGCGGCATGGGCGGCGAAGACGTAACCGCCGCCTTCCAGAGCGAGGAACTTGCCGTCCTCGCGTGGAGCGGCGACACTCGCATTCAGGCTGAGCAATGCCAAAGGCGGCGTCTTGGCATCGGGCTCAGGGTAGACATAGGTGCGAAGCGCGCTGATCCGATGCGTCGGCGCGACGAGGCGTGGCGTCAAGCCTTCGCTCGGCATGTAGCCGACATAACCGTCGCGCGAAAGCTGCACCCAGGCCCAGCCCTCGCTCTCGTCGTAGACGGTCACAACCTCGCCGCGGAGCGCCTCGGAGTCGAGCGTGGCGTCGAAACGCGGCTCGCGGCGCAAGGGGAGAGAGGGCGCGATAACCTGGCGCGCCTCGCCTCTGACGAAGCGTCGAGCCTCGACCAGCCCGCGCAGAGGTTCGGCCGCGAGATCGCCGCGATAAGCGTGGCGGCGCGGATCGGGCAGGCTATCGATCACGACCCGAGCTCTCGGCTGAAGAAGTGAAACAGCGCGCGGGCTCCTTGCGGCTCGCCGCCCTTCGGCCGGCCGGGCTGCTCGCTCGGGACCCAGCCGAAGATGTCGATATGGGCGAAGCGTTTGGCATTGTGCACGAAGCGCTTGAGGAACAGTGCGGCGACGATCGAGCCTGCGAACGGACCTTCGGCGATATGGCTCAGATCGGCGACCGCGCTCTTGAGCAGTTTGTCATAGGGCGCCCAGAACGGCATGCGCCACAGCGGATCGCCGACGGCGCGGCCCGAGGCGAGGAGACCCGCCGCGAAGTCGTCGTCATCGGCATAGAGAGGCGGCAGATCGGGCCCGAGCGCGACCCGCGCCGCGCCGGTGAGCGTGGCGATGGTGACGAGATAGTCCGGCGCCTCCTCGTCGGCGAGCGTGATGGCGTCGGCAAGCACAAGCCGTCCCTCGGCATCGGTATTGCCGATCTCGACCGTCATGCCATTGCGGCTCGGCAGCACGTCGCCGGGCCTGAAGGCATTGCCGGAAATGCTGTTCTCCGCGGCCGGAACCAGCACGCGGAGCCTGACCGGCAGCTTCGCACGCATGATCAGGATCGCGAGGGCGAGCGCCGAGGCCGCGCCCCCCATGTCCTTCTTCATCAAGGCCATGGCGCTCGACGGTTTGATGTCGAGGCCGCCGGTATCGAAACAAATCCCCTTGCCGACGATCGTCACCTTGGGAGCGCGCTCAGAGCCCCAGCGCAGATCGATGAGACGCGGCGCCCGGTCGCTTGCCCGTCCCACGGCGTGGATCATCGGGAAATTGTCGGAGAGGAGGCTCGAGCCTTCGGTGACCTTGATGCTGCCGCCGAAAGCGTTGGCAAGCTCGCGCGCCGCGCTCTCGAGCTCGGCGGGGCCCATATCGTTGGCAGGCGTGTTGATGAGGTCGCGGCCGAAATAGAGCGACTCTGCAAGGGCGAGCACCTGGTCCCTGTCCGCGCCCTCAGGGAGAACGAGCCGCTTCTTCTTCTGCTCGCCCCCCGCCTTGTAGCGCGTGAAGGCATAGCTTCCGGCGAGGAAGCCGAGGGCTGCAAGTTCTGCGTCGGCAAGAGGCGTGGCGAGGCGATAGTCCCCTTCCGGAAGCACGCCCGCGAGGACGCCGGTTAGAAGCGGAGCTTGCTCCGCCCAATCGGGCCCGCCGGTTCCGAGCAAGACCCCGCTAATGTCGCCGCCCGCGTCCGGAAGAAGCAGCACCGAACCTTGCTTGGCGTTCCAGCCTTGCGCCTCGACCCAGCTCCGCTCGGCCTCGCTCAACCCTTCAACCGCCTGGTCATCGGTTGAGGCGATGAGGTGGATCGGCACGGAATCGGCGCCCGGAGGGAGAAGCAGGCTTTCCAATCCGCGCCGCGTTGTCTCAAGCGTCGTCGCTTTGCTGGTCATCGCTCGGTGTCTAGAACCTTGACTTGATGGAGGGCCGCATTAATGGCAGGGGAGCTAGGCCAAGACAATGGCGGAAGGCTCGGGCATGACGGCAAACGGCTACAGGCTTGTGATCGGCGACAAGAATTCCTCGTCCTGGAGCTTGCGCCCGTGGCTTGCGCTGAAGCAATGCGGCATCCCCTTCGCCGAGGAGCGCGTCAGGCTGAGGCAGCCCTCTTCAAAGACCGAGATCTTGCGGCATTCGCCCTCCGGAAAGGTGCCGGCGCTCAAGACCGAGTGGGGCGTCGTGTGGGACAGTCTCGCGATTCTCGAATTTCTCGCAGAGCGCCATCCGGACTGCGCGCTTTGGCCGCGTGAGGCTGAGGCACGGGCGGCTGCGCGCAGCATCTCGGCCGAGATGCATGCGGGTTTCGCCACGCTCCGCAGCGAGATGTCGATGAACCTTCTCGCCAGACTGCCGTCTCCACCCATCGACGGCGCGCTCGAATCCGACATCAGGCGGATCGTTGCCATCTGGAAGGACACGCGGGCGCGTTTCGGCACAGGTGGACCGTTTCTGTTCGGCGCCTTCTCCAACGCCGACGCAATGTACGCGCCGGTTGCGACGCGCTTCCGCACCTACGGCGTCGACCTCAGCCGCTACGGCGATGACGGCACGGCCACAACTTACGCCGCGACCCTGCTCGCGCTGCCGGCAATGGCGGAATGGACCGAAGGCGCCGAGGCGGAAATCGCGACACGGAGTGTCGAAGCCTGATGGCTGTTAAGGGCGCTGCCCGCCGGTCTTGGTCAGTCTGAGGCGGGCGAGGATGGGTGCCAGGATCGATTGGCGCTGCTGCTTTCGCTCGGCCCGATCGGTGAGAATCTCCGCCAATCGGCGAAATGCCTCGGCCGCTCTCGAGTTGTTCGACACCTCCTCGATCATTTGCCCGTTATTCGCCGCCAAGCCGAACAGTTGGGCATCGAACTCGATCACGATCTTGGGCTCGACCTCGATGGCGCTGCCGAAATCCTTCACCGCGATCTCGGGGCGCTTCGGCAAGCCGACCTGATTGAGCACGAGCAGCGGCGGGCGGGCGGGCGGGCGCAAGACCTTGAGCTGGTCGACCAGGTTCTTGGCATTGCGCAGATTGGCGAGATCGGGAACCGCGGTGATCACCACCTGGTCGGCAGAGAGCACCACTTGCTTCGCCCATGCGGTCCACAGATGCGGCACGTCGATGGCGATCCACGCTGCATTCTCGCGAACAATGTCGATCACGGTCTCGCAAGAAGCGGGCTCGATATCGTAGGGGCGATCGAGTGTCCCGGGTGCGGCGAACAGGCTCAAATGATCCGAGCAGCGCGACAGAAGCCGGGCGAGCACGCCCGCGTCCAGATGGTCGGGCGAGGCGAGCGCGTCGGCGATCCCGCGGAGAGGATCCTGGTTGAAATCGAGACCGGCGGTGCCGAAGGGAAGGTCGAAATCGGCGATCACCACCTCGCTCTCGATCACCGAGGCGATGGCGAAGGCGGTGTTGTGGCAGACGGTGCTCGAGCCCGCGCCGCCCTTCGCCCCGACAAATGCAGTGACCTGGCCGACCGGCCTCGTCTCAGGGTCGCTATAGATGTTCGCGATGCTCTGGATGATCTGGAGCGTGCCAACCGGGGCGACCAGATACTCGCTCACGCCACGCCGCATGAGCTCGCGATAAAGCAGAACATCGTTGAGGCGCCCGACGACGAGCACCTTGGTGGCGGGATCGCAGAGCCCGGCCAGACGGTCGAGTTCGACGAGCATCCGCGTGCGGTCGAGCAGGGATTCGACGATGATGAGATTGGGCGTGGCGGCATTCCGATAGAAGGCCGTGGCCGCCTCGACCCCTCCCATCTGCACCGTCACGCGCGCCTTCGCCAGGCGCCGGTCATCGGTGGCCTTCTCGATCGCCGCGGCTGTGTCGCCGTCCTCGCAGAAGGCCTGGATATTGACCCGGGGGATGGCGCGCGCGAGAGAGGGCGCGATCTCGCTCTCGCGATCCGAGACGGGCTCGCTAAAGGGCGCGGATTCCAGCGAAAATGCGGCGTCGCCGATCACTGGCTCGCTCCGATCTGACTGACTTCCCTCGTGACGGCACGCCGTCGCTGTCACTGTGCTGGCCAATCCTCAACGCCGCGTTAATGGCCGTGCCAAATTGGCCGGGGGGCAGGTTACCGGCTGCCTGCGCTGCGAGGGAGGCTTCAGCCGCCGAGCGCGGCCATGAAGGGGGAATGGGGATAAGCGAGCAAGCCGGCTGCCGCGAGCGCAACCCCGTAGGGCACGCCCTCTTTCGGGCTGTGCAACCGGTTGAGCCAGCCTTGGGAAGCGAGCATCGCCGAAAGCGGCAGGCCCCGCCAGAACAGGAGCAGCAGCGTCAGCGCTCCGCCGATCAAGGCGGCGTAGATCGCGTAGGTGACAACCGCTTGCGGACCGAGCCAAAGACAAATGGCCGCAAACAGCTTCGCGTCGCCCCCGCCGATCAAGCCGAATGAGAAGAGGCCGAAAGCAAGCGCGAGCGCGCCGAGCGCAAGGGCGACATGGAGGCCGATCTCCTGCAAGCCAAGCCCAGCGAGCGGCGCCACGAAGAAGAACAGCGCGGCCACGCCAAGAACGAGCCGGTTCGGAACCGTCATGGTGAGGAGATCCATGACCGCGGCGAGCGCCATGGCGGCGGGAAAGATCGTCAAAAGAAGAACGTCCTTGATCACTTGACCGGCCTGGCGCTGCCCATTCTCGCAAACAGACCGAGGATCGCGGCCACGCGCTGAAGGCCAGGTTAATTCTGTGCGATTGTCATTGCCCGGCAGGGACCGGGCAATCCAGTAAACCCGGCATTCGCAAAAGTCTAAGGGCGTTGGTTACTGGATGCCCGCTTTCGCGGGCATGACACCGCTAAGCCGGGACGCCCGTGTCGCGTGCAGCCCGCCCTGGCCGAGGTGCCGGCGGCGCGCCAACGGGCCTGGCATAAAGGTCGTATGCGTCGGCGTCCTCGACCAGGACATTCAGGCGGTCGCCCGGCCTGAGCGCCGTCTCGCCCCTAAGATAGACATTCCCGTCGATCTCCGGCGCATCCCAATGCGAGCGGGCGATCGCGCCCTCCTCGTCGAGGCGATCGACCATGACCTCGATGCACTTGCCGACGCGGGAGCCGAGTAGCTCCGCGCTGATCGCTTGCTGCTGCTGCATGAGGCGGTCATAGCGCTCGGCCTTGATCTCCTCTGGCACTTGGCCGGGAAGCGCGTTCGCCGCGGCGCCGTCGACATCTTCGTATTTGAAGCAGCCCACGCGGTTGAGCCTCGCCTCGGCGAGCCAATCGAGAAGCTCTTTGAAATCGTCCTCGGTCTCGCCGGGGAAGCCCACGATGAAGGTCGAACGGATGGCAAGGTCTGGACAGATGTCGCGCCAGCGCGCGATCCGCTCAAGGGTCTTCTCCCGATACGCGGGACGGCGCATCGCCTTCAAGATGGTGGGGCTCGCATGCTGGAACGGCACGTCGAGATAGGGCAGCACCCGCCCGTCCGCCATCAACGGCAGAACCTGATCCACATGAGGATAGGGATAGACATAATGGAGGCGCACCCAGACCCCGAGCGAACCGAGCGCTTCGGCGAGGCTGAGGAAGCGGGCCTCGTATTCCTCCCCGCGCCAGTCGCTCTTGGCGTAACTAAGATCGAGCCCATAGGCGCTCGTGTCTTGCGAGATGATGAGAAGCTCCTCGACGCCCGCGGCGACGAGACGCTCGGCCTCGCGCATGACATCGCCGAGCGTTCGGCTCTTGAGCCGCCCGCGCAAGCTCGGGATGATGCAGAAGCTGCATCTGTTGTTGCAGCCCTCTGAGATCTTCACATAGGCGTAGTGGCGGGGGGTGAGCCTGAAACCTTGCGGCGGCACGAGATCGAGAAAGAGATCGTGCGGCCGCGGCACCGCCTTATGGATCTCCGCGACCACTGCCTCGTATTGATGGGGGCCGGTGACGGCGAGCACTTGCGGATGGGCTGCGCGAATGCGCTCGGGCTCGGCGCCGAGACAGCCGGTGACGATGACGCGACCGTTCTCGGCCAAGGCCTCGCCGATCGCCGCAAGCGATTCTTCCTTGGCGCTGTTGAGGAAGCCGCAAGTGTTGACCACGACCGCGTCGGCGCCCTCGTAGCTCGCCGACAGCTCGTAACCTTCGGCGCGAAGCCGCGTGATGATGCGCTCGGAATCGACCAGCGCCTTGGGGCAACCGAGGCTTACAAAGCCGATTTTGGGCACTGTGGTTCTTGCCGGGATATCGTTCATTGGCGCGCTTATAGGCGAGCGGGGCGTTCCCGTCGACTGGCGGAAAGTTTCGATTGAGGCGGCAAGGCGATAAGCCTCATATGAGCTCGACCCGTTGGGGGTAGGCAGAATGGCAGAGGCTTCGCATCCGTCCGAAGCGGGAAGGCCGAAGACGGCCTTTGTGTTTGCCGGAGGCGGCAGCTTCGGCGCCGTCCAGGTCGGCATGTTGCGCGCGCTCGTGGCGCACGGCGTTGCGGCCGACATGGTGGTGGGATCGAGCGTGGGCGCGATGAACGGCGCCTATTTCGCCGGGATGCCGAGCGCGGACGGCGTCGACCGGCTTGCGGCAATCTGGCGGGGCTTGCGGCGGCGGGACATTTTTCCCATCACGCCCCGGTCTTTGCTCGGACTGATCCGCCAGCGCGACTTCCTGCTCGGCTCGCACGGCCTCTACCGGCTCGTCCATACGCATCTCCCCTTCCGCAACCTGGAAGAGGCGAGCATCAAGCTGCATGTGGTCGCCACCGACCTCCTCTCGGGTCAGGCCGTGGTGCTATCAAAAGGAGACGCCGCCACGGCGATCGTGGCCAGCACCGCCATCCCTGCCGCCTTTGCCCCGGTCAAGTTCGGAAACCTCTATCTCGCCGACGGCGCCATCACGAGCTGCACGCCGGTCAAGCTTGCGGTCATGGCGGGGGCGACGCGGCTGATCGTGCTGCCGGCCGGCTATGCCTGCGCGCGCGAGATGCCGCCGCAAGGGGCCATCGCCAACGCGTTGCACGCGCTCACGCTGCTCATCTCGCGGCAGGTCAAGAGCGAATTGGAAAGCCTGGACGAGGCGATCGACTTTCATGTCGCGCCCCCGCTCTGTCCGCTATTCGGCTCGCCTTACGACTTCTCGCATACGGATGAACTAATCGAGAGGGCCGGGAAACGGACCGAGCAATGGCTCGCCGAGGGCGGGCTCGAGCGGCGCGAAATCCCGCACGAGATGAATGCCCACAAACATGTCTGAGCGGCGGGCTTGAGCATCAAGCCGCCAGTGCATCTTCCGATCAGAATGCATCATAGCCTGCACCGGCACCCTGAGGAGGCCGCGGAACGCGGCCGCCTCGAAGGGTGGTCGCGCATCAATGCCGGTTTCCCGCTCGTCTCCGTCATGGCCGGGCTTGGCCCGGCCATCCACGATTTCTTGTTTCCCATTGCCCAAAATCGTGGATGCCCGGCACAAGGCCGGGCATGACGGGCTAGAGCATCTTCCGATCAGAATGCATCATAGCCTGCAGCGGCAAAGCAGTTTCGATATTCGTCTCGTGTAAACTGTAACATGGCGCGGACGATTCGGCCGGTCGGAAACCGCTCTAGCGCAGCAACTCCTCGATCTCGGGATCGGGCGGCTCGGCGCTTTCGCCCTGTTCAGCCGTTCCGGGATCGGCGTTGGGCTTGGCTTGCGGGGTCTCGCTGCCCTCCGGACCGCCCTGAGATTCGCCATTGCCCCCGTCGCGTCGCTTGATCTGAATATCGCCGAGGAAGCGGCCGATCGCCTCGCCGACCGGCTTCCCCTTGAACTTCTTCTCGATCGCCTTGCCGATCTGGTTCACGGCCTTCCCGGCCTTATCGGGATCGGTGAACAGTTCCTTGACCTCAGGCCTTATCGTGGGCCGGTCGAGCGGCCCCTCGATGCGCACGGGCACCGAGAGCCCGGCAAGATCGTTGGATCCTGCTTGTCCTTCCGGTCCCGCCACGATCTCGGGATTGGCGAGAAAGTTCATCGTGCTCTGCATCAGGTTCACGGTCCCGGCGGCCGACACTTTCAGCAGCGGGCTCGTCGCCGTGAGGTTGTTGGTCTCGGCGATGCCGTCCTTGATGGTGAAGCTGCCGCCGAGATCGGTGAACGCGGTCTTTGCACCGGGCCCTTGGCGCATGTCCGGAATCTCGCCGGCTCCGAGAGAGCCGATCATCTCGGTGAGGTTGATGCCCTCGATCGCGCCGTCGCTCATGGCAATGGTGCCCTGGCCGGCGAGCGAGGACTTGATTTCCTCGGTGTTCCCGCCCGCGCCGCTCAGCTGAAGCGCGAGCTTGGTGCGGCCCTCGAGCAGGCTGAACTGGGCGGCATCCGACAGCAGGGTCTTGGCCTGGACGCCGTCGAGGAGAAAGTCACCGTTGAAGGCGGGGACCTGTTTGGAAGCGTCGAGCACGAGCTTGCCGCTCGCATGTCCGTCATAGAGCTCCATGCCGCCGAGCGTGGCGTTCAAGATGCCGTCGCGGAACGCAAGACCGAGAGAGCTCGGGCCGAGATCGAGATGGAGCACGCGGGTCTTGCGCACATTGAGATTGACGTCGGCATCGAAGGATGCGGGCTCCGGAGCCGCGGGCGCCCTTTGTTGAGCCGGGACTGAAGTTCCGGGCGCGGCACTCTCGGCAAGAGTGCCGGTTTCGGCCTCTTGCGCGCCTGCATCTTGGCTTTCGCTTTGGTCCGTGCCCGGCTTGGTGAACCAGTCCTTCGCACCTTGAGCGTCGGCTGGCGCGCCGTTTGCGCCTTCGGCTGCGGCGCTCGGCGCGGAGGCACGCTTCCGCTCGGCTCCCGCTTGCTTCGGACCTGGCGCCAGGAATGGATTGAGGTCGAGATGGTCGAGCGCAATCGCCGCCCTGACATGCGGCCGCGGCGAGCGCAAGGTGACCACCGCCTCGCCCTGTCCCTTTGCATGCTCGAGCGCGAAGCGGGCATTGCTCAAGGTGATCTCACCCTTTTTCCAGGCGACGTGGCTCGCAAGCTCGCCGTCGCCGATGCCGGTCGCGGCCGCGGGCTTCTCCCGCATCCAAGCGAGCAGCGAGGGTATCGACTGAGCTTTGGCCGACAACTCTCCTTGGCCGCTCAAATTCGGCCGGGTGATCAAGCTGCCGTCGAAACGCGTGGCAAGGGCCGGGGTGGTGAGGGCGAACAAGAGACGCGCCGGGCGCTTCTCGCGAAGGTCGGCCACCGAGGCGAGCTCGAAGCTGAAATCGACCGTCTGCTCTTTCCAGTCGAACTTGCCCGAACCGGTCAGGGGCGCCGTCAGCGTCGGCAAGCTGAAATTTGCCGCGATGCGATCGACGCGTCGCGCCTTCCCCTTCTCGTCGTAAAGGATATTGACGGTTCCATCCTCGATGCGCACGTCCTTGAGCCTGACATCGCGACGCGCCTTGGGGCTCGGGTCTGCGGCTTTCGTGGTCGGCTTCTTCGGCTCCTTCGGCCGGTTGTCATCGCCGAGGCGGACCGTCAGCACAGGCCGCTCCAGCACGATGCGCTCGGCATCGACGTTACGGCTCATCAGCTCGAAGAGGCTGAGATCGATCACCAGTCGCGCCACGGAGAAATCCGCGGTGCCGGCGCGCTCCTCGGGATCGACGAAGCTCGCATCGGTGATGACGACATGCGGCCCCGGAGTAAAAAGGAGCGTCGTCGTGCCATTGACTTTGAGTTCGCGCCCCGTTTGCTCCTTGATGCGCTTGGCCACGCGGTCGCGTGCCCAATCCGCCGAAATGAGGAGGTTGACGGCAATCAGCGCCAGCAAAGCCACGCCGATGACGGTGCCTGCGACGATCAGCGCGAGCCGGGTGGGGCGGCTCATCGGCGGAAGCGAGGGACGCCATCGCGCCGGCGCCGGATCGCGCTTCTCAGAAGGCGTCCTCGGGTGTTCGTTGTTCTGCATGGGTCTTTGACCGAATCCCGGACTTTTGCCCGACAAATAAGGTGAGATTAGGAATTGGGATTGGCCTTAACCCGGCGGGCGCGGGTCAGCGCACCAAGATTGCGTGATTATCCCACTGAAATTGCGAAGCGCGTCGGGACACGGGGGCGCCAGGGCCCGCCGTGACGAGCCACCCCGCGCCGCTCGTGAGAAGGAAGCTCGCGCTGACATGCGTCGGCGCCAGTCCGCAGCCGTCCTTGAGATCGTTGGCGCCGAGATAGCGCCGGCTTGCCACGTCCCAATAGGTGACCTGCCCGCCCCTCGGCGCCGACGCCGCCACGATCCCGCCGCTCCGGTCGGCGGCGACCGAACCGATATAGTTGAGCAGAGCCTTCTGCATCGCGGCCGGGGCGTCGACGATGACCGGCGCCTCTCCTCTGCGGTGAAAGCCGATCAGCGGCGGCTCATCGGCTTCAGGCCCGCGATATTGGCAGCCGAAGACCACGGTGTCGTCAGCGCCCACGGCGAGATGGCGGATCGAGAGTTGATGCAGTACGGGCGCGAGGCGGTGTTCCTCGATCAGATCGCCGGTCGCGACATCGACATAAACGAGCGAAGGCTGCATGTCGGCGAGATTCAATTCTTCAGCGCCGCGATCGGGATGGGTGCGGATCCCGCCATTGGCGATCGCCATGGTGCGGCCATCGGCGAGAAGCGCGATGTCGTGCGGCTCCATGCCTCGGGCGGGGAACTCTCCGATCTGTTTGTAACCGTCGGTCGCGTCACGCACGCCGATCATGCCGGCGGCGTGCTCGTAATCATTCTCGGTGGCGTAGAGCAACTTGCCGTCGGACGAGAAGGTGCCGTGACCGAAGAAATGACGCCCCGGTTTCGCTACGAACCAGATGGGCGGCTCCAACCTGAGCGACACCGCGACACCAAACCGGCCCGGGCGCCGCGCAAACATGACCCATGCGTCGCCGCCGGGATGAAGCGCGATATCGTGCCCGCGACCGGGAAGCTCGATCGTTTGCTCGTCGCCCTCAAGGGTGAAGAGCGCCGCCTGAGAATTTCCCCTGTCGTCCATGCGCGAGGCAGCGAAGCACTCGGGCTCGAAAGCCGCGGCGGCACGCGCCGGCGAACACAGCGCGGCGGTGCCGCCTGAAAGACCGATGAGAAGCGCGCGGCGGTTCAATGCCATGGCCTAGTCTCCATCCATGGCGTTGAAGCCGAAAGCGAGACCGGCGCTGCGCGAAATCGCATCGGCGGCAGTTCGGCCCGCGCTCTTGAGCGAAACCCGCAGCGCTTCGATCCTGCCGCGCAACGCCTCATCCTCGACCACGCGAGCCATCGGCACATCGATGCCGGTTAAGACCTCGATAGCATGATCGAGGTCGAAGAGGACAGAGTCTTCAACGCCGGGCGAGTCGGCCGCCACCAGCCCGGAGAAGCCGCCTTTGGCGAAAAGCGCGCGAACGCCGCTAAGATTTCCGGCGGCGTTGGCAAGGCCGAGTCCGCTCCGCCAGAACGGTGCGAGCCTGGGCTTGGCTTCCTCGGGTGCGGCGCCCAGGGGCTTGCCGAGCTTCTGGTCGCGCACCAGCTCGAGACCCGACGTCAAGGATTTGAACAGATCGAGCGTGACCTCTTTCGGCACGCGGTAGATCGGGTCCGCGGGGCCGGGGCTGAGGAACGCCTTGTCGTAAGGCGACCCTTCGCGCCAATCCTCGACCACCGACTCTGCGATCGTCTCGACATTTGCGGCGATGGCGCGCGCGAAGGCGCAGCGAAAGGCGCCGTCGCCCGCGCCTTCCGCGAGCGTTTCGGCGCCGTCGCCGTAAAGCAGATATTCGAGCGCCGGCAAGCCTTGCAGAGCCACGCTCTTCCCGGCAAGCGCATCGACCTGCGTCACGGTTTCCTCCCGCTTGGCGAGCGTATCTTTTATTTGCCGTTCTCCCAGTCCCTTGGGATCGGGCCAGTAGAACAAGCGCTCGTGGCGGCGGTCCTCGGTGATCGGTCCGAAACGCAGGATCTCGACGTTGCTCCACGCCGCTACCGCCGCGGCGAAACTGTCCCTGCTCGCTTCGAGGGAAGACGACGATGGCTCCGTGCAGAGCGCGCCGACTTTATCGTCGAGGGAAGCGGCCTGCTCGGCAAGCGCGGCGTAGCCCGGGCGGATGACTTCGCTCAACGCCGCGCGGGCGATCGCCGCATGATCGGCTTCGGCATGAGCGTCAAGCGCGCTCGCCAAGAGCAGCACCGTCGCGAGCATGGCCCTCATAGCGAATTCACGAAGGCGAGCAGGGCGTCGCGGCCGGCCTTGGGGAGGCTCGCGAATTTGTCGCGCGCAGCCTCACCCTCGCCGCCATGCCAGAGAATGGCCTCTGTCAGGTTCCGCGCCCGGCCGTCATGCAAGAACAGCGTGTGCCCGCTCACGGTCTCGGTGAGCCCTATGCCCCAGAGCGGCGGCGTCCGCCATTCGCTTCCCGTCGCTTCGCCTTCTGGCCTGCCATCGGCGAGACCCTCGCCCATATCGTGCAGCAGGAGATCGGTGTAGGGCCAGATCAGCTGATGCGACAGATGGGGCTGGCCAGGGACTTCGCCGGTCACGAATTTCGGCCGATGACAGCTCGCGCAGCCGATCGTGTAGAAGATCTCCTTGCCCTTCAGCACTTGCGCGTCGGCGGGATTGCGCCGCGCGGGCACGGCGAGGTTCTGCGCGTAGAAGGTGACGAGCTTGAACAGTTCGTCGCCCACCTCGACATTCTGGTATTTCGCCGAGTTCCCGTTGGGTGCCTCGATGCACGCCTTCTGCTTCTCGGTGCACTCGCCCGAGCCGTGCGGCATCATGTCGCTCGAGAGACCGATATCGCCGCTGAACGCCTCTGCCGTCTGCTGCGCGATGGTCGGGACGCCCGCCTTCCAGCCAAAGCGGCCGAGCATCACCTTGTCGTGCTCGCGCGACCAGACACGGTTGGGCTTGCCCGAGACGCCATCATTGCTCGCGCCATCGCGAGAGGCGTTGGCAAGGATCTCGTCTTCGGGCACGGCCTCGAGCAGCCCAAGCCCGATCATCGGCGGGGCAACCCGCGGCGAAAGCATGATTTCGGGGCTGATCGGTCCATAGGCGAGGTCCGCGAGCGTGTATGACGGTTCGCGCAGAGAGACGCTCTCGCCGCCGGCAAGCACCACTTCGCGCTCCTTGTATTCGACCTTGAGCTTGCCCTCCGCCGCCGTGCCTTGGATGGCGAAGTTCTGGAGCTGGCCGCCATAGGTCGGATCGGGGATCGCGTTTACCGAGCGGCTTGCGAGCCTCTCCTTCTCCTCCCCGGTCGCGGCGGGAACGGAGAGCCTGACCAGCATCGAGCCCGAATCGTCGGGGATGTCGGACGAGGCCGGCGGGTGGCCGCGGCCGTCCTTCAGATGGCAATTCTGGCAGGCGCGGGAATTGAACAGAGGCCCGAGCCCGTCGGAGGCGTCGGTCGACGACGGCGCCGAGACCCAGGTCTTGCGAAAGATGCCGTTGCCGACCTTAAATTCGAGCTCGCGCTTGAAGTCCATGTTGCCGGACGAGAGCGAGAAGGCATTGGCGGTTGCGGTCGAGCCGCGCGACGTGGCGCCGCCTCCCGGTTTCTCCTCGCCGGTTTCGGCTTTGGTGAAGTCGGAAGTCGGCGCGGTCAGGCTCTCGGTCGCGGCCCCGGCACCCTCCCCATAGGTCTGCAAAGCACCGACAAGCAAGCTCAGAGCAGCCCCGAAAGCGATGGCCCCGCCGAGACAGGCAGGCCGCGCCTGTCCGGACGGTGGGCTCCGGGACGACTCGATTTTGCGATCGCGAAAACTGAAATCCTGTGAGTGCACTCGTCCTTGATCAGAAGCTAATACTGGTGCGTGCCCCCACGACAGTTGCGTCCTTCTGGCCGGCCACATTGCCGCCAGGCTGGAAGATATATTGGAAGTCGGGCTGTATCGCAAAACCGGGATTGATCTGGAAGGTATAGGCGACCTCGATCAGCGCCTCGTAATTGCGCGCAACCGGCTCGCCGAAATCGACGTCGAAGGCCGAGACCCGGTCGGAAATGTTGGTATAGGCGAAGCCCACTGCGAGCGCGTCGTTGGGCCGGCCCCGGAACATTCCGGTGAAGGTCAAGCCGCCGTCGAAATAGAAGTCGATCAGGTTGCGATCCTCGGGCGCGCCGATGAACCGGGCGAAGATTCCCACGCCTTGTGGCTCCTCGCTGCCCGGCACGCGCCAGATCAGCTGGTCGATGATGCCGTAAAGCCCCCAATTGTGATCGAGCGGGCGGCCGGAATTTCCGGTGACGGCAATCAGCGCGCCGCCGGAATCGAAGCGTTGGTCCTCGAATTCCCCCCAATGATGCCATCCACCCACCTTGACGGCGCCGGGAAGCCTGCCTTTCTGATTGTAGCGGTAGACGCCCTCGACCATCAGTAGCGGGGGATCGTCGAGTTCGAAATCGAGGCCGTTGTCGTTGCAGCGTTGCGGGTCCTCGTTGGCGCATTCAGGCGCCGGGTCGCCGTTATAGACGCCGACCAAGAGGCCCATTCTTTCGTTCGGATTGACGGCGACGCGCACGCCGGGCGTGGCGAGCGGATAGGCCGGGCCGCCGCTCGGCAGGTCGGCCGCCGTGATCGACGGCCAGCCCCAAGTGCCGTTGATGAAATAGCCGCCGCCGTCGCTCAAGATGAACTCCTCGTCGGCCGCGAGCTGCCCAAACCTGACACTCAGCTTGTCCTTGATGATCGTCTGCTCGAGCCAGAGCTCGAAGAGACGGGTGGCGTCCGTGGCCTCGAGGCTCGTGACCGGCATGAGGCTACCGATATTCGCCGCGGTGATCGAGTTACCGTGAATCTGGAAGCCGTTGGCGTGGAAGCAGAGGCCTCTCCACAGTCCGAGCTTGTGCATGTCCGCGTCGAGGTAGAGCTCGAGCACCCCCTGATACTCGCCCCCCTCATCGAAGCCGCCCCAATTGTAGAAAGGCTCGGCGTAATAAGCGCCGCCGACGCCGATGCCCGCTCTGGCAAGGGCCGCCCGCGTTCCGCCAACGTCGAACTTGAAGGCGACTTCTTCGGGTATGCCGTTCGGCGTCTCGGGCACGCCACAATTGGCTTTGGCGGCGGTCGGTGCGGCGTAAACCGCGACAGCCGCGGCGACAGCGGCAACGGCGCGCCGGAGGCCCAAGCTCAATTGCCGGCGCGGCCGGTCACAGTCGATAGGAACGCGCTTCGTTGTTCGGTCGCTCTCGGCGATCGGACATCTGGTCATTTTTCAGCCCCCGTGGCTTTCAGCAGTCGCGTGTCGGTCCCTTGCGCCAATCACCCCATTGCCGTCATCAAGGATCATTTCATCAGACTACGGCATACCTCGCGCTGCGATATTCAGGTCTTTTTGCCTCAGGGCGTCGCACCCGCGCCGCTCGCGGCCTTGTTCTCCGCTTGCACGGCGGATGGATTGTCGAGGCTGTCCGAACCCTCGAACGCGATAGCCTTGAGGTCGAGAGCGGCCACGGCGCGCTCGATCGCCTTGGTCTGGTCGAGCAGAGCGGAGATGACCCGCTCGACCACGGCGTTGCCGGCCTCGTTCCCCTCGCCGATCATCTGGTCGTAGGATTCGGTCGTGAGCGCGCGGAGGTAAAGCGCGTTCATCGCCTCCATGGTGGCATCGAGCTTGGCCCTCAACTCTGAATCGATCTCCGGCGACTTCGCCTTGACCAGATCGGAGACGCTCGGGCCCGAGACGAGCGACCTGTCGACCCGGCGATAGCCGCCGAGATAGACATTGCGGATACCGAGCGCATCGAAGAAATGGGAGGCGTGCGTGGTGTCGGAGAAGCAATCGTGCTCTTCCTCGGGATCGTGGATCATCAGCCCGAGCTTCATGCGCTCTCCGGCAAGCTCGCCGTAAGAGAGGCTGCCGAGCCCGGTCATGATCGCGGTGAGCCCCGCCTCGCCGCTCCCCTGTTCGATGGTCTTGCGCGCCTCGCCGCCCGGCCCCCATTGCGCGGCCATCCAGGCGAGATCGTCGACGAGAAGATCGGTCACGGTGCGGAGATAGTCGGCGCGCCGCGCGCAATTGCCGTTCGTGCATTTGCCCGTGTCGAAGTCGCTCGCCGGCCGGGCGCCGTTGCCTGGGCCGGTTCCGTTCAGATCCTGGCCCCAGAGAAGAAACTCGACGGCGTGATAGCCGGTGGCGACATTGGCCTCGACGCCGCCCGCCTCCTGCAGCATGTCGGCAAGCAACTCTTTGGTGATCTTGCCCGCGTCGAGCTTCTTGCCGCCGATGGTCAGTTTGGCGTTGGCGATCACATTGGCGACGTAAAGCGCGTTCTCCGGCGACTCCGTGCCGTAGGACGAAGCGACGTAGTCGATCAGTCCCTCGTCGAGCGGCCAGGCGTTCACTTTGCCCTCCCAATCGTCGACGATGGCGTTGCCGAAGCGATAGGCCTCGGTCTGCATGTAGGGAATTCGGGCCGCGATCCAGGCGGCACGCGCGGCGCGGAGGGCGTCCTCCGTCGGCTTGGCGAGCATGGCGTCGACGGCGAGCTTCAGCGTCCTCGCCGTATCGAGGGAGTCGGTATAGGCGGCCTCGGCGATGTCGGCATAGGTTTTGAGGACATCCTTGGGTGCGGGCTCGGCGAGCGCGGGCACGGCGAAGCAAGCGCCGATTGCCAGCGCAGCGGCGCGCATGATCGTCGATTTCCGTTGTATCGCTACCTCCCTTGTTCTTGCGAGGTGCGGCGCTGCTATGCTCCGGTCTCTGAGGCCGCACCCGGCAAAAGGAAAGTGCGGCGGCCTTCGGGTCGGGACCCTCAGGCCGCCGCATGGTTGAGATGAGGAAACGCCGGCGCTTTCGCTTCGACGTTTCGAGGCCCTCGGGCTGGGCAGCCGAATGCCTTGCAATAACCGTAGCGCGAAAGGTAACATGCACCAAGTGAACTCTTCTCAGCTTAATAGTTGCAAGTTGTGCAATTGAGGGAATTGGCACAACGCGATCGGGGGCGGAGACGCTAACTCACCGCTAGCCCCCCTTATCAACGAGCTCAGCGATCAGGATCTCTCCACCGCTCGTGTCCACAAAGCTGCTTTTCAACGTTGCAGGCAAGCCGGACGCGTCCTATCATCGGGCTATACGCGCGATATGGGTGGGGGCGACATGCAAAACAAAACCAAAATTGACTACTCGAAGCTCTTTGGCTTCGACACGATAAGCGACGCACTTGCAAAGGGTGCTGATTTTCAGGACCCGACGATCGGTGCAAAGCTGGGGGCGAAAGTCGGGACGCCGACGACGACGACGAAAACCTTTATGCCTATGAACCTTTCGTTTGAAGTCACGGCTCCAGCGGGCCCGATCATGCGCGGCCTACGCGGAAGAAGGGTTACAAGCACCTGACGCTAGGCGCTGAATTTCGTGCGCTGCTGGAAGTGGAGGGCGACATGCAAAATAGAACCAAAATTGACTACTCGAAGCTCTTTGGCTTCGACACGCTAAGCGACGCACCGACAAAGGGCATTGATTTTCAGGACCCGATGGTCGGTGCAAAGCTGGGAGCAAAAGTCGGGCCGCCGACGCTGACGACGAAAACCTTTATGCCTATGAACCTGCCGTTTGAAGAGGCGGGTCCGGGGCGCCCGATCATGCGCGGCCTCCGCGGAAGGAATGTCCGCAGCACCTGACGCTAGGCGCTGAATTTCGAGCGGTGCCAGAAGTGGGGGTCGACATGCAAAACAAAACCAAAATGGACTACTCGAAGCTCCTTGGCTTCGACACGCTAAGCGACGCACTTGCAAAGGGCGCTGATTTTCAGGACCCGACGGCCGGTGCAAAGCTGGGGGCGAAAGTCGGGAGTGGGCAGCCGACGACGAAAACCTTCATGCCTATGAATCTGCCGTTGGAAGCCACGGGTCCGGCGGACCCGATCCTGCGCGGCCTGCGCGGAAGGAAGGTTGTTAGCACCTGACGCCAAGTGCAGAATTTCGAGCGGTGTTGGAAGGGGAGTCGATATGCAGAGCAAAACCAAAATTGACTACTCGAAGCTCTTTGGCTTCGACACGCTAAGCGACGCACTTACAAAGAACATTGATTTTCAGGACCCGACGATCGGTGCGAAGCTCGGGGCAAAAGTCGGAGGCACGTCGACGAAGACCTTTATGCCGATGAATCTCCCGTCGGACGTCACGGGTCCAGCGGGCCCGATCATGCGCGGCCTGCGCGGAAGGAATGTCCGTAGCAGCTGAAGCTAGGCGCTGAATTTTCGAGCGGTGCTAGTTATTTCGGCCCTGAGCGACAGCCTGATGCGTTGCATCAGGCGCAGTTTGCAATGTGCCGCCCCGACATTTGCCTAGTGCTCTTTCGAGGGTGAGTTTCTGTGCCGATCCGGCACTCAACATCTCACTCTGCCCCAGCGCTTGAGCCATCCGGGAAAATAGCGCGTCCCAGCCTCCCGCGTCCTGTCGGAACAATCTGACGGTGGGGTACCAAATGCTGTCGCTTCGCTCCCGCTGCCAGCGCCACTCAGGATCGTCACTCAAGGCAATCCAAACCGGACGACCGAGTGCGCCGGCAAGATGCGCCATTGACGTATCGCAACTGACGACAAGGTCAACGACGTCCATAACGGCAGCGCTATCCAGGAAACCGTGCTCGCCGCTATCGAAATCTGGACCGAGGTCCTCGACGCGCATATCGGAGGGGAGATTTTCGAGTCCTTTGCCGCTATCGATTTGAAGACTAAGCAGACGAACGCCGGGAATTCGGCCGAGAGGTCGAAGCGCAGCAACCGTGTAGGATCGGTAGTCATCGGCATCGTGTCGAGCACCCTGCCAGACAACGCCTACTCGGAACCCTCGATCTCCAATCCGACTTCTCCATTTGGCAACGCGCTCGGGCTCGGCTGCCAAATATGGCGTTTTTGGGAGAGGCAGACCCAGGGTTTCGAAGACACCCGGCAGACTCATGAGGGGGCACTGAAAATCGAAGCGACTGTCTTCTGCTATCTCGGTTATTAGGGTGACGGACCCATCCAGCGAATGGAAAAGACGCTGTAACCTTTCGGGGGCGAGATAAAATACGCGGGCACCGAGCCTGCTCAGCGCGGGCAAATAGCGCACAAATTGGATCTGGTCGCCGTTCCCTTGCTCTCCCAAAATCAAAATCGATTTCGCTGTCAAATCCTCGCCAGTCCAGGGCGTCGCGTGAGCTTCGTCCCGCAACCATTTTTGGCCGTGCATTGCGTAGCGGAACTTGTAAGCTTGCCAGCCATCGCGAAAATTGCCGAGCGTCAGCAACATGGTTGCCAAGTTGAAATTGGCGATTGGCGATCCTGGCTCTATGAAGATCGCTTTCTTACAGGTCTCGATCGCCTCCTCCATGCGGCCAAGCTGCACGAGCACGAGAGACATATTGCAGTAGCCAACGACCGAACCCGGTTCGATCGCAAGGGCCCGACGAAATGCAGCAAGTGACTCGCCATAGCGCCTGGCGCCCCGTAAAGCAGTGCCTAACCGAAGCCAACCATCGGATTGGTTTGGGTCGAATTCCACCACTCGCTCCAGGAGCGTAATGGCTTCCTCGAATTGTGCATTTTCGTGCAGAATCACTCCAAGGTTTACGAGAGCGTCTGTGTAATCGGGTGCTATTGAAATCGCGTGCCGATATGCCTGAATGGCCTCTTCGTTGCGCTTTAGTTTTGCTAGGACTTTCCCCAGTTCGAGAGCGCTTTCCGCGTGAGAGGGGCACACCTCGACGGCTCTCTGGAGCCATATCACCGCATCATCGTATCGTTCCGCCAAATGCAGTGTCGTGCCAAGATTGAAACAGGCTATCGCATCGTCAGGAGTAAGCTCGACCACCTCCTGAAATTGCGCTACCGCCTCATAAATCTTGCTTAGCTGGCGAAGTGCGACTCCGGCATTCGTTTTAGCCGAGATCAAATCGGGGCGCACCCTCAGGGCTTCTCGAAAACAGTCCAAGGCCTCCTTGAATCGACCAGCACAGACGAGAGCAATTCCGAGTTCGTTTATGGCCTCGGAATCCTCCGGGTGTCGATCAATGTATTCTTGCCAGACTCGTATGGCCGCATCGTAATCCTTGCTTTCTTCGAATGCGCAGGCTCGGGACCTGACGCTGTCGATGGTGCCGGAGAATGTTTCGGCCCCTGCAGCTTCTGTGCCGTCAGGCATTTGATGGACGGAATCCTGCATATGGTCGTTCCCCGTCAACAGCTTGGCTCTCAAGCCCGACAGCTCCTGCGGGCTAAGCCAGCGAGCAGCGTCGTGCAGCGTAAGCCTTTCCATCTGTAAGTTTATGCCAAAGCGGAACTCTCCGCCATGGATTCACCGGCAGCACGCGAAAGCTGCCGATGTAGCGAAGTGGCTGACAATTTGGGCCTTTGGAGTTCCGGGTGGCTAGGTCGGGAAAATTGCCGATCGGCAGACCGCGAAGAGCACGCCGGCTGCTCCTCAGCTTGCAATAAAAACTCCTCACCTAAGACTTGCGTATGAAATGCACAGAAGCCTCACGCAAGCGCCGGTAGCCCAGTCTCGCGCATAGCCGCGCAAAGCGCCCCGATGTTTGCATTAGCATAACGAACCCGTCCTGCGGACGCTGAATATCCCCTTGGGCCGGCGCCGGCTGCGCGGCTCGCCACGCTGCGCGCAAAGCGCCACGGAAATCCCCAAGCTTGACGCAAGCCTCGGCAAGCAATTCGTTTGTCCCGGTTGCTTCCGCGCAGCCGATCGCTTGTTGCAGACACTCGCGCGCCTCTGCATAGCGGCCGTCCTTCAGATATTTTTCTCCCAGCCGCTGACTCACAGTCGCCCACCACTTGCTGGCGCTTGGCTCGTCGCGGCCGAGCTCAGCGGCCCGTTTAGCGGATCGACGCGCATCTTCAAGGGCTCCCAGCCTCCATTGGGCTTTACTTAGCAGCAAATGGGGCTCCCAACTCTCGGCACTGAGGGCAATGGCCTCCTCCGCACAGTCGCGCGCCTCCGCATAGCGCGCGGCTTTCAGGAGGATGGTGGCGAGCAGAACGTAGCGCGGTCCCTTTTGTGACGAGAGCTCCACGGCCCTTCGCGCCGCTGCGACGGCTTGCTCCGCCCGGCCCTGCTTGTCCAAGAGCGCAGCGAGGCGGGCGAACTGCACGGGGCTACTCGGTTCGGCCGCCGCTGCCTCCTCGGCAAAGCGACGCGCCAGTTCATGATTGCCTCGCTGCTCTTGCTCCCGGCTAAGCCGTCCCCGGGGCACGCGAAGTGTGGGATAAATTTTTGAGGCGCGGTACCACGCCTCGGCACTCAGTCCCTTCACCTCAATCTTGGCCGAGTTCTCCTCGGTGTCGATCGCATGCAGCGCCTCCAGGAATTGGGACCAGCGAAGCCGCGAACTTTCCATCCGCTGCGGAACAGAATGCTCTCCGGGTGCAATAATCGTAGGATTGGTGTTGATCTCATAGACGCACAAGCGCCCATCGACCAAGCCGAAGTCGATGCGGCCGTACTCGATATTTGCGAACTCAAATGCCTCCGAAGCCTGGCTTGCATACCGGTTTTCACGAACCATGCTCAGCTCGTCATCGTATAGCCCTTGGTCCGCCAGTCCGTATTGGTCGCTTCTTACGCGCCAATCGCGCGCATGCCAGTTGATTGTCGTGATCAGCCGCTGGCCAACCCGATGCATGGAGCTCTTGCGATAGATACCCGGCCGTATAGGCTCGGCCGCGTATTCGACTATCACAATCGTGGAGCGGGGAATTCCCGCTGCCACCGCAGCTTCGATCGCAGTTTCAAGCCCTGCCTGATCGGCGATAAGGTCGGTGAGCGGACCAGCGTGCGCGTCAGCCACCCGAATGAAGACCGGAAATTTGACGTTCGACCATCCCTCGTCAGCGAGATAAACATTGAACGGATTAAAACCCTTAAGATAAAGCCCTCGCAGCAAGGCAAAGCGTTTGTGTACTGTTGCTGGGTCATTCAGAACACGACAGCCGCTGTCTTGCAGGCGCCGGTACAGCCGCGCCGCGCCGGTGAGCTCACTAACGCTCAGCCGATCGGGATCCGTGAAAATGTAGGTGGCATTCGCCAGGGCATGCTTCTTCAAAGTCTCGTCGTAAAACAGTACCGATATACGGGGCGCTGACGGATCACTCAGCAGTGGCTTTAGAGTGACCGGGAACCCGCGCGCGACGATGAAGCATATCATCGGTTCAAAGGCCGATCAGACGTCGGAACGCAAGAGGACGCGATGAGCTTTAAAGGTTGGAACGGCACACGCAGCAGCCCTGGTTCGAATAAGCCGCCCAGCGGCAGTTTAGACGCTGGAAATCATAATCTCGCGTCAATTTTCTTCAGCGGCAACTCCTCCGGGCTAAACACTCGAATGCCTTGCCACGACCCCAGCGCCAAAGGTAACATGCACACGGTGAACTTTTCTCAGCTGAATTGTTGCAGGCTGTGCACTTAAGGGAAGTCGACGCCAATCTCCTCGTGACGCTCGACGCTTTGCTCGTCGATGCGAGCGTCACCCGCGCCGCCGAGCGGCTCGGGCGGAGCGCCTCGGCGATCAGCCATGCGCTCGCCAAGCTCCGTGAGATCTTCGCCGACGAGCTGTTCGTGCGCGCGGGCCAACGGCTCGTCCCCACGGCAAAGGCGCTCGAGCTTGCGCCCACGGTCCACGTCATTCTCGCCGGCATGGAGAGCTTGCTCCGGCCGAGCAAGCCGTTCGATCCCTCGGAGACATCGCGCGACTTCGCGGTGGCGACAAGCGAAGCGGGGGAGCTGATGCTGGTCCAGCCCTTGCGCCGGCGGTTGCAACAGCTCGCGCCGAGCGTCCGCGTCGGGTGGACCCCATCGAGCCGCGAGGAGAACATCGATGCGCTTCGCAATGGGCGGTCCCATTTCGTGATCGACATCGAGGGCAGCGCGCTCGAGGCGCCGGACATCCGCGCGCTCAAGCTTTGCGACGACATGCTCGCCACGCTCGCGCGCCCAGGCCACCGGCTCCTGCGCACGAGAGCGAACGCCGCAGCCTTTGCCGCCTCGGGTCACATTGCCGTTCATGGCCTTCCCACCGTCGATCTGATCGATCGCGAGCTCGCCACGCACAAACTCGTCTCGACCGTCACCGCGCGCGTCTCCTCCGTGCTGGTCGGCATGCTGCTCGCGCTGAACAGCGATGCGCTGCTCACCGTCCCGGTCTCGCTTGCCGCGATCCTCGAGCGGCAATTCGGGCTCAAGCGCCTTCGCCAGCCCTTCCGGCCGATCGCCTTCCCGTTGCGGCTGATGTGGCATTCGAGCTACGACCGTGACGAATGCCATGCCTGGGTGCGGGGGGAATTCGCCAAGCTCGCGCGCGAGATGGAAGCCGCCGGTTGAGACCATCGTCACGAGCTTGACGCGGGCTTTCTCCCGCCTCGCCCTGATCGGCAGCGCCATGGCGCTTATTTCAGCGCCTGCCTTTGCCGGATAGCCGTCGCGAGAGCCTCGCCGACGCCTTGATCTACCGCGGAGCAGCGGTTTTTGGCTGGCCCGCTCTTGGCGAACTCGACGGCTGAGAGCCTAACGCGACCTTCCTCTGGTTTCTGTCACAAGGCTGGGATACGATAGCGGTGTCGCGCCCGTATTGCCGAGTACGGGTCCCCGGAGGTCATAGATGCCTGCATGGTTCCGCGCCGGCCTGTTCGCCGCGCTGTTCGTTTTCGCCACCACCCCTTCCCCCGCAGCCGAGAAGACTTTTCAAGACGACGCTCTCGACGACGCCGCGATCACTCTTGATGCCGACCTCAAGGAGGACGCAGGCACGGTCGACAAGCCGCTTGCCAAGCTGAAGCAGGAGGCCGACGCGCTGCTCAAGCGCCAAGACCTCGATGGCGCGGCCAATGTCTATGTGCAGATCGTGACGATTGCGCCCGACGACGCCAAGGCTTGGCGCAGGCTCGCCGATCTCTGGCTGCTCATTCCGGCAACCGCCGAAGACGACGGCGCGACACGATTCGAGAGGGCGCGCACCGCCGCTTACATTGCCTACAAGCGGTCCGCCACGCCGGAGGAGGAGTCCGCCTCGCTCGTCTCGCTCGCAAATGCCTTCACCAAGCGCGAGGAGTGGCGACAAGCGCTGAACGCGCTGAAGCTCGCCGTTCAACTGCATGGGACGCCCGATCTCAAGCTCGTCTACGACGGGTTGCGCGAGAAATACGGATTCCGCGTGGCGAATTTCAGCGTGGACTCCGATGCCGCGAGCCCGCGTGCCTGCTTCCAGTTCACCGAGACTTTGCCCAAGCGGACCGACTTTTCGCCTTACGTCGCGGTCGTCGGTCAAGACAAGCCGGCGCTATCGGTCGACGAGCAGCAGGTCTGCGTCGAGGGATTGAAGCACGGCGAGAGCTACGCCGTCATGCTCCGCGCGGGGCTCCCGTCTACCGTCGGCGAAGACCTGCTCAAGAACGCGGACTTTAATATCTATGTGCGCGACCGGAGCCCCTCGGTGCGGCTCGCCGGCAAGGCCTATGTGCTGCCACGCACCGGCCAGCAGGGCATTCCGCTCATCACCGTCAATACCGACACGGTCAAGGCGACCGTCTACCGGATCGGCGACCGAAGCCTGATTGACAACGTGCTCGGCTACGATTTCGCGCGCAATCTCTCCGGCTATTCGCTCGACGAGATCGCCGAGCAGAGAGGCGAGAAAGTCTGGACCGGCGAGCTCAAGGTCGAGAAGGAACTCAACCAGGAAATCACCACCGCCTTTCCCATCATGGAAGCGGTGCCAGCGCTCGAGCCCGGCGTCTATCTCCTGGCGGCGCGCCCCGGCAATGTGCCCGGCGAAGACTATAGCGAGCGCGCCACGCAGTGGTTCATCGTCTCGGACCTCGGACTGACGGCTTTCTCCGGCACCGACGGCATCCACGCTTATGTCAATTCGCTCGCGACCACGGCGCCGCTCGCCGATGTCGAGATCCGACTTCTTGCCCGCAACAACGAGGTGCTTGCGGTCGAAAAGACCGACGCCGGCGGGGCCGTCACCTTCGCGCCGGGGCTTGCGCGCGGGCAAGGCGGACTTTCGCCGGCGCTGATCGTGGCCTCGGGAGACGGCGGCGACTACGCCTTCCTCAGCCTCAAGCAATCTGCGTTCGATCTGACCGACCGGGGCGTGGCCGGACGCGACGCGCCGAAAGGGCTCGATGCTTTCGTCTTCACCGAGCGCGGCGTCTATCGCACCGGCGAGACGGTGTATGTGACGGCGCTGCTTCGGGACGCCGCGGGCGTGGCCGTCCCCGGCGTCGACCTGACCATGGTGGTGGAGCGCCCCGACGGGGTCGAGTATCGCCGCACCGTCGTGCCGGACCAGGGAATCGGCGGGCGCTCGCTCGACGTGCCGATCATCGCCTCGGCGCCGACCGGGACCTGGCGCGTCGCCGCCTACGCCGACCCGAAGGGCGCGGCGATCGGGAATGCGACCTTCCTGGTCGAGGATTATGTGCCGGATCGTCTCGAATTCGATCTCACCACAAAGGCCACGGCGATCTCGCCTGACGCGCCTGTCGAAGTCGCGCTCGACGGGCGCTTCCTCTATGGCGCGCCGGCTGCGGGGCTCGGCATCGAGGGCGAGGTCAATATCGTCAAGTCTGCCGAGCGGCCGGGCTATCCCGGCTATCGGTTCGGCCTCGATCCTTCATCGAGCGACGACCAAGACGAAGAGGCCGGCACCGAGAGCATCCCTCTCGCCGATCTGCCCGAGACCGATGCCGACGGCAAGGCCGTGTTCACGGTCGCTCTCGGCACCGTGCCCGCCTCGACCAGGCCGCTCGAAGCCAATGTCGTGGCGCGTCTCGCCGAACCGGGCGGACGCGCGATCGAGCGCAAGCTCGCGCTTCCCATCGTGCCGAGCGCGCCGATGATCGGGGTGAAGCCTCTCTTCACCGGCAAATCGCTCAGCGACAACGACATCGCCAAGTTCGACGTCGTCATGGTCGCGCCAGACGGCAAGACAATGGCCGCGACCGGGCTGAAATGGCAGCTGCTCAGCATCGAGTCGAAATATCAGTGGTACCGCAGCAGCGGCTATTGGAGCTACGAGCCGATCAAGGTGACGCGCCGCGTCGCCGACGGCACCATCGACCTCACCGCTGACCAGCCGGGCAAGATCTCCGTCCCCGTCACCTGGGGACGATACCGGCTCGAAGTGACGAGCCCCGATCCGCAAGGACCCGAGACCACGATCGGCTTCGATTCAGGGTGGTACGCGGAAGCCTCAGCCGATACGCCCGATCTCTTGGAGATCGCGCTCGACAAGCCGGAATATCGATCCGGCGACACCATGACGGTCGCGGTCACGGCGCGGAGCGCGGGCAAGGTGACGCTCTCGGTGATCGGCGACCGGCTCATCGCCCAGACCACGGCCGATGTCGAGCCCGGTCTCGTCAAGCTTCCGCTGACCATCGGCGATGATTGGGGCACTGGCGCCTATGTCCTCGCCACGCTCAGGCGTCCGCTCGACGAGGCCGAGAAGCGCATGCCCGGCCGCGCCATCGGCGTGCAGTGGTTCAGCATCGACAAAAAGGCGCACACGCTCGGTATCGCTCTCGATCTGCCGCAGGCGATCAGGCCCGAAACGACGCTCCGCATCCCGGTCAAGCTGGCGGGGCTCGCCGCCGGCGAAGAGGCGCGCGTCGTCGTCTCGGCGGTCGATGTCGGCATCCTCAATCTGACCAATTACAAAGTGCCGGCGCCCGACGAGTATTATCTCGGGCAGCGCAAGCTGTCGGCCGAGATCCGCGACCTTTACGGCCAGCTGATCGACGGCATGCAGGGCACGAAGGGCCAGATCAGAACCGGCGGCGATTCCGGCGCTGGCGCCTTGCAAGGAAGCCCGCCGACGCAGGCCCCGCTCGCCTTCTATTCCGGCATCCTCACCGTCGGGCCCGACGGCACGGCCGAGGTCAGCTTCGACATCCCGGCCTTCTCCGGAACGGTGCGGGTCATGGCGGCGGCCTGGAGCAACGACAAGACCGGGCACGCCTCGGGCGATGTGGTGGTGCGCGATCCCGTTGTGGTCACGGCGACGCTGCCGCGCTTTCTCCTGAGCGGGGACCGAAGCACGATCAGGCTCGACCTCGACAATGTCGAAGGGGCGAGCGGCGACTATGCGATCTCCGTGACCACCAGCGGGCCTCTGAGCGTCGAGGGCGCTGATAGGACCGTTGCGCTCGACGCCAAGAAACGCGGCGCGGTCACGATGCCCGTCTCGGTGACCGGCGTGGGAGCAGGCACCGTCGCGGTTTCCGTCGCGGGGCCTCAAGGTTTCACGCTGTCGCGCAGCTATCCGCTTACGGTGAAGCCCGCGACGCAGATCCTCGCGCGGCGCACGGTGAAGCCGCTCGAACCCGGCCAGAGCGTCACGATCAGCAGCGACGTGTTCTCGGACCTCGTGCCGGGAACAGGCAAGGTCGCGCTCTCGGTCACGCCAACGGCCGCGCTCGACGTGGCGACGCTGCTCGCAGCACTCGACCGCTATCCGCTCGGCTGCACCGAGCAGATCGTGAGCCGGGCTTTGCCGCTGCTCTATGTCAGCGAGTTGTCGGTCGACGGGCAGATCGCGGCGGATACCGGCATCGACGAGCGCGTCGCCAAGGCCATCGAGATCGTTCTCGCCCGCCAGGGCTCAGAGGGCGCTTTTGGCCTATGGTCGGCCGGAGGGGACGATGCCTGGCTCGACGCCTATGTGACGGATTTCCTCACGCGGGCGCGGGCGCGCGGCTTTTCGGTGTCGGACGATCAGTTCAAGCTCGCGCTCGATCGCTTGCGCAACTATGTGAGCACGGCGCCTGACGTCGCGACCGACGGAGGGCTCGCGCTGTCTTACGCGCTTTACGTGCTCGCCCGCAACGGCATGGCGCCGGTGGGCGACCTCCGCTACATCGCCGACGTCAAGCTGAACGATCTTTCGACGCCGGCGGCAAAGGCCGAGATCGGGGCGGCGCTCGCCATGCTCGGCGATCGCGTGAGGGCCGAGAAGGCATTCGATGCGGCGCTCGGCGCTCTGCCTGCCGACCCGAAATTCGGGGACGGCCGCACAGACTACGGCTCGCCCTTGCGCGACGCCGCCACGCTCGTCACGCTTGCGGCCGAGGGGGACGCGCCGAAAGTGATCCTTGTCGGCGGCACCGAGCGGATTGAGACGGCGCGCGATCGCGTCACTCAGACCTCGACGCAAGAGAATGCCTGGCTCGTGCTCGCGGCGCGCGCTCTCGGCAAGCAGCCTGTGAACCTGACGGTCAATGACATGACCGAGGACCGAACGCTCTACCGCAACTTCACCGAGGAGGAGCTTGCCGCCGGCCCGCTGGTCGTGACCAATCGCGGCGATACGCCGCTCGACGCGGTCATCTCGGTGAGCGGGGCGCCCACGACGCCGGAGCCTGCCGCGGAGCACGGCTTCACGCTAGTGCGCAGCTTCCACACGCTCGACGGCGGAGAGGCCGATGTGAGCAAGGCGAAGCAGAACGACCGCTTCGTCGTGGTGCTGACCGTGACCGAGCCGCAGCCAGAGTTCGCGCGCGTTGCGCTGACCGATTACGTCCCGGCCGGTTTCGAGATCGACAATCCGCGGCTCGCCTCCTCGGGCGAGACCGGCGCGCTCGACTGGATCGCCAATGCAGGCACGCCCGTCCATACCGAATTCCGCGACGACCGCTTCACCGCGGCGTTCGAGCGGCGAAAGAACGATCCGACCACCTATAGCGTGGCCTACATCGTCCGCGCCGTGTCGCCAGGCAGCTACGTGCTGCCGCAGGCGGTGGTCGAGGACATGTATCGGCCCGACAGGTTCGGCCGGACCGAAACCGGCGCGGTCGAGGTCGCTCCGGCAAGATGAGCACGGAGGCGAAAACGACCCGCTGGAGGCGTGCCGCGCTTCTCGCGATGATCGGCGCGATCTGGGTCATGGCCGCGGCGGCGGGTGCGCTTGCCGGCCTGGTCGAGGCCTATGGGCCGGCGCCGCTCGGCCGCGATCTCGAAGTCTCGCGCCTGGTGCTCGACCGCAACGGCACGCTGCTCAGGGCCTATCTCACCAGCGAAGGCCGCTGGCGGCTCGCCGCCACCCGCAAGGATGTCGATCCGCGTTACTTCGAGGTGCTGCTCGCCTATGAGGACAAGCGCTTCTTAGCCCATCGCGGCGTCGATCCGGCGGCGATTGCGCGCGCAGCCTTCCAGCTTGCGAGCCAAGGCCGCGTCGTCTCGGGCGGCTCGACCCTCACCATGCAGGTGGCAAGACTGCTCGAGCCGCGGCAGCGGCGATCCCTCGACGCGAAGATCAGGCAGGCGTTGCGCGCGGTTCAACTCGAACGCGCGCTCTCGAAAGACGATATCCTTGCGACGTATCTGACGCTTGCGCCTTACGGCGGCAATCTCGAAGGCCTGCGAGCGGCCTCCCTCGCCTATTTCGGCCGGGAGCCACGCCGGCTCACGCTCGGTCAAGCGGCGCTCTTGGTCGCGCTGCCGCAGGCGCCCGAGGCGCGCAGGCCCGATCGCTTCCCTGAAGCTGCGAAGCGTGCGCGCGACCGCGTGCTCGACCGCATTGCCGGGAACGGCGTGTTCAGCGACGCGGAGATCGTACGCGCCAAAGAAGAACCGGTGCCGAACGCGCGCCAACCGATGCCGCTGCTTGCGCCGCACGCCGCCGATCAGGCGGTGAACGACACGCCGGAGCAGCGCACCTTGCGCCTTACCATCGACGGCCGGCTTCAGAAGATCCTGGAGCATCTCGCGCGCGACCGCGCGAAAGCGTTGGGCCCGGACCTGTCGGTGGCGATGGTGGTGGTGGACAATGCGACCGGCGAAGTCCTGGCGCGTGTCGCCTCGCCGGACTATTTCGACGAGCGTCGCGCGGGCCAAGTCGATCTCACGCGAGCGGTGCGTTCGCCGGGCTCGACGCTCAAGCCCTTCATCTACGGGCTCGGCTTCGAGGACGGTCTGATCCACCCCGAGACGCTGATCGAGGATCGGCCGGTCCGCTATGCCGGCTATCGGCCTGAGAATTTCGACCTGACCTTCCAGGGCACCGTCACGGTGCGCCGCGCTCTGCAGCTCTCGCTGAACGTGCCGGCGGTCGCCGTGCTCGACAAGATCGGCCCGAGCCGGCTGATCGCGCGCCTCGGCGAAGCGGGCGCTTCGCTCGTGCTGCCGCGCAGCGAGGCGCCGGGGCTCGCGCTCGGCCTTGGCGGCATCGGCATCAGGCTCGCCGACCTCACCATGCTCTATGCCGGGCTCGCGCGGCAGGGAACAGTCGCGCCGCTCGTCGAGCGCCTGGGGACAAATCCTCTGCCGTCGCGGCGGCTGATCGAGTCGGTCGCCGCCTGGTCGGTTGCCAATGTGCTGATCGGCACACCGCCGCCCGAGAACGCGGCCGGAGGGCGTATCGCGTTCAAGACCGGCACGAGCTACGGCTATCGCGACGCCTGGGCGGTCGGCTTCGACGGCAGGCGCACGATTGGGGTGTGGGCCGGAAGGCCCGATGGCGCGCCGGTCGCAGGGCTTGCGGGCCGGACGGCCGCAGCGCCGATCCTTTTCGATGCTTTCGCGCGGGCCGGAGGACATTTGCTGCCCCTTCCGGCCGCGCCCAACGGCGCGTTCATCACGACCACCGCAAAGCTACCGCCGCCGCTTCAACGCTTCGCCTCGCCTGCAAGCACGGGCGACACAATGGCGGCGAAGGTCCGCATCGTGTTTCCACCCGACGGGGCGAGCCTCGAATTGTCTGGGAAAAAAGGCGAGCCTCAAGATCCGATCGCCATCAAGATTGCGGGCGGCACGCTTCCCCTTAACGTCCTCCTCAACGGCTTGCCGCTCGACGCCAAGAATTCGGGGCGAACCCTGTTCTTTGCGCCCGACGGTCCGGGTTTCGTGCGGCTGACGGTGACCGACGCGACGGGAGTGGCCGACAGCGTCATGGTGCGGCTGCAATAGCGCCGCAGGGTCAGGCGCGTTTTCACTCAAGTGTAGCCGTAGCGACGGCGGAGCGGAGCCGTCACCGCCGAAACGAGCCGGCGATGCCTTCGGGGCATTTCGCGCATCCAGGCAACGTCTTCTTTCACCTTGGCAAGGGACAGGCTCTCGGACCGCATGCGGTTGCCATAGAGCTGATGCCTATTGTGGTGCCTGCCCAGTTCCTCAGGCCGCCACCTCGAGCCCGGTACGAGCTTGGCGAGAAGATCGCCCATCACCTCATCCGGAGACCGAGCAAGGTCCTCGTAGCTGATGCGGAGATAGTGCTTAGGGTAGCGCCGGCCGAAGAGCTCGCAGGCAAGATTCGCAACGGACCAGCCGAGCGCCGCCAACGCGCAGCGGAGCGGCGTGCGTGGCTGCGAGCCGCGTCGGCCGGCTTTCTTTGCTGCTGCCCATGACACGGCGCGGGGGTCTCGCACCAAATGCAGGAGATGGAAGTCGTGCTTCAATCGGCGCACGAGCCGGAAGGGAGAGAGAAGCGCGCGCCAAGCGGTCTTCGAGGAATCGACGAGGATCGCGTGTTCGCTTCCATCCTGCGACATCAAGGCTTGGGTCAGGCTTTCATGGGTCATGCCATCGAGTCTTGCCGAGGCGGCGAATACCGGCCCCCAGACCGGACAACGCTTGATCCGTCGTCCGCAGGTGCATCTTCCCTTCCGCCCATGTTGGCGTACCACGCTTGCCACCTCGCCGCAGGCGATCACATCGGGGCTTGCGGTCAGCAGATATTCCAACAACGTGCTGCCGCTGTGCCCGTAGCCTCCGATGTAGACGAGCTTAGTCACGGCGTCTTCGATGTGGCGTCGGGTGGTGGAAGGGTGGACCGCCGCTTATGTCACCTCCGGCGCCCAAATACGAGTCCCGCGCGATATCACCGTCTGAGCCCTGCTGACCCGCCCTGGCTTTGTTGCGCCTCTTGGCCTAAAAGCTCGAAACTCACTCTCGAGGACTGACGGATGTCTCGAAGCGCCGCGGCTCACGATGGAATATCGTTTCGTGGCGGCCCGCTTATTCCCATCCTTTTCTTCATCACGCCTCTGTTCACCGCGATCGCGCCGCGTCTTGCGCCCCATCTCCTGTTGATCGTTGCTCTCGTGCTGATCGTCGCCGCGCTCCGCCGGGGCCTCCCCTGGCGTGCGCTGCTCGAGCCAAACCCCGCGGCGATGGCGCTCGCGGCCGTCGCGGCCTACGCGGCGCTGAGCGCGATCTGGGCGGTGGAGCCCTACGAGGCGCTATCGAAGGGCGCGTTGCTGCTTGCCGCGACTTCCACCGTGTTCGCCGCCGCCGCCGCCATCCCTTCGCTCGATGGCGAGCAGAGACGCCGCGCCACGCTTGCCCTCGTCGCCGGAACGCTCTGCGCCGCTCTTTTCGTCAGCATCGAACTCCTCACCCGCGGGGCGCTCACGAGCGCGGCGATGAACGTCATGCCTGTTCTGCAGCCGGACAACGCTAAGCGGGTCCATATTATCGACGGCCGCGTGACGCGCATCAATCTGGCGGAGTTCAACCAGAATGTCGCCGTGGTGGCGTTCCAGCTCTGGCCCGGCTTGCTCGCGCTTTCCACATTGCCCGACTCGAGGCGAACGCTCCTCAGCGTGCCGTTCCTTCTCGCTCTCGCCGTCCCGATCGGCCTCTCCGAGCATGACTCATCGCAAATCGGCTTGGTCGCTTCGCTGCTCATCATGCCGCTCGCGTTGTTCAGCGCCCGAGCCGTCATTCGCGGACTTGCGTTGGTCTGGTGCCTTGGCTTCGCCTTGGTGCTGCCGCTCGACTTCCTCGCTTACAAGGCCGGGCTTCATCTTGCGGACTGGCTGCCAATCTCGGCGAGGGCGAGAATCATCATTTGGGAATACACCGCCGAGCGCGTGCTCGAGCGCCCCTTGCTCGGCGTCGGCGCCGATTCGACTCCGGGCGCGAAGGCTGTGGCCGCCAAAGCCGCCAAGCGACAAGAGTGGCCGGAGGGCTTCGTCCTGCCTCGGACCACCGGTCACCACGCCCACAATCTCTTCCTGCAAAGTTGGTACGAGCTTGGGCTGGTCGGCGCTCTTCTGGTGGCGATCGCGGGCGCGGCGGTGGTGTTGCGCATGCTGCGCTTGCCGAGGCAAGCGCAGCCTTTCGCTGCCGCCGCCTTCACCATGTTCGCCGCCATCGGGGCCTTCGCCTGGGGCATGTGGCAAACGTGGCTGATCTGTGCCGTCGGGCTGCTTGCACTCTATTTGCTGATGGCCGCGTCACTTTACCGAACACGGGCGAACGAGACGCTCGCGTCACAGGAACGCGGTCTTGGGGCCGATAGCCCGCACCAGCCAGACGCCGATGGGCCGAAGAATCCCGGCTGGACGCACTCGGGAGGGTCCGCCACGGCCTAATCGCCAGTGCTGGCCCTTGACGAGGACGGCACCCGTGCCCAACAACGGGGCATGGCTCAAGCCCCCGACAGGAATTTGGCCAAAAAGGTCCATATCAAGACCTTCGGCTGCCAGATGAACGAATATGACTCCGAGCGCATGGCCGAGGCCCTCGGAACCGAAGGCTATGTGGCGACCGAGGATCCGGCCGAGGCCGATCTCGTCATTCTCAACACCTGCCACATCCGGGAGAAGGCGGCGGAGAAGGTCTATTCGGAGCTCGGGCGGATGCGCCTTGCCAAAGAACGGCGCAGACGCGAGGGCGGCGATACGCTCATCGCGGTCGCGGGCTGTGTCGCCCAGGCCGAAGGACAGGAGATCATGGTCCGCGCGCCAGCCGTCGATCTCGTCGTCGGCCCGCAGAGCTATCACCGCATCGCAAGGCTCGTCGCAGAGGCCGCAACGAGCGGCAAAGGCGTCGTTGCCACCGACTTCCCCGCCGAGGACAAATTCGCGCACCTTCCGGAGCGTTCGCGAAAGGCGCGCGGGCCGTCCGCCTTCATCACCGTGCAGGAGGGCTGCGACAAGTTCTGCACGTTCTGCGTCGTGCCCTATACGAGAGGCGCCGAATATTCGCGCGCTCCGGGCGAAATCGTTGCTGAGGCGGAGCGGCTCTGCGCGCAAGGAGCACGCGAGATCACGCTGCTCGGACAGAACGTGAATGCCTATCACGGGACCGGCCCCGACGGCGCTCCCTGGAGTCTCGCGCGTCTGTTGCGGCGGCTTGCCGAAGTGCCGTCGATCGCGCGGCTGCGCTACACCACGAGCCATCCGCTCGATATGGACGATGAGCTGATCGCTCTCTTCGCCGACGAGCCCAAGCTCATGCCTTACCTGCACTTGCCGTTCCAATCGGGCTCGGACCGCGTCCTCAAGGCCATGAACCGCAAGCATACGGTCGCCGACTACGAGGCGGCGATCGCGAAAGTCCGCAAGGCGCGACCAGATATTGCGCTTTCGACCGACATTATTGTTGGGTTCCCGGGCGAGACCGACAGCGATTTCGAGGAAACCATGGCCCTTGCCGCCCGGGCGCGTTTTGCCCAGGCCTTTACATTCAAATATAGCGCGCGCCCGGGCACCCCCGCGGCGAGCTTCCCCGGCCAGATTCCCGAGGCGTTGAAACGCGAACGCCTGCTCGCCCTGCAAGGCCTTATCGACAGTCATCGCCGCGCTTTCGACCGGGGCATGGTCGGACGGGAGCTAGCCGTGCTGTTTGAGGGGAAGGGGCGGAAACCAGGACAGATCGCCGGGCGTTCACCATATCTACAGCCTGTCTACGTCGAGGGGCCGGAAGAGCTTGTCGGTCAGATCGCACCGGTTGACATCCTGGCCGCAAGCCCGAACAGTCTTATCGGTGTCATGAAATCGGGAATTGAATGGCGCGAGCCGGTTCAGGCGGCCGAGTGACGAACAAGGCCAGCATGCGGAAAGCAGCCTTGGGGCGCGCACGCGGAGCGGCGCCGAAGCGCTCCGCCGCTGCAATCAATGGCGGAGGAGAGCCGCTCGTCGTCTATTTCGACGACATGCGGCTCGTGCGCGATCTCCTCGGCGACTATGACGCAAACCTCGCCGTGCTCGAGGACCGCCTCGGCGTGGAGGCCGTGGTCAACGGCAATGCGGTGAGCCTGCGCGGGACCGAATCCTCCTGCGCCACCGCCAAGTCCGTGCTCGAGCAACTCTACAACAGGCTCGCCCAAGGCGAGACGATCGGCATCGGCGATGTGGTCGGCGCCATCCACCACGCGCGGGCGCTTGAGCCGGGCGAAGAGGGTGGATCGGGCCCCGGCCTTCCCGAGGCGCGGCAGATCCGCACGAGGAATCGCCTCATCACGGCGCGGACGCCGGCGCAAAGCGCCTATCTCGCCTCGCTCGAGCATAACGATCTCGTTTTTGCCACGGGCCCGGCCGGCACCGGCAAGACTTATCTCGCCGTCGCCTTTGCCGCCGCATGTCTTGAGAGCGGGCGATGCGACCGCTTGATCTTGTCGCGTCCCGCCGTCGAGGCCGGAGAGCGGCTCGGCTTTCTTCCCGGCGACATGCGCGAGAAGGTCGATCCCTATCTTCGGCCGCTCTACGACGCGCTCTATGACGTGCTCGCGCCCGAGCGTGTCGAGCGCGGGCTCGCCACCGGCGTGATCGAGATCGCTCCGCTTGCGTTCATGCGCGGCCGCACCCTTTCGCATGCCATCATTATTCTCGACGAGGCGCAAAACTGTACGCCCGTCCAGATCAAGATGGCGCTGACCAGAATCGGCGACGAGAGCAAGATGATCGTGACCGGCGATCCCACGCAGGTCGATCTCCCGCCCGGCAAGGATTCGGGCCTGCTCGAGGCGATCAAGCTTCTCGGAGGCATCGAGGAGATCGACCATATCGCTTTCACGCGCGCCGATGTGGTGCGCCGCGAATTGGTGGGCAAGATCGTCGACGCCTACGAGTCCGCTCCCCTCAAGGGTGAGCGCCATGACTGACGGTGGCCCTAGTCGCAAACGTCCGCCCGTCGCGGGCGCTTCGCTCGCGGTCGAGATCGTGCGTCGGGAGCCGGGCTGGACGCGGGCGAAGGTCACCGATGCCCTATTGAAGCGGGCGGCACGCGCGGGTTTGCGCACGGCTCCTCCCCGCCACGGCGACTGCCGCGTCACCCTGGTCCTCGCCAACGACGCCGAGATGCGCACCCTCAACCGCACCTGGCGCGGCAAGGATGAAGCGACCAATGTGCTGTCCTTTCCCGCCGATGCGGCCATTGATCGGGGCTTTCTCGGCGACGTCGTTCTGGCTTACGAGACGACCCGGAAGGAGGCGAAACAGCGCGGCATCTCTCTTGCGGACCATACCTCCCACCTCGTCATCCACGGCATGCTTCATCTGCTCGGCTTCGGTCACGCGGAGGACGAGGAAGCGGAGCGCATGGAGAGGATCGAGCGGATCGCGCTCGCCTCGATCGGCGTTGCCGATCCTTACGCCGAGGCCGACGAACCGCGCCTCCCCGAGGCGTCACCATGAGCAACACGCCGACGGAGGAGAAGGATCTCCCGGAAGAGCAGACGCGTGAGCCGGACGAGGAGGGATCGTGGTTCGAGCGCTTGCTGCAAACCTTTGGTCTCGGCGAAGAGCCCGATCTGCGCGAGCTGATCGAGGACGCGCTCGCCCGCAGCAAGAGCGATACGCTGAGCGCGCAGGAGCGCAGCATGCTCCGCCGCATCTTGCGCTTTGGCAAGCTCACCGTCGAAGACGTGATGGTGCCGCGTGCCGACATCGTCGCGGTCGACGACACGGTCACCGTCGGGGAGTTGATGCATGTGTTTCGCGAGGCCGAGCATTCGCGCCTGCCGGTCTACCATGAGACGCTCGACGATCCGCGCGGCATGATCCATATCCGCGATCTGATGTCGTGGATCACGGTTGAGGCCGAGGCCGGCGTCGAAAGAGGGCTCGATCTCAACAAGGTCGACCTCACACGCGCGATCGGGACGATCAAGATCACGCGGGAGCTGCTTTACGTGCCGGCGTCGATGTCGGTGCTCGATCTTCTGCTCAAGATGCAGACGACGCGGCTCCATCTCGCTTTGGTCGTGGACGAATATGGGGGCACCGACGGCCTCGTCTCCATCGAGGACCTCATCGAGCAGGTGGTCGGCGAGATCGCCGACGAGCACGACGTCGAGGACGAACCACTGATACGGACCGATCCCCGGCTAGGCCTCGTCGCCGATGCGCGGATGCCGATCGAGGACATGGAGAAGCATCTTGGGCTCGCGCTGCTGCCGGATGAGCAGGAGGAGGTCATCGATACGCTGGGAGGCCTTGTCTTCTCCATCGCCGGCCGCATCCCGGCGCGAGGCGAGCGCGTGCGTCACCCGAGCGGCGTCGAGTTTGAAGTCCTCGAAGCCGATCGGCGGCGAATCAAGAAACTCCGCGTTCATGTGCCCGCGGCGCCCGAGGCAGCAAAGCCAGAGGGCGAGCAACCCTGATGATGCCGCCGGGCGTGCTGTCTCCTCTCCCCTCTGAGGACAAGGGAGGGCGAGCCGTGCCGGACAAGGCGCGAGGCTTCATCACGCGCGGTGCCGGCTGGATTGCCGCGCTTCGAGGCGCACGACGCGCCCTCGCCGCCTTTATTCTCGGTATCCTCTCCGTTCTTGCTTTTGCGCCCGTTCATGCCTGGCCGGTTTTGTTCTTCACCTTCGGCGGGCTGATGTGGCTGCTCGACGGCTGCTACGCACAGCACGCCCGTCTGGGGGAAAGGCTGAAAGCCGCCGGCGTTGTCGGGTTTTGCTTTGGCTTCGGCTACTTCCTTGCCGGGTTCTATTGGATCGCCGAGGCCTTCCTGGTCGAGCCATGGCGTCATGGCTGGCTCCTGCCCTTGGTCATGACAGCGCTCCCCGGCGGCATGGCGCTCTTCTTTGCCGCCGCAGCCGCCCTCGCCATGCTGCTGTGGATGCCGGGAGCCGGCAGGGCCTTCGCTTTGGCCATTGGCTTCGGCCTTGCCGAGTTCGCGCGCGGCCACGTGCTTACCGGTCTTCCTTGGAACCTCGTCGGCTACGCGTTGCTCGGCAGCCTGCCGCTGATGCAGCTCGCTTCGCTGTTGGGGGTCTATGCGCTGAGTGTCCTCGCCGTGCTTCTTTTCGCCGCGCCCGCTGCCATCTTCGCGCCGCCAGAGTCCCGCTTGAGGGGAGGAAAGGGAACGGCCGCACTCGCCGGTTTCCTCATCCTGCTGCTCGCGATCGGCTACGGATGGGGCGAGCAAAGGCTCGCTGTTGCCGACGTGCAAAGCACAGACCTGCGCCTACGCATCGTGCAAGCCAATATCGACCAGGCCGACAAATGGCGCCCTGAGAACAGCGGCGAGATCTTCGCCGACTATCTCGATCTGACGAGGAGCGGCGGTCCGTCCGGTCTTGACGGCATCGATGTCGTCATCTGGCCCGAGACTGCGGTTCCCTTCCTTCTCGCCGACGCCCCCGAGGCGCTGTCTGCCATCGGGGCAGTACTTCCGGCGGGGACGACCTTGCTTGTCGGGTCGGCGCGGCTGGTCGAAGAACGGGACGCGCAAGACGCGCTCATTCGCAACCGCGTCTATAACAGCCTTCTTGTCATCGACGACGGGGGCAGCGTCGTTGGCAGCTACGACAAGATCCATCTCGTGCCCCTGGGAGAGTATCTCCCCTTCCAAGACTTTCTCGAAAGCCTCGGCATGATGCAGCTTACTGGCGTGCGCGGCGGCTTCAGCGTGGGGCAAGGTCCGAGGCTGTTGACGGTCCCCGGCGCGCCGCCGGCAACGCCGCTCATCTGCTACGAGATCATCTTCCCTCACGAAATCACAGAGAGCGGAACGCGGCCAGGCTGGCTCCTCAACGTCACCAACGACGCGTGGTTCGGATCGAGCGCGGGCCCCTATCAGCACTTTCATCAGGCGCAAGTCCGCGCCGTCGAGCAAGGTTTGCCGGTGGTGCGCGCGGCCAATACCGGCATCTCGGCGGTGATCGATCCTTACGGGCGCGTGCGCGCCGAAATCGGTCTCGGCAAGCGAGGTGTCATCGATGCCGACCTGCCAAAATTTAGTCCGCAGACGCCCTATTCTCAGTTCGGAATCATTCTTGACATGGCGGCGATGGCTTTTGCGGCAATGGGTTGGCTCTTCTGCCGCATTTATCGATAATCGCCACATTTGTGTCCGCGATTGGAGTTATAGTGGTCGATAGAGGGTTATATTGATCGTTTAATGAAATCCGCGCCTCCCGGCGCGAAGTCTCTTAAGCACGCTTGACGGAGTACAACGGCGCGCCTATGACGGACGCGCGGCGGGGCCGTCTCACCAAGGCCGTGAGATAGCTGGGCTCTTTTTCAAACAACCATTGCGACGGGTGAGCGAATGGCAGGGAAGAAGCCGAACCCGGTTGACGCGCATGTCGGAAGCCGGGTGCGATTGCGCCGAATGTTGCTGGGCATGAGTCAGGAACGTCTCGGTGACAGTATGGGTTTGACGTTTCAGCAGGTGCAAAAATACGAGAAGGGTGTCAACCGCATCGGCGCAAGCCGGCTGTTCCAAATCTCGAAGATCCTCGATGTCCCCGTGCAGTTCTTTTTCGAGGAAGCACCCAATCTCGGCGACGGTGGTCGGCTACGGGGAATGGCCGAGCCGGAGTCGGAGGCCTTCATCCTCGAATTCCTCAATAGCCGCGAAGGGCTCGAACTTAACCGCGCTTTTGTCAAGATCGGCGACGCCAAGGTGCGCAAGACCATCGTTGATCTGGTGCGGGCCTTGAGCGTCGGCTAAGCACTTCTTAAGTCGAGTGGTTGCGTGCCGGCTTGACCTCCGGCTCAGTGGTTGTAAGAACCGGGCTCGTCCACGGCCGCCCGGCCTTACCTCGATAGGAGTGCAAGTTGTCGCGCGCAAATTACCTCTTCACCAGCGAGTCGGTGTCGGAAGGCCATCCCGACAAGGTGTGCGACCGGATTTCCGATGCGGTGGTCGATCTCTATCTCGCCGTCGATCCGCTGTCGCGGTGCGCGATCGAGACTATGGTCACGACCAACCGCATCGTCATGGCAGGCGAGGTCCGCGGTCCCGAAAGCGTAACGCTCGAGATGATCGAGCAGGCGGCGCGCCGCGCCGTGCGCGAAATCGGATACGAGCAGAAGGGGTTCCATTGGGACTTGGCCGATTTCCAATATTACGTGCATGAGCAGTCCGCCGACATCGCGCTCGGCGTCGACCCCAATGCCGACAAGAAGAAAGACGAAGGTGCCGGCGATCAGGGGATCATGTTCGGTTTCGCCTGCCGCGAGACCGAGCCGCTGATGCCCGCGCCGATCTTCTACGCCCACCGCATCTTGCATGAGATGGCCAAAGCGCGGCACAGCGGCCGGACGCCCGAGCTCGGCCCCGACGCCAAGAGCCAGGTGACGCTCGTCTACGAGGACGGCAGGCCGGTCCGCGCCGACTCGGTCGTGGTCTCCACCCAACATCGCGAGGAGGTGAGCCAGGAGCGCGTGAAGAAGATCGTCATGGACTTCGTCCACGACGTCATGCCGAAAGGTTGGGTCAACGGCTCCACCAAGTTCTACGTCAACCCCACCGGACGTTTCGTCATCGGCGGCCCCGACGGCGATGCCGGTCTGACGGGGCGGAAGATCATCGTCGATACTTATGGCGGCGCGGCACCGCATGGCGGGGGCGCCTTCTCGGGCAAGGACCCGAGCAAGGTCGATCGCTCAGCCGCCTATGCCGCGCGCTACCTGGCGAAGAACGTTGTGGCGGCCGGGCTCGCCGACAAATGCACGCTTCAGCTTTCCTACGCGATCGGCGTCTCGCAGCCGCTCTCGCTCTATGTGAACCTGCACGGCACGGGCAGCGTTTCGGAGGAGAGCGTCGAGAAGGCGTTGCGGCAGGTGATGGACCTGAGCCCCCGCGGCATCAGGGAGCACCTCAAGCTCAGCCGCCCGATCTACGAGCGCACCGCCGCTTACGGGCATTTCGGGCGGCAGCCGGATAATGACGGCGGCTTTTCGTGGGAGAGGCTCGATCTCGCCGAGCCGATCCGCGCCGAGTTGACCTAGCCCGGCCCGCCCGCCGTCTCTCGAAGTAAGAAAATTTGGATGAATGGCGCATGACCGTGCATGAAGGCGCATGATCGACGGTCGGAAGGCAGAAAATGAGCTTAACCGGGCAGCTCAGGTCCTACGGCAGGCGAAAGACAAAGCCCTTGAGCGCGCGGAAAGCGCGCCTGATGAGCGAGCTCCTTCCGCTGCTCCGCGTCGACCTCGGAAAAGCGCCGCCAAGCACGCTCACTGCGCTCTTCACCGCGTCCGTCAAAGATGTCTGGCTCGAGATCGGCTTCGGCTCTGGCGAGCATCTGCTGTGGCAGGCCGAGCGGCATGACGATATCGGATTCATCGGCTGCGAGCCCTTCATCAACGGCATGGGGAGCCTTCTCGGCGCCATCGAAGAGCGCGGTATCAGGACGATCCGCGTGCATGACGGGGATGCGCGCGAGGTACTGGCCTGGCTCCCGGACCGCTCGATCGGGCGGGTTTTCCTTCTCTTTCCCGACCCCTGGCCGAAGCGGCGCCAGCAGAAGCGGCGGCTCTTGGCGGGCGAGACGATCAGCGAATTCGCGCGCGTGCTCGTGCCGGGCGGCGAACTCAGATTTGCCTCCGATAGCGGCGACTACGCCGCGCAAGCGCTCTTCCTTGTACGGAAGAGCGGAGCCTTCATCTGGAGGGCGGAGCGGCCGGCCGATTGGCGGGAGCGCGCTCCCGACTGGCCCGCGACGCGCTATGAGCGGAAGGCCTTGAGCGAAGGGCGGAAACCCCTCTATTTCAGCTTCGACAGGGCCTGAAGTTCGCTTGAAAGCTCAAAAAAAGCTCGTATATTACGCCCGAACTCATGATTGATTTGATCAGGAGTGGGCCTTCCGCCCGCTCCTTTTTGTTAGGCTCTACGCGTCCTCGCCTCTTGCCGAGATCACGGCCAGTAACGAATGTCGAGCCCTGCCGGCAATGCCGATCGGAGATTCGTCCGCGAGACGGGACCCGCGCGCACGATTGCCGATCTTGCCGAGCCGGTTCTCGACGAGCTCGGCTTCAGGCTGGTCAGGGTCAAGATCTCGGGGCGCGATGGAGGTACGGTACAGATCATGGCCGAACGGCCGGGAGCCGAGATGAGCGTGGAGGATTGCGCTGCGATCAGCCGGGCGTTGTCTCCGGTTCTCGACGCCTACGACCCGATGCCGGGGCAGTATCGTCTCGAGGTCTCCTCGCCCGGGATCGACCGGCCTCTGGTAAGACCGAGCGACTTTGCGTCATGGACAGGTCATGAAGCCAAGGTCGAGCTGATCGAGCTGGTTGACGGGCGCAAACGCTTCAGGGGCGTGATCGAAGGCGTCGCCAAGGACGAGGTGAGGCTCAGGATCGAGCCTGAAGGCAAGGCCGAGCCCGTGGTGATCGGCCTTCCCTTCTCGCTCATCGGAGAGGCGAAACTGGTGGCGGATCTCGCGAGCTTCAGGGCCGATCTTTCGGCCAAGAAGGCCGCGCATTGAGTAAGCGGAGCACGCCGGCCGAGGCCGAGCGCGCTCCGGCGAAGACGGAAACGATTGGAGGTTGAAGAGATGGCTCAGGCAGGCGTCAGCGCCAATAGGCTGGAGCTCTTGCAGATCGCCGACGCGGTCGCGCGCGAGAAGGCGATCGACCGCCAGGTGGTCATCACCGCCATGGAGGATGCGATCCAGAAGGCCGCGAAGTCCCGCTATGGCAGCGAGAACGAGATCAAGGCCGAGGTCGATCCCAAGACCGGCGAGATCAGGCTGGCACGGCTGCTCGAAGTGGTGGAGACCGTCACCATGGAGGCGACGCAGGTCTCGCTCGAGGAGGCGCGGCGATGCAATCCCGCGGCGCAGGTCGGCGATTTCATCGCCGAGCCCCTGCCCCCGCTCGATTTCGGACGGGTGGCGGCCCAGAACGCCAAGCAAGTGATCGTGCAGAAAGTGCGCGAGGCCGAGCGCGAGCGCCAATACGAAGAGTACAAGGACCGCGTCGGAAGCATCGTGGTCGGAGTGGTCAAGCGCGTCGAGTACGGCAATGTCATCGTCGACCTTGGCAAGGCAGAAGCCATCGTGCGCCGCGACGAGACGCTGCCGCGTGAGAACTTCCGTTACGGCGACCGCATCCGCGCTTATGTCTATGACGTGCGCCGCGAGCAGAGGGGCCCGCAGATCTTCCTGTCGCGCACCCATCCCGAGTTCATGAAGGAGCTTTTCAAGCAGGAGGTGCCGGAGGTTTATGAAGGCATTGTCACCATCAAGTCGGTGGCGCGCGACCCGGGAAGCCGGGCCAAGATCGCCGTGGTGTCGCGCGATTCCTCGATCGATCCGGTCGGCGCCTGCGTCGGCATGCGCGGCAGCCGCGTGCAAGCCGTGGTGAACGAGCTCCAGGGCGAGAAGATCGACATCATTCAGTGGTCGCCGGACGCCGCGACTTTCATCGTCAATGCGCTGGCGCCGGCCGAAGTGGTCAAGGTCGTGCTCGACGAGGACGCCGAGCGCATCGAGGTCGTGGTTCCCGATCAGCAATTGTCGCTCGCGATCGGCCGCAAGGGCCAGAACGTGCGGCTCGCGTCCCAACTCACCGGCTGGGACATCGACATCATGACCGAGGCTTCGGAATCGGAGCGCCGCCAGGCCGAATTTGCCGAGCGCTCCTCGACCTTCATGGAAGCGCTCGATGTCGATGAGGTCATCGCGCAGTTGCTTGCCTCGGAGGGCTTTGCCTCGGTCGAAGAGGTTGCCTTTGTCGAGCCGTCGGAAATCGCCTCGATCGAGGGTTTCGACGAGAACACCGCCGCCGAGATTCAGACGCGTGCGCGCGAGCATCTGGAAAAGATCGAGGCCGAGCTTGAAGCCAAGCGCAAGGCGCTCGGTGTCGCCGATCAGCTTGCCGAGGTCCCGGGCATCACGACGGCAATGCTCGTCACTCTCGGCGAGAACCGTATCAAGACCGTCGAGGACCTCGCCGATTGCGCCACCGACGACCTCGCCGGCTGGAGCGAGCGCAAGGAGAAAGAGACCATTCGCCATGAGGGCGTTCTCGACAGCTTCGGTCTCAGCAAGGACCAGGTCGAGGACTTGATCCTGGCGGCGCGCATCAAGGCCGGATGGATTACGGAGGCCGATCTCGCGCCCCCGCCTGCGGAGGGCGAGGAGGTCGCCGCCGCCGAGGACAAAGAAGCCGGCGGCGCAGACGCGTCGAACGGCGCGAGCCCGTCATGAGCGGGGCAGGAGACCGACGTTGCGGCAGGCAGCTTCTGAGCGGACAAAAAGTCCGAGACGACGCCGACGAGAGCGGCCGAAGCTGCGCCGTCACCCGTGCGCGGAGGCGAAAGGACGAACTGATCCGCTTCGTGCTCGGCCCTGACGGCACAGTCGTTCCCGACCTTAAGGAAAGGTTACCCGGCCGCGGCGTGTGGCTCACGGCGGCGCGGGATACGGTCGAGAGCGCGGTCAAACGCAAGGTCTTTCCCCGGGCCTTCAAAGCCGAAGCCAAGGTTCCTGACGAGCTTCCTGTCCAGGTTGAGCGGCTTCTCACAGAGGCCGCTTTGTCGGCCTTGGCCCTCGCCAATAAGGCCGGTGAGGCGGTGTTCGGCTACGCCAAGGTCGAGGAGGCGATTGCCTCTGGTTGCGTTCTCGCCCTCGTCCATGCCCGGGAAGCCGCCGAGGATGGTTGCCGCAAGCTCGACTCAAAGGCTTTTGGCGCAAGCGGCGGGCGCTCAATCCCGGTCATCCGCACCTTCGGCACGGACGAATTGAGTTTGGCAACGGGCCGGACAAATGTGATACATGCTGCCCTCATCCAGGGCGGAGCGGCAGAGAGAGTCCTTGCGGCAGCCTCGCGCTTAGAGCGCTACCGCAAGGGCCAAGACGTATTTCCGGCCGGAACGGAGCGAATACGGACTAAGGATGAGTGAAACCAACGAGACCGAAGGCAAGGCCGCTCGCGGCGCGCGCAAGATGACGCTCAATGTGCGCCGGACTGTGGAATCAGGCCATGTGCGGCAGAGTTTCAGCCACGGTCGCTCGAAGTCCGTCCTGGTCGAAAAGAAGAAGCGCCGTGCCATCGGCGCAGGCGGTGCAGCCACCCAGCCGGTCGAGGAGGCGCCGAAACCTCAGGCCGCTCCAAAAACCGAGAAGTCAAAGTCGGTCGCGGAGGAGGCCGCCGCCAACCGCGTTCGCGTGGTTCTGCCGCAACTCTCGGAGGAAGAGAAGGACGCCCGCATGCGCGCGCTTACCGATTCGCGCCAGCGAGAGGCCGCCGAGCGTGAGAGGGTAAAGCAGACCGCAGCCCTTCAGGTCGTCACCGAAGAACAGCGGGCTAAGGAGCGCGAAGAGGCCGACGAGCGGCAGCGCAAAGAGGACGAAAGGCACGAGGCCGAGGCCAAGGCGCGCAAGATCGGCGAGGAGACCGCGCGCAAGCACCTTGTCAAGGAGGAGGCGGACGAGCCCGTCCGTCCGGCCGACGCGCGTCACAAGAAGAGCGCGGTCGCCCCGCGGCGCGGCGAAGAGCGCAGGGTCAGGGGGCGGCTCACCATCATCAACGCGCTCGACGAGGAACAGCGCCAGCGCAGCCTCGCCTCGCTGAAACGCCGCCAGGAGCGCCAGAAAAAGCAGATCACCGGGCCGCAAGCCCAGGCAAAGATTCAGCGCGAAGTCGTGATCCCCGAGGTCATCACCATTCAGGAGCTTGCCAACCGCATGGCCGAGCGTGGCGTCGACGTCATCAAGTACCTGATGAAGGACGGCGACATGCACAAGATCACCGATGTGATCGACGCCGACACCGCCCAGCTCATCGCCGAGGAATTCGGACATACCGTGCGGCGCGTCTCAGAGGCCGACGTCGAAGAAGGCTTCATCGGCGCGGAGGACCACGCCGAAGATCGCCAGCCGCGCGCGCCCGTGGTCACCATCATGGGCCATGTCGATCACGGCAAGACATCCCTTCTCGACGCGATCCGCGCGACCAACGTCGTCTCGCAAGAGGCCGGCGGCATTACCCAGCATATCGGCGCCTATCAGGTCGAGACGCCGGCGGGGCAGAAGATCACCTTCATCGACACGCCGGGTCACGAGGCTTTCACAGCCATGCGCGCCCGCGGCGCCAAAGTGACCGATATCGTGATCCTGGTAGTCGCAGCCGATGACGGCGTGAAGCCGCAAACGATCGAGGCGATCAATCACGCGAAAGTTGCCCGCGTGCCCCTGATCGTCGCCATCAACAAGATGGACAAGCCGGGCGCCGATCCGCAAAGGGTCCGCACCGACCTGCTGAGCCACGAGATCGTGGTCGAAAGCCTCGGCGGCGATACGCTCGAGATCGAAGTCTCGGCGCTGAAGAAGACTGGGCTCGAAAAGCTGCTCGAGGGGGTTCTGCTCCAGGCCGAGGTGCTGGAACTCACCGCCAATCCCGATCGTCCCGCCGAAGGCGTCATCGTCGAGGCCAAGCTCGAGCGGGGCCGTGGACCGGTCGGCACGGCTCTGATCCAGCGCGGCACGCTCAATCTCGGCGACCTCATCGTCGCGGGCCAGGCCTGGGGCCGGGTGCGGGCGCTGATCAACGATGTCGGCGACCAGGTGAAGTCGGCGGGTCCTTCGGTTCCCGTCGAGGTGCTCGGCTTCGATTCGGCGCCAGAGGCCGGAGACCAGTTCGCGGTGGTCGAGAACGAGGCCCGCGCCCGCGAGATCACCGACTACCGCATGCGCGAGCGGCGCAAGCGGCTGGCCGTGGCCGGCGCACGCGGCAGCCTCGAGCAGATGATGAACCAGCTGAAAGAGGCCGGCATCAAGGAATTTCCGCTCGTCGTCAAAGGCGACATGCAGGGCTCGGTGGAAGCCATCACCACCGCGCTCGGCAAGGTCGGCACCGACGAGGTCAGGGCCCGCATCATTCACGCCGGCGTCGGCGGCATTACCGAGTCTGACGTGTCGCTGGCTGCGACATCGGGCGCGGTCGTTCTCGGCTTCAACGTGCGCGTCAACGTGCAGGCGCGCGAGGTGGCCGAGCGCGACGGTGTCGAGATCCGCTATTACGCGGTGATCTACGACCTCGTCGACGACATGAAGCAGGCGATGTCGGGTCTTCTGGCGCCGACGGTGCGCGAGACTTTCCTCGGCAACGCCGAAATCCTTGAAGTGTTCACCATCTCCAAGGTGGGCAAGGTCGCGGGTTGCCGCGTGACCGAAGGCAAGGTCGAGCGCGGTGCTCAAGTCCGGCTCATCCGCGACAACGTGGTGGTGCACGAGGGCAAGCTCTCCACGCTTAAGCGCTTCAAGGACGCGGTGCGCGAGGTGGTGGCCGGCCAGGAATGCGGCATGGCCTTCGAAGGCTATCAGGACATGCGGCAGGGCGATGTCATCGAGTGCTTCCAGGTCGAGCACGTCCAACGCACGCTCTGATTTTTTCCCGTCAAGGCAAGGTGCGACGGCCGTCCTTCTCGGGCCGCTTCGCTCGCATCTCGTGGCGATGAAGGCTGAAGACCCATGGGCAATCGCGAAAAGGGCAAGGCGCCCTCGCAGCGCCAGCTGAAAGTAGGAGAATTGATCCGGCACGCTCTTGCCGAGATCTTCGCCCGCGGCGAGATCGCCGACCCGATTCTGAACCGGCATTCTTTGACCGTGCCGGAAGTGCGGATGTCGCCCGACCTCAAGCTCGCCACGGTCTATGTGCTGACGCTCGGCGGCGGCGAGACGGAAGACGCGGTCGCCCATCTCGACAAGCATAAACGCTATTTGCGCGGGATCTTGGCCAGGCGGGTCAGCATGAAATTCATGCCCGAGCTGAGATTCAAAGTGGATACGTCGTTCGCGGCATCGGCCCGCATCGACGAGCTCTTGGCATCGCCCAAGGTCGCCCGAGACCTCGACGAGGGCTGAGCAGGACGGAGCCCGGGAAGCGATGGCGCGCCAGCGCAAAGGCCTTCCAGTCCATGGCTGGCTCATCTTCGACAAGCCGAAAGGCATGACCTCGACGCAGGCCGTTTCGAAGGTGAAGCGGCTCTACCAGGCGGCGAAAGCCGGGCATGCCGGCACGCTCGATCCGCTCGCCACCGGCGTGCTGCCGATTGCGCTCGGCGAAGCGACCAAGACCGTCCCGTTCGTGGTCGACGGCAGCAAGGAGTACCGCTTCACCGTCTGCTTCGGGGCCGAGACCGACACCGACGACGCCGAGGGGAAGGTGGTGGCGCAGAGCGACTGCAGACCGTCCCGCGCCGAGATCGAAGCAAGGCTCCCCGACTTCACCGGCGAGATCGAGCAGGTCCCTCCGCGCTACTCCGCGCTCAAGGTCGACGGCGCCCGCGCCTACGACCTTGCCCGCGAGAAGGAGAGTTTCGAGCTTCCGTCGCGGCGCGTGTCGATTGACTGGATCAAGTTCATCGACCGTCCCGACAGCGACCATTGCGTGCTTGAGGCGCGCTGCGGCAAGGGCACCTATGTGCGGGCGCTCGTCCGCGATCTCGGCCGCGCGCTCGGTGCATACGGTCACGTCGAATCCTTGCGCCGAACCCGGGTCGGAGACTTTGCCGAGGATCGGACCGTGCCGCTCGCGGCGCTCGAAGCGCTCGGCGAACGCGGCGGTCACGAGGCGCTTCTCGGCGCGCTCGAGCCGGTCGAGACGGCTCTCGGCGACATCCCGGCGCTCGCCGTCTCAAGTCCCGATGCTGAGAGGCTGCGGCGGGGACAGGCGGTGCTGCTACGGGGCCGGGATGCCCCCATCATCGAGGGCGCTGTGTACGCCACGCTGCGCGGCAATTTGGTCGCAATCGGCGAGGTCGAGCGCGGCGAGCTGAAGCCCAAACGAATCTTCAATCTGCCGACGCGCGGACCCGTCATGCCGGCGAAAGCCGGTATCCAGTGATCCTGCACCGTGCCTGCCCTTCTGGATTCCGGCTTACGCCGGAATGACGCATTACGTTGAAGCGCTGAGACCATCCCTACCCGCAAAATTCAACTCTTGTCATTGCCGGGCTTGACCCGGCAATCCATTCCATTGACGCTTCATCTCGCTGAGAGGTAGCGGCATGGATGCCCGGATCAAGTCCGGGCATGACGAAGGATGCGGTCGCTCCAGCGAAGCAGGGCGAGCGGGCATCGAAGGATGACGGGAAATTCCGCTGGCCTCGTGGCGATAATCCCTATATTGCAGCGGTTCGCGGGGGCGAACCGCCCGCGCTTTTCGAACCGACCGTGCTGGACGACATCCCGGCCCGGCCCCGTAGACCTCAAACCGTAAGGAGTCACCCGATGTCGATCAGCGCCGAGCGCAAGCAAGAGCTTATCAAAGAATATTCAACCAAGTCCGGCGATACCGGCTCGCCAGAGGTCCAGGTCGCGATCCTGACCGAGCGGATCACCAATCTCACCGAGCATTTCAAGACACACGGCAAAGACAATCATTCGCGCCGCGGGCTGCTCAAGATGGTCAGCCAGCGGCGGCGGTTGCTCGATTACGTCAGGTCAACCGACGAGGACCGCTACCAGAAACTTATCAACCGGTTGGGCATCCGCCGGTGACCCTCGTCGGCGCGGGTCAGCCCGCGACCCTGCTCGCGCAGCCAGAGCTGGCAGCACATTGGCCCTTGGGCCGAATGAGCCGCCTTGTTTTTCCCCACGCATTTGGGACACCACCATGTTGAAGATAGAAACCGTAGAGATCGAATGGGGGAAGCGCCCCCTAAAGCTCGAGACCGGCCGCATCGCCCGTCAATCCGATGGCGCCGTGCTCGCAACCTATGGCGAGACCAGCGTTCTTGCCACCGTCGTCGCCGCCCCGGAAGAGCGGGCCGGCATCGACTTCTTTCCGCTGACCGTGAACTACCAGGAAAAGACCTTCGCCGCCGGCAAAATCCCGGGAGGCTATTTCAAGCGCGAAGGACGCCCCACCGAAAAGGAAACGTTGACCTCCCGCCTGATCGACCGGCCGATCCGCCCGTTATTTGCTTCAGGCTTCAGGAACGAGACGCAAGTCATCGCCACCGTGCTCTCACACGACATGGAGAACGACCCCGACGTCGTGGCGATGGTGGCGTCCTCCGCCGCGCTGACCCTTTCGGGGGTCCCCTTCCTCGGACCGATCGGCGCCGCCCGCGTCGGCTATATCGGCGGCCAATATGTGCTGAACCCGATGATCGACGAGATGCCAGAGAGCGCGCTCGATCTCGTGGTGGCCGGAACCGCAGGCGCGGTGCTGATGGTCGAATCCGAGGCCAAGGAACTCCCCGAGGAAGTGATGCTCGGCGCGGTGACGTACGGGCAGAAGCACTTCCAGCCGGTGATCGACGCCATCGTCAAGCTGGCGGAACGTGCCGCAAAGGAACCTTGGGAGCTCAAGCCAAAGGATGCGTCAGAGTTGGTTGTTCGCGTCCGCGAGCTTGGCGAGAGCGAGCTCCGCGATGCCTATGCCATCGGCGCCAAGCATGAACGCCGCGACCGTGTCGCCGCCGTCAAGGACAAAGTGGTAGCCACGCTCGTTCCCGCCGAGGACGACGGGACAGAGCAGGGAAACGTCGCAAGCGCCTTCAAGGAGGCCGAGAAGGAGATCGTCCGCTCGGGCATCCTCGACAGCAAGACACGCATCGACGGGCGCGACCTGACCACTGTCAGACCCATCGTCTGCGAGGTCGGCATCCTGCCTCGTACCCATGGCAGCGCGCTGTTCACCCGCGGCGAGACGCAGGCGCTCGCCGTCGCCACGCTCGGCACCGGCGAGGACGAGCAATATGTCGACGCCCTCCAGGGCACCTATAAAGAGACGTTCATGCTGCACTACAACTTCCCGCCCTACTCGGTCGGCGAAGTTGGCCGTCTCGGCTCTCCCGGTCGGCGCGAGATCGGTCACGGCAAGCTTGCCTGGCGCGCGATCCATCCGGTGCTGCCGGACCGCGAGAGCTTTCCCTACACTATCCGCATCGTGTCGGAGATCACCGAGTCTAACGGCTCCTCCTCGATGGCCACGGTGTGCGCATCATCGCTTGCGATGATGGACGCCGGCATTCCGCTCAAGCGCTCGGTGGCGGGCATCGCCATGGGCCTGATCAAGGAAGGCGAGCGTTTTGCCGTATTGTCGGACATCCTCGGCGACGAGGACCATCTCGGCGACATGGATTTCAAGGTCGCCGGCACGTCTGAGGGCGTGACTTCGCTGCAGATGGACATCAAGATCACCGGCATCACCGAGGAGATCATGAAGGTCGCGCTCGATCAGGCGCGCGTAGGCCGCATACATATCCTCGGCGAGATGAACAAGGCGCTGAATACGGCGAGACCCGAGCTTGGCGAGTATGCGCCGCGTATCGAGACGATCAAGATTCCGGTCGACAAGATCAGGGAAGTGATCGGCTCGGGCGGCTCGGTGATCCGCGAGATCGTGGCGGAATCGGGCGCCAAGATCGACATCTCCGACGACGGCACTGTGAAGATTGCCTCCGCCAACGCCGAGTCTATCCGCGCGGCGATCAACCGCATCAAGGGTATCGCCGCCGAGCCCGAAGTCGGCGAGATCTACAAGGGCAAGGTCGTCAAGGTGATGGAGTTCGGCGCCTTCGTGAATTTCTTCGGCGCGCGCGACGGGCTGGTGCATATCTCCCAACTCGCTGACGGCCGGCCTAAAGCCGTGACCGACGTCGTCAAGGAAGGCGACCAGGTGTGGGTGAAGCTGCTCGGCTTCGACGATCGCGGCAAGGTCAGGCTGTCGATGAAGGTCGTCGATCAGAAGACCGGAAAGGAGATCGCACGGGCCGAAGCTGGCTAGAGCGGTGCATTCTGAGCGGAAGACGCTCTAGCTCGTCATGCCCGGGCACCCGGGTCCGGCTCCGCCGGCCCGGGCGCAGGCTTGAGTCCGGGCATCCATGCCGTTACATCTCAGCCCGTTGAAGCGCCAATGGAATGGATTGCCGGAGCCTGTCCCCGGACTCGATCCGGGGATCAAGCCCGGCAATGACGAAAAGGGAAGGTTCCTGATCAGGGCTGGCTCACACCTCGAACCCGAAAGAAGCACGCTGCAACGCATCCTCACCAAGCGCCCCGAAGTAAGCTTTCTACTGCGCGCTCTGGGGCTTCGCGTCGTTCTTCACGCAGCGCCAGCCGATGACGAAATACTGGCTGTTCTGCGTCTGCCACGCGGTGGATTTGTCGCCACCTTGCCTGATGCAGCTCACGACGTCCGTGGTCGAGGCTCCTGGCACCGTGAACTCCCGGCACTGCTCGGGCGTGGCCAGGAGACATACCATGACAACGAGTTCGGCCATGCCTTCCTCCTCTTTGCGGCCTAGGCGGTCGCAAGTCTATCGGCAGCGGGCTTGCTCCGCTGCGGACGCGTAACATTCTCGGCCCGTCCGCCCATGTCAATATCGGCGAGATTAACTTTTATTGAGCCGCCTCGCGCGGAGGCGCCTTGTCGGCGGCAGGCTCGCTGTCGTCCCCCTGCTCCATCGTCTTGAGCGCGGAAATATTGGGCATGGCGATCGTCGAATAGCCGCAATCGACGAAATGCACCTCGCCGGTGACCGCGCCCGACAGATCGGACAGGAGATAGAGCGCGGCGCCGCCGACTTCATCGAGCGTAGGCGAGCGGCGCATCGGCGCATTGCGCTGCTGGAAATGAAAGAGCGTTCGCGCGTCGGAGATGCCAGCGCCGGCCAGCGTCCGCATCGGGCCGGCCGAAAGCGCATTGACCCTGATTCCTTGCGCTCCAAAATCGGAGGCGAGGTAGCGTACGCTCGCCTCGAGCGCCGCCTTGGCGACGCCCATCACGTTGTAGCAGGGCACCACCCGCATCGAACCGCCATAGGTCAGCGTCAGCAGCGAGCCGCCCGAGGGCATGAGCGCCGAGGCCAATTTGCAGATCTCGGTGAAGGAGAAGCACGAGATCACCATCGTGTGCTCGAAATTCTTGCGCGTGGTGTCGCAATAGCGGCCCTTCAGCTCGTTGCGATCGGAGAATGCGAGCGCGTGCACGACGAAGTCGAGCGAGCCCCATTTCTTGCGGACCGCTTCGAAGACGCGCTCGACGCTCTTCAGGTCCTCGACATCGGCCTCCTCGATGATCTTGGCGCCGATAGACTCGGCCAAGGGCACGGCGCGGCGTCCGAAGGCGCCACCTTGATAGGAGAAGGCAAGCTCGGCGCCCTGCCCGTGCAGCACCCGGGCAATGCCCCAGGCGATGGAGCGGTCGTTGGCGACCCCCATGACCAGCCCTCTTTTCCCCGTCATCAACGGTCCCGGCTTAGCGATATCTCTTGTTGTTGCCATGATGCCTACTCTAGTTGTTTGTCACTCTTGCCTCAGCCATCCAGACGCCGAAAGACCAGGGTGGCGTTGGTGCCGCCGAAGCCGAAACTGTTCGACATCACGCTGTCGATCCTGACATTGTCCTGGCGCTTGCGCGCGATGGGCATGTCGGCCACAGCAGGGTCGATGGTCTCGATATTGGCGGATTCGCAAATGAAACCGTTGTTCATCATCAGCAGCGAGTAAATGGCCTCGTGCACGCCTGCCGCGCCCAGCGAATGCCCGGTGAGCGACTTGGTGGCGCTGATCGGCGGGCATTTGTCGCCGAAGACCTCGCGGATGGCCTCGATCTCCTTGACGTCGCCGATCGGCGTCGAGGTGGCGTGCGGGTTGATGTAATCGATGCCGTCGACATCCTGCATGGCCATGCGCATGCAACGCGCCGCCCCCTCGCCCGAAGGCTGCACCATGTCGTAACCGTCGGAGGTGGCGCCGTAGCCGACCACCTCGCCATAGATGCGGGCCCCGCGCGCCTTGGCCCGCTCGAGTTCCTCGAGCACGACAACGCCCGCGCCTCCGGCGATGACGAAACCGTCGCGGTTGGCATCGTAGGCACGGCTTGCGACTGCGGGACGGTCGTTGAAATCGGAGGACATGGCATTCATGGCGTCGAACAAGACGGAGAGCGTCCAGTCGAGCTCCTCGCCGCCGCCCGCGAACACGATGTCCTGCTTGCCCATTTGAATAAGCTCGGCGCCGTTGCCGATGCAGTGCGCCGAGGTCGAGCAAGCCGAAGAGATCGAGTAGCTCACGCCCTTGATGTGATAGGGCGTGGCAAGCGTGGCCGAATTGGTCGAGCACATGGCTTTCGGCACCTCGAACGGCCCGACCTTCTTGGGACCCTTTTCACGGGTGGTGTCGGCGGCTTGGACGATGGCTCGGGTCGAGGGTCCGCCAGAGCCCATGATGAGCCCGGTACGCTCATTGGAGATGTCGCTTTCCTCAAGCCCCGCATCGCGGATCGCCTGTTCCATGGCGAGGTAATTCCACGCGGCGCCCGCCCCCATGAAGCGGCGCACCTTGCGGTCGATCATTCCCTCCCAATCGACGTTGGGCGCGCCATGCACCTGGCAGCGGAAGCCAAGCTCGGCATAGGTGTCGGCCTTGACGATGCCGGATTTCGCCTCGCGCAGGGACGCGAGCACCTCCTGGGCGCTGTTCCCGATGGGGGAAACGATGCCCATCCCCGTCACGACGACACGTTTCATCGGGTCAAGATCCCAGGACGCGAGCGACTACGACGAGAAGGTCAGCCACCGGCAAACGCGGCTTCGCCCGCTTGGAAAAGGCCGACCCTCAAATCCTTGGCAATATAGATAGTCTCGCCGTCGGCCTTCAGCCAGCCATCGCCGGTGCCAAGCGTGAACTTGCGCCGGATCACGCGCTTCAGCTCGACGATATATTCGAGCTTCTTCATGGTCGGCAGCACCATGCCGGAGAACTTGACCTCGCCGACGCTCAAAGCGCGCCCCTTCCCAGGCGCGCCGAGCCAGCCGAGAAAGAAACCGAGCAGCTGCCACAGCGCGTCGAGCCCGAGGCAGCCGGGCATGACCGGATCGCCCTTGAAATGGCAAGGGAAGAACCAGAGATCGGGGTTCACGTCGAGTTCGGCCACGATCCGCCCTCTTCCGTGCTCTCCGCCCCCTTCGTCGACTTCGCGGATGCGGTCGAACATCAGCATGGGCGGGAGCGGCAGCTGGGCGTTGCCGGGGCCGAACAGCTCGCCCCGGCCACAGGCCAGAAGGTCCTCGTAGTCGAATTGATCCCGCCGCTCGGACATTTCGGGTTTCTCCCGGCCCATCAACGGAGAGTTTCCTAACACAGACGGAAGCCCTTCAAAAGCCCGCGTCACATGGGGATTTTGCGGCGCCTTTGGCCCTTTTGCGCGCGGGACGCGAGGGCTCCTATCGCGCCATCTTCCGCTACAATGGCATAGTTGACGCAGATCAGTGCCGGTGACGTTGCGGCGGGACAGGGTTTGCGCCTATATTCCTTCAGGATTTGGTCGGACACGGGTCGCCGGAATGCATCATCGATTGCCAGCCCAGCCGTCGTTTGCGGACGTCGCCAAAGTCCTGCGCGGTGCGGGTCTCAGGCCGACGCGTCAGCGCGTGGCGCTCGCTCATCTGCTCTTCGCCGCGGGCGACCGCCACATCACCGCAGAGGCGCTGCATGAGGAGGCGCTGGCGCGCAAGGTGCCGGTTTCGCTCGCCACCGTCTACAACACGCTGCACCAGTTCACCGCCGCCGGATTGCTGCGGGAGGTCGCGGTCGAAGGCGCCAAGGCCTATTTCGACACCAACACCTCCAATCACTATCATTTCTTCTGCGAGCATTCGGGCGAGCTGATGGACATCGCGACAGGGTCGATCCGCATCGAAGGGCTCCCCGAGGCCCCCGAGGGCACGACCATCTCGCGCGTCGACGTGCTGGTCCGCCTCGTCGACAAAAGCTGACCGCTAAACCGCGCTACTTCACTTCCTCGCCGCGATAGACTCCCCACAGCTTGTCCTGCTGCACGTAACCGGAGTAGTCGTCGACCGAAAGGTTGCACCACTCCCCGTCGCAAGACAGAACGTTGCCGAGCACGCCCGCCTGAAGCGACGCCACGGCGCGGGAGTTGGTCGATTTGGAATTGTAAAGGGGAATGCTCTCCTCGCCCTTGGTCCAGGGGGTGACGAGGGCGGTGCGCCGGGCGCTGAGCAGGCTGTGAAAGACCCATCCGTCGGCCCCTTCGCTGTCGCGCACGCGACGCCAATTCTCCGATTCGGCAATAATCTCGACGGGGAGGCCGGCGCGCGAGAACACCCAGACGATGGCCTGATCCGTGCTCGGCCCTCGCCGGACGTTGACCTTGTCGGATTTCAGGCTGACGAAGCGCGGAACGGGGAGCGCGCTCCTGGCGGCTGCTTCGGCCGTTTTCTGCTTCGCAGCATCGTCCTCCGCCCGCCCTGCCCCGGCTGCTAGGAGGAGGGCCAAGGCCGCCGCGATCCCGATCAAACTCCGAGGCCTCACAGTTCCACCCCCACTTGCCCACTCAAGATAGCATCAAAGAGCGGGCCGCCCCCGAATCGCCGGTCCCTACCGGCCCCTGAGTGACTTAGAAAAGTGAAAGGATCGTGGCCCCCTGCCAAGATGACGCTTTTCCTCGCAAAGCCGCTTCTGTTACAGAATGCGGCGCGCTTCGCCCGGAGCGGCTCCTTTGCACGCGGAAGGCCCCCTCCCGCCTCAAATCCCAACGGGACCGGTAAATGGCCGATCGACCACTCGTTATTGTGACGCGGAAGCTCCCCGACGTGGTGGAGACGCGCCTCAGGGAGCTTTTCGACGCGCGGCTCAATCTCGACGACAAACCGTTCACGCGCGAGGAACTCATTGACTCCGTCAAGACCACCAACGTGCTGGTGCCCACCGTGACCGATCGCATCGACCGGGGGCTTTTGAGCCAGGCCGGCCCCAATCTCAAGCTGATCGCCCAGTTCGGCACCGGGGTGGACAATATCGACCTCGAGACGGCGCGGAACCGCTCGATCCTCGTCACCAACACCCCCGGCGTGCTGACCGAGGATACCGCCGACATGACCATGGCGTTGATCCTTGCGGTGCCGCGGCGGTTGACCGAGGGCGCCATGATCCTGAAGAGCGGGTCAAATGGCTGGCACGGCTGGTCGCCGACATGGATGCTCGGCCATCGCATTTACGGAAAGCGGCTCGGCATCGTCGGCATGGGACGGATCGGCCAGGCCGTGGCCAGGCGCGCCAAGGCCTTTGGGCTTCAAATCCACTACCACAACCGGCGGCGGGTGGCGCCGGATACGGAAAAGGCGCTCGAGGCCACCTATTGGGACAGCCTCGACCAGATGCTCGCGCGCATGGACATCATCTCCATCAACTGCCCGCATACGCCCGCGACCTATCACTTGCTCTCGGCGCGCCGGCTCGCGTTGATGAAGCCGTCGGCTTATATCGTCAACACCGCGCGCGGCGAGGTGATCGACGAGAATGCGCTCGCCCGCATGATCGAGAACAACGAGCTTGCGGGCGCCGGCCTCGACGTGTTCGAGCACGAGCCTGCGGTCAACCCCAAGCTGCTCAAGAGCAACAGAGTGGTGGTGCTGCCGCATATGAGCTCGGCCACGCTCGAGGGCCGCATCGATATGGGCGAGAAGGTCATCATCAACATCAAGACCTTTCTCGACGGGCACGCGCCCCCCGACCGCGTCCATCCGGCAATGTTCTGACCGGATTTCCCTAAGCTCCGTCATACCGGCGAAAGCCGGTATCCAGCGACCTCGCGCACCGTACCTGCCCTCCTCGATTCCGGCTTACGCCGGAATGTCGGGCGTGCGCACGTGCTCGGGGCGAAAGCCCATGCCGATCAGCCGCGCCGGCAGGCGGCGGAGGACGGGAAAGCGGTTGAAGAGCGTGACGATAAAGGGCGGCCGCAGCGGCGCGGTCATGCCGAGCACATTGCTGATGACGCGCCTTTGCACCAAGAGCTGCACCGCTTGCGTCATCCTGGTCGGCCATTCGCGCCGCTCCTGCACTTTGGCCAGAACGTCCTCAGCGACGGGCCCCTTGCGGAGCGGCTCCCATAGAATGTTGGCGGCGGCGACCGCGTCCTGAACGGCGAGATTGATGCCGACGCCGCCGACAGGCGACATGGCGTGCGCCGCATCGCCGATGCACAAGAGCCCGGGCCCGTACCAGCGCTTCAGGCGATCGACGCGCACCGTGAGCAGCTTCACGTCGTCCCATGACGCGATCTCCGTCACGCGATCCGCGAGCGCGGGATTTAGCGCCACGATCTCCTCGCGGAATTTTTCGATTCCCTTGGAGCGCAGCGCCTCGAAACGCCCTTTGGGGATGACGAAGGCGCATTGCCAATAATCGCCGCGGTCGAGCATGACGAAGAGGCGGCCGGCCTGGACGCGACCGAGGGTTTCCGATCCGTCGCCGGCGCGCTTGGAAAGACGGAGCCACAGCACGTCCATGGGCGCGCCGAGATCCTCGACGTCGAGCCCGGCAAGAGCGCGAACCGTCGATTGCCTGCCGTCTGCGCCGACGACAAGACCGGCGCGCACCTCGAGCCTGCCGGCCGGGCTCTTCGCTTTGAGCCCTGCCACTCGGTCGCCGTCCCACAAGAGATCGTCGGCATCGGCCTGCATCATCAGCTTGAAGGTCGGATAGCGTTTGCCCTGGTCGGCTAGAAAATCGAGAAAGTCCCATTGCGGGATGAAGGCGATGTAGCCGCAACGCGTGGGAAGGTGGGTAAAGTCGGCAAAGACGACCTTCTCGTCGCCGACGATCCCGCCGATCTCTCGCACCTTCTGGTGCGGCAGCTTGAGAAACGCATCCAGCAAACCAAGCTCGTGCATCACCTCGAGCGTCGAGGGATGGATGGTGTCGCCGCGGAAGTCGCGCAGGAAATCCGCGTGCTTTTCCAGAACCACGACATCGACGCCGGCGCGGGCGAGAAGGAAGCCCAGCATCATGCCGGCAGGCCCGCCGCCGGCGATGGCGCAACTTGTGGCGATCGTTTCGACGGCCATGCCTAAGCGCCAACCTCGACCGTCGCGGGGCGATGATGCGAGAGGTCACGGAAGCGGGGCGCGCGGCCGTTCAGTGGGTTGTCGGGGTCCCAACCATAGGCCACCGTGCTCACCCTCGCCTGAAGGGCGTCGTAGAGGAGGAGCCTGCCCACCAGGCTTTCGCCGATCTGAAGCAGCTCTTTGACCACTTCGACAGCGGCAAGACAGCCGATCACGCCGGCCACGGGGCCGAGAATGCCCGCTTCCGAGCAGGGCGCCACCGTGCCTTCGGGGGGCGGCTCTGGAAACAGGCAGCGGTAGGACGGGCGCGGAGTGCCGGCCGGGTCCGTCTCGAAGGCGCGGAACGTGGTGAGGTGGCCGTCGAACGGACCGACCGCGGCGAACACCAGCGGCCGCCTGGCGAAATAGCAGGCATCGTTGACGAGATAACGCGTGGCGAAATTGTCGGAGCCGTCGGCAACGAGGTCGTAGCCGCCGATGATGCCGAGCGCATTTTCGGGGACGAGCCGCGTCGAATAGAGGCGCGTTGTCACATGCGGATTGAGGCGCTCGACCGCCGCGGCGGCGCTCTTCGTCTTCGATCGCCCGACGCTTCCCGTGTCATGGACGACCTGGCGGTGGAGATTGTCGAGGCTCACGCGGTCGCTGTCGATGATGCCGATCTCGCCTACGCCTGCGGCGGCAAGATAAAGAATGAGCGGGGAGCCGAGCCCGCCCGCGCCGACGACGAGCACGCGCGAGGCTTTCAGCTTCTGCTGGCCCTCGCCGCCGATCTCCTTCAGCACAAGCTGGCGCTTGTAGCGCTCGATCTCTTCAGGGGTGAGTGTCATGGCCGCAATCTATGCCATCCGAGGGGAGGGTGGCGAAATTCCCTCTCAATGCAAAGGAGGGCCAACCCGCGCTAACCGTCGAGGTTGGCAACCTGGAGCGCATTGGCCTTAATCTTCACCATCTATTCCTCGTCATGCCCGGGCACCCGGGTCCGGCTCCGCCGGCCCGGGCGCAGGCTCAAGTCCGGGCATCCATGCCGTTACCTCTCAGCAAAAGGAAGCGCCAATGGAATGGATTGCCGGGTCAAGCCCGGCAATGACTGGGAAATTGTGGCGGGGAGGGATAGTCAGCCGGTCGAGATTTTCCTTACGACTTGGCTGCGCCGCAACTGTCAATCGTCATCCTGAGTCGGCCGCGAACCCACGCGTGGGGAAGCGGCCCTCGAAGGATGCGGTCGAGCCGAAGCCGCCCTCCACTTCCCCTCTCCCTTGAGGGAGAGGGCTTCCCGCCCGGCGCGCGAAGCCACGAGTGGCGAAGCCACAACGTGGCGAAGCGCGACGAATGGCGGGAAGGGTGAGGGGGATCGCTGACGGCGTGGCCATCCTGCGGCTTTCAACGTCATCCTGAGGTGCGAGCGGAGCGAGCCTCGAAGGATGA
>Ga0187892_10000915_pt1 | contig 72981 bp, 64 predicted proteins | sample MA1701073metaG_FD_139345 | JGI IMG/M metagenome (GOLD analysis project Ga0187892, IMG submission 139345) | Bio-ooze microbial communities from a basaltic lava cave in the Kipuka Kanohina Cave System on the Island of Hawaii, USA - MA170107-3 metaG ...
CAGCCGCAATCTCATGCTCGCCGTCGCTAAAATGTGATAACAAGTAAGTCAAAGAACGATAATATAAGCTGGGCCAACCCAAGTCGACATGGTATCATTGAGTTTTTCAGTGCCCCCTAAATAAGTCACTAGATGCCGGTCATACCAATTTTACATTGAAAGTAATCGAACATTCCAGGCGAAAATTACCTCCTGAATTTTTTGATATTCTTGAATATCAGAAGATAACGTTACTTATGTTCCATAAGCACGATTATCTTGCTACAAGTATTTTGTGTGATAAATTACTTAATAGGAATCCCAAAGATAAATTTGCCCAAGAACTTTATTTTTCCTCGCTTTTTCTATTAGATGATTTTGAGTCGGGAATTAAAAACTTGGTAAATTCTGAAATTGATTCATCATTAAGTTCTTCGACAATTATTGAATTTATTTATGGCTATGTTGCTCATTATTTGAAAATGAATTTTAATGGTATGAAGACTTATCGTAATCTCATTTTGAAATCCTACGATTTAGATACGCAATTACATAGTGCAAAAAAGCATGAAGCTCATTTTAACTTCTTAGTTTCAGAATTACAACGGAAACCCAGAAATAAATACAAAGGGTTATTTCAAGATGTTGTTTCCGTTTTTAATGCGTTCAATAGTTCTAGCGATAATAGAGTAGACGAAAAATATTTTCTTGAGCAATTGTTGGTTTATGATACTGGCGGTGTACAAAATGTTCGTTGATAATTATACGAAATCTCGAGATAGTCTTATATTGCTAACCTCTGCTCCAGCCTCTCCTGCATCGCAAACTGCAACTGATACAGCCGGTAATAAATCCCGCCGAGCGCGAGCAATTCGGCATGCGTGCCTATCTCGCGGATTTGGCCTTTGTGCAGCACGATGATGCGATCGACGTGTTGGATGGTGGAGAGGCGATGCGCGATGATGAGGGAAGTGCGGTTTTCCATCAGCCGCTCCAACGCTTGTTGAATCAGCAGCTCGGTTTCGGTGTCAACACTCGATGTCGCTTCGTCGAGAATCAAAATCGCCGGATCATACGCCAGCGCCCGCGCAAACGCCAGAAGCTGTTTTTGCCCGACCGAAAGCGAATTGCCGCGCTCGATCACCGGCTCTTGAAATTGGCCCGGCAGACGCTCGATGAAGCGCAAAGCATTGACATCGCGGGCGGCCTGGCGAATGCGTTCCGGCGAAATATCCCGATTGCCCAGACTGATATTCTCTTCAATCGTTCCCGCAAAGAGAAACACATCCTGCAGCACCAAGCCGATTTGCCGGCGCAGATCGGCCAATGGCAGATTTTGAATATCGTATCCATCGAGCAAGATTTGCCCCTGCTGCGGCGTGTAGAAATCGCAAAGCAAGCTGATGATCGTCGTTTTCCCCGATCCGGTGGCGCCGACGATGGCGATCTTTTCTCCTGCCTCAACTTTGAATGAAACATTCTTCAACACCAGCTCGTCGTCGCGATAACCGAAGATAACATTACAAAACTCGATTTCGCCGCGAGCGCGAGCAAGTTGCGCACTTGCCCCTAGCACACTTGCATACTTGCCATCTGTCCCGATTTCTTCGCCTTCGGTCCGCCGCTCCGGCGGCTCATCCATCAGCTTGAAAATGCGCTCGGCGCTGGCCATGGCAGTTTGCAAAATACCGTATTTTTCAGCCAAATCGCTGATCGGCCGCCAGAAGCGATCCATATATATAATGAAAGCAACGAGGGAGCCGAAGGTCAACGTGTTCGCGATGACCTTGCCGCCGCCGTACCAGATGATCAACGCCACGGACAGCGCGAAAATCCATTCCACCACCGGATAAAAAACGGCGTGATAAAAAATCGTCCGGCGATAGGCTTCGAGATGATCGAGATTTCTTTGATCGAATTGCTTGAAATTTTTCCGCTCGCGATTGAAAAGCTGGACGACGGCCATGCCGGTGATGTTTTCCTGCAAAAAAGCGTTGATCTTCGCCAGCCGCAGCCGGATTTGCCGCTCGGCATCGCGGACTTTGATTTTGAAAATCTGCGTGGCAATGAACAGCAACGGCACGACGCCGAGCGTGACCAGCGTAAGCGGCACGTTCATGTAAAAAAGAACCACGATGATGCCGAACAGCGAGAAGACGTCGCCAAAGATCGCGACCAGACCGGAGGAGAACATTTCATTCAACGCCTGCACGTCGGAAGTCACCCGCGTCATCAGTCGGCCAACCTGATTGCGGTCGAAAAAGCGCAGCGGCAAATATTGCAGATGCGAAAAAATCTCCACGCGCAAATCATACATCGTCCGCTGGCCGATCCACTCCATCATGTACATGCGGGCGTAATTAAAAACGAACTCCAGTATCAAAACACCGAGATAGAGCAGCGCAATTTTCGTCAAGCCGGCGTAATCCCCCTGCATGATATGCTCGTCGATGCCGATTTTGGTCAAATAAGGACCGGCAATGCCCAACACACTGGCGATAAACAACAGCAAGACGGCGAAGGCAACGCGTTTCCAATATGGGCGGACGTATTGCAGCAACCGCCGCATCAGCGCGGCGTCATAGGTTTTGGTGAATTTTTCTTCTTCGTGAATGTTCATGCTCACACCACCCACGCCTGAATTTTTTTGCCGGCAACCTGATGCTCTTTGAAAGCGTATTCTTTTGGCAAGTTTTCTCTACGATCAAAAACCACCAGATAGCCGCGGCTCAGGTTTTCACTTTCGAGATATTTCGCCAATTGCGTCAAAGCGCCTCCGTACCGGCGCTCGCCATACCAAACCTTGACTTCCACCACCTCTTTTTGATTTTTGTAACAACACAGCACATCGATTCGCCCCTCGCCGGATTGGACTTCTTTGAACGTCCAGCCTTTGCCATTAACGATCGCATCCAAATACGATAAGAGCAGAAGTTGTCCCGTGGCCTCTTTGAATTCCGGCTGCTTCGCCACGTGGCTTCCTTTCGCCTTCATAAAAGCCTGAAATTTGTCCAGGACGTGGCGAAAATTAAGATGGCCATTTTGATCTTCAAAGCGATTAGCCGCGAGAATATTCCTGATCTGCGACCGCTTTAGCGTTCTTTCAAAATGCTGATAGAGCGCCTGGACATAGATGAGATTCGCCAGAATTAATTGCCGGCCCTTTTCAGCAAAAATGCCATATCGCACCCCCAAGTTGATGTCGTCATCTTGAATGTTATATCTATGCCTTCTGCCCTCCAATAAGTCCAGCACGATGGGAAAGAGATTCGGCCGCCGGGCATTGTTAAAAAGGCTCTCAAAATTGGGGTTGCGGAAATTGATCAGCCTTTGAATGGCTTCCTCAGCATGATTGAGTCCAACTTTGTGCTTGCGTTTCGGAACGATCTCTTCCACCATTATTTTGGCCAGCATCGAAACCAACCAGGGATGGCCGTTGGTTACGTGATGCACACGACGAAAAACCTTGCTGTCGAATATCTGCCCGGTCGCGTTTGTGTGCTGCATGAAATATTCCCGGATATTTTGCAGGTTGAACGGCAGCAACTCGTAATCAAGGGCTATATTGAAAGGCGAGGTAGAACCAATTGAAGCCGATTGATCACGGTAACGCGCCTGCAAATTCTTGATATCATGCACTCCCACCAGCCCGACAGAGTGAGGAGACGGCTCGAGATCGCGCTGGAGAAACATTTCCCGCAAGCCTGCAAGAAAGCCAATCACCACGGATTCTGGCACGGCGTCGATTTCGTCGATTAACAAAACCATTTTTCCCGGCAAACTGAGGCATGTGTCACCCAGCCATTTGAAGAAATCATAACGGTTGTTAATGTTGATGCTTGGCATCTCCCAATGCAGCGTCTTGCCGATGGCGCGATTCATCGATTTAGCCATGAGGATGGAGACGTTGCTGTAAAACTCTGCTTCTGTCATATCAGGGCGTTGAGCGAACAACTGAAAGGAAATGAGCGCCGGCACGTATTTTCCCGAGCCCTGCAAATGTCGAGCGAAAAAATCCAACAAAGTTGTTTTGCCGAATTGGCGCGGGCGATTGATGACAAAATATTTCCCCTTCTCAACCAGCGTCATCAGCCTTTTAATTTGCGGGCGTAGATCAACGTAATAATGCGTCTCAGGAATGATCTTGCCGGTGATATTGAATTCACGCATGGAAATGTCACGCCTTTGGGTTTTTCGTCAATTGTTTGAATCAAAATTAAGCAACACACTTTGGCAGTCTATTCCAAAGCAGCCATGATCACGTCTTAAAAAAGTGACATGGGCGCCGGAGTTCGGCTACTCCAGACTAGCCAAGTCTTCTTCAAGCTGCTGTTGTTGAAACAACTCGGCATACAGCCCGTCTTTTTGCAGCAGCGATTCGTGCGTGCCGGTCTCGACAATGCGCCCGTCTTTGAGAACGACGATCAAATCGGCGTCTTTCACCGTTGAGACGCGATGTGAAATGATGAGGCTGGTTCGCTCGCGCATCACGCCGGACAAGCCGCGCAGAATCTCGTCTTCCGTGTGCGTGTCCACCGAGGAAAGCGCATCATCGAGAATGAGAATGCAAGGCTGGCGGATGATGGCGCGCGCAATCGCCACGCGCTGCTTCTGGCCGCCGGAAAGATTGATGCCTCGTTCGCCGAGCATCGTGTCAAACTTTTCCGGAAACTCTTCGATTTCATTGCGGACTTGCGCAATCGCCGCGGCGGGCAGCATTTCGCCGTCGTCTTGATGATTGGTTGATTCGACGCCATTGCTTTCTTCGAGGCCGAAGGTGATATTTTCCCGAATCGTGTCGGAAAACAGAAACGTTTCCTGCGGCACGCAGCCGATGTTGCGGCGCAAAACCTCCAGCGGAATGCGCTTGAGGTCGATGCCGTCGATCAAAATTTTACCTTCGGTCGGATCGAGCAGGCGCGGGATGAGATTGACCAGCGTCGATTTGCCGCTGCCGGTGTGACCGACAATCGCCAGCGTCGAGCCGCGCGGAATTTTCAAATTGATATGCCGCAGCGCCCAGTCTCGTCCGGGAAATGATACGCCGGCATTTTGAAATTCAATTTCGCCACGGATCGCCGTGATCGAATGATCGGTTTGGTCATTGTCTTTAATGTCCGGCTCTTCGTGCAAGATGCGATTGATCCGGCCCATCGAAGCGGTGCCCTGCTGCATCAAATTGATGACCCAGCCCAGCGCGATCATCGGCCAGGTGAGCAAACTCATGTAGGCGAAAAACGCCACAAATTCGCCCCAGGTAAAATGACCGGCAATCACTTCGCGGCCGCCGAACCACAGCAAGGCCAAAGCGCCGGCGCCGGATAGCAAGCCCATCAGCGACCACAGCACGCCTTCGAGTTTCGCCAGCGACAGATTTTTGTGGAGATAATCCTGGTTGAGATGGGCAAACGCGTCGATTTCGTACTGCTCGCGCTGATAGGCTTTGATGACGCGAACGCCGGAAAGATTCTCCTGCGCCCGCGTCGTCACTTTGGAAAACAGCGCCTGGATGTTTTCGTAGATCGCATGAATTTTTCCCATCGCGCGATTGACGGTAATCGCCATGAGCGGCAGCGGCAGCATCGCGATCAGCGTGAGCTTGACGTTCATCGTCAGCATAAGAATGAACGCGCCGGTGCCGACCGCCAACGTGTTGGTGGAATACATGATGCCCGGCCCGAGAAAGGAGCGCACCGAGCTGAGGTCGTTGGTAGCTCGCGCCATCAAATCGCCCGTTGGCACTCGATGAAAGAAATTCCGCGACATGCGCTGCAAATGGCGGAAATAATCGTTGCGCAGATCGTACTCGATAAAGCGCGACACCACGATAATCTTCTGGCGCATCCAATAACGAAAAAAACCCTCGAGCGCGGAAACCAGAAGAATCAAGCCGCCGAACAGCAGCAAACGCCGCGAAGTGATGTCGAGCTCGAGGCTATCAATGGCATACTGCAGCACCCGCGGCCCCAGCAGGGAAAAAATGTTGGTGAGTATGATGAAAACGATTCCGGCAATCACTTGCGGGCGGTATTTTCGCAGATACGGCAGCAGCGTCCGCAATTCGCGCATCTCGGCGAGACGGCCTTTTTTTGCTTCGGATTTTTCGCTCATTCGCTTGTTGAATGTTTCGTGATAAATTCCCAGATGCGCGCAAAAATCATCTGATGATCATAATCAACCGTCAGCACGTGATAAGAATTTTCAACCACTATCGGCTCGACCGTTGAAGAACGAACCAGGCGCTGCAGCAAAGCCAAATTTTTAAAAGGAACGACGTGATCGGAAGGCGAATGAATCGCCAGGATGGGCATCGTCACCGCCGGCAGCTCGGCGCGCACGTGGCGAAGCATGGCCAACAACTGCCGTGCCGCCGACATCGGATAACGATCGTAATTGCGCAACCGGGCTTTGCCGTTGAGATCGCGAACATCGGAGCCGTTGGGTTTATGGCGCACGGAAACGAAGGGCGTCAACAGCCGGATGGCCATTTCTTGTTGCAAGGACAATCGTATCGCCGCCGCCAACGTCACGACGCCGGCAAACCGGTGATGCGCCGCCAGATGCAACGCCAGCGTTCCGCCCATGGACTGCCCGATCACAAAAATACGGCGATGTTTTTCCTGCAAATCGGAAAACGCTTTTTCGCTGGTTGTTATCCATTGCTGATAAGAAATATTGCGCAGATCGTCCGGCTGCGTGGCATGGCCCGGAAGAGTCGGCACCGAGACGACACAGCCTTGGCCGCGCAAAAAATCCGCCAATCCTCCCATCTCGGCAGGACTTCCCGTGAAACCGTGCAGCAGCAAGCAGGCGATGGGGTTGTCTCCTTTCCTGAGCATCAAAATTTAATATATCATTTGCGGGAGCAAAAGTCAAGGAGGGAGATGGCGCAGTCGAATCTGCGTAGATTCAACCGTGGCGTGTTGTTGTTTCAAATACCAACCCAAAGCGATTTTTAAATTGGCAGGCCGTTAAAACAATTTTTCTATTAACCCAACAAAAGTCGGATTGGCAAAAGTCAGAGCCGCAAGCGCAATAGCGACAAAGATATTCAATTTAAAATTGAGGCTTTTGAATTTTTCATCGACTACATTGAACCTTTCTTCAAATATCTCCCTCGTTACCAACTCTTTCTTTAATTCATCCTTTAAATCAAAAGCTTGGCGTGGCAGTGTATAAGAAGTTTTTATTTTATTTACCTTCCGAGTTTTCGGCTCCTTATCAGTTAAACCACCAGAATAATGATAAAAGCTACATAACTTTTTTTCGAAAAGTCAAGTTCAGATTGTTGCAAGGACAAGCGGCGAAACTCAGCTTAAGCTATGAAGGCTTCGTTGTCGCGAATAGCTGTTTAGCCATTTGTGCAACGAAGACGATCTCAGCATCTCGAATCGTCCGCGCATCCAGCCAAAAATATTCATCGCGCAAATAGCCGAGAACCGGAACCGCCGCAAGGCGGAATTTTTTTGCCAGCTCCGTTGCTGAAAGAGTTGGGCTGCGCAGGCCAACCGCGAAGCTGGGGATTTTTTCAATGGGCAGCGCGCCGCTGCCGGCTTCGGCTTCGGAGGGACGAAGAGTTATTTCAAGCGCCGAGCCGCCATTCTCGGCAAGGGCTTTCTGCAATTGCACGGCGCGAGCGCGCACGACGCGGCGTTTTTCCGTGAGCATGCGCCACACCGGATGCGTCTTCATTAATTGTTTCGGCTGCAAAAAAAGGCGCAGCGTGCTTTCCAGCAGCGCCAGCGTGACTTTGTCGCAACGCAGCACGCGCATGAGCGGATTCTTTTTGATTTTCGCAATCCAACTTGTTTCGCCAACGATCAGCCCGCATTGCGGGCCGCCTAAAACTTTGTCGCCGCTGAAGGTCACGATGCTCGCGCCAGCACGGAGGCTTTCTCCGACAACCGGCTCATACGGCAGGCCCCATTTTCGCAAATCCAGCAGCACGCCGCCGCCGAGATCGTGAACGACGGGCAGATCATGCTTGCGTCCCAATTTCACCAAATTGTCGAGATGAACTTCCTGCGTGAAACCGAGAACGCGGTAGTTGCTGGTGTGCACGGCAAGCAGCGCCGCAGTTTTCGGCGTAATAGCGGCGGCGTAATCGCTGATCTTGGTTTTGTTGGTGGTGCCGACTTCGACCATCTTGGCGCCGCTTTTGCGAATCACTTCCGGCATGCGAAACGCGCCGCCGATTTCCACAAGCTGGCCGCGCGAGATGATGACTTCGCGGCTAAAAGCCATCGTATTCAAAACCAGGAGAACGGCAGCCGCGTTATTATTCACGACACAAGCGGCTTCCGCGCCGGTCAATTGGCACAAAAGTTTTTCGATATGCACATGGCGGTCGCCGCGCTCGCCGGTGGCCAAATCGATTTCGAGATTGCAATAACCGGCAAGAATTTCCTGCGCGAGTTCTTGCGAAGCCGGCGGCAAAACCGCGCGGCCCAAGCCGGTGTGCAAGATCACGCCGGTGCCATTGATGACGCGCTTTAGACTTGGATTTAACAACTGCTGCGCCTCCACCAGCGTCAATTGCACGACGTGATGCAAAGCTGTCTCGGAATCAACGTGCGCCGGCGGATTTTTTTTCCAGCGCTCGCGCACCAGCGCCACCGCGCGCCGCACGCAGCCGGTGATGATGGCGGCAGACAATTGTCCGGTCAACTTGTTGATCGTTGAGGCTTGCAGCACTTTCTCGACAGCGGGCAACTGGCGGAGAGCAAGATTTTGAGAATCACTTAGAGGCATAATAACAAAAAATTTCTCTTGATTTTTTAACCGTGTCATGCTAATTTATAATAGCGTATCACGACGGACAGGGCATATGCAGAGTTCCGTCTCTGTATAGAACCCCCCGAATGAACACCCCTGGTGCTCGCATCAGGGGTGTTGCTTTTTGTGCTCCACCAAATGACGCAGTGGATTTACGAACGCTATGTACTGTGGCGAGGTGATGGCCTTGCGTAAAAGCGAAGAATGTTTTTTCTGATTCGGCACCAACACCTTCAGAAGCTTTCCCTGCTCGTTCAAGTACTTCACCAAACAATAAAAGTCTCCATCTCCTGTTACAATTACTGCCTTCGAATACTTCTCATAGTCGATCATGGCTTGCAGCACCAACTCTGCATCGACATTTCCCTTTACTTCATTATTTTTCATCCGCACAACTGGTTTGAAAACGAGCTCGTAGCCATAGAGTTTCAACGCGTCATACATCCCTTCGTTTTCTTGCAGATACCCGAGAAACATATAAGCCTTTGCAACACCATACTTTCTTTTCAGGTAAATTCTGAACCGATAAAAGTCTAGCTCCCATCCTTGTTCCCTGATTCCGAGATTAAGATTTTGGCTATCTATGAAAGCGAAGTTCTCTAATAATTTGCGCATGGTTTACAACATAGAAAGTGCGTTTAAAGAAATAAGTAATTTTTCCCTACATCTTATCAAGAGACACTTATCCGACATTCAGTTCACACATATCTGAAAATTTGGCGTAGATACTTCTATTTGAAAATATTCAAGCACGCGGTGATGAGCAAGGCATTGGGAAAATCGATAAAGAAAGCGGCGACCATGGGAACGACGAGAAACGCGCGCGGCGCCGGGCCGTAGCGTTCGACGAGGGTTGTCATGTTGACCATGGCATTGGGCGTGATGCCGAGCATAAAACCGCAAAATCCGCTGACGATCACCGCGGAGTCGTAGTCGCGTCCCATGCGTTGATACATCGGCCAGAAAGAAAGCATCACGACAACGATGATCTGCGCCGCGAGAATCACCAACAGCGGCAGCACTAATCCCGCCAGCTCCCAAAGCTTCAGCGTCATTAACGCCATCACAATCGCCAGCGACAGCGCCGCGTTGCCGATGGCGTCGACGATACGCGACGAAAGCCCGACGATTCGGGTGACGTCGTCCAAATTTCTGATGATCGCGGCGACGATCATGGCGCCGATGTAAACCGGCAGCGTGATATGGACGGCGGTGAGCCATGCACTGATCCAGCCGCCAACCCACATCGCCGCGAGAATGACGACGAGATTTTTAATGAAACCAAAAGAAAAATCAGCGTCGGTTTTCAATCGCGCGGCGGCAGATTCCGTCGGGAAATCATCGACACGGTTGACCGCCGGCGCAATTGCAGAAGATCGCTCGCGCACAGCCGCCAACTTGCGGCGTTCGATGAGAAAGGTTGCAACGGGACCGCCAACCAGGCCGGCGACGATGATGCCGAGTATGGCGGAAGCAACGATCAGCGTCGTCGCGCCGGCAACGCCGGCTTGCTCGAATTGCGGCGCAAAGGCAAGGCCGGTGGCCGGGCCTCCCGCTAATGTCAGCGAGCCGACGATCACACCAAAAAGCGGGTGCATGCCGAGCGGGATCGCCAGCGCAATGCCAATCACATTTTGAATGAGCGCGATAATCGAAACCAAAATCAAAAAAAGCACAACTTGCGGGCCGCCAACTTTCAATTGCGCATAGCTCGCGCCGAAGCCAATCGAAGTGAAAAACGCAATCATCAACGGGCTTTGCAGCTTTGTATCGAATTCAAAAAGCGTCGCCTCGAACCGGCGCGCGATGAGAATGATGACGGCGACGAGCAAACCGCCGACCACCGGCGCGGGAATGTTATAGCGGGTTAAAACCGGAATGACGCGGCGAATCCCATAACCGATAAAAAGCACGATGCCGGCAAATGCAACCGTTTGAATGAGATCGAGTTTGAGCATGAAGCTCTCCGGTTCTAAGCGGTTTGACACCCCGATTTTACCTTGTAAGAGTGAAACCGCTACCTAATTGATTTCAGCAACTAAAGGAAAATCGGGGTTTGGCTTTTTATGCGCAAAATTAAGGTGACAAAAATCTTCCGCTAAAATTTTATCGAGCGTGGCGACGAGAAAATCCGCGTCGGCTTCGGTGAACACCAACGGCGGTTTGATTTTGAGCACATTGTGAAGCGGGCCGTCAGTGCTGAGCAAAATGCCACATTCTTTCATGCGATTCGCAATATACGACGCCTGCTCGGCAGCAGGTTCCAAAGTCTCGCGATTCAACACCAGCTCGACGCCAACGAACAATCCCAATCCGCGCACGTCGCCAATCAGCGGATGCTTGCTCATCAATTGCCGCAACCCGTTCATGAGATGCGCGCCAACTTTGAGCGCATTGGCTTGCAATTTTTCTTCGTGAATCACGTCGAGCACGGCCAGGCCAATCGCGCACGACACCGGATTGCCGCCGTAGGTGTTGAAGTATTCCATGCCGTTGGCAAACGAAGCCGCGATTTCCGTCGTCGTGATCACCGCGCCGAGCGGATGGCCGTTGCCGATGGGTTTGCCCAGCGTGACAATATCCGGCACGACGTCTTGGGTTTCGAACGCCCAGAAATGTGCGCCGGCACGGCCAAAGCCGGTCTGCACTTCATCGGCAATGCAAACGCCGCCGGCGGCACGCACGTGGCGGTAAACTTCTCTCAGATAATTTTCCGGCAGCACGATTTGCCCGCCGCAGCTTAGAATCGATTCACAAATAAACGCGCCGACTTTACCGCCGTAATTTTTTATTTGTTCGATGGCTTCGGTGATGTGCTGCGCGTACTTCTCGCCGGCGTGAGAATCATTCTTTTTATATCGCCCGCGATAAACATCGGGCATCGGCACTTTGTGAACGTGCGGCGGCGCGCCGGCGCCGCCCGGGCCGTCAAATTTGTATGAGCTGATCTCGATGAGACTCGTCGTGTTGCCGTGATAACCGGCGTCAACGACAATCGTTTCTTTGCTTTTCGTGTGCGTGCGCGCGAGGCGCAACGCCAATTCATTCGCCTCGCTGCCCGAGCAGACCAAGAAACACACGCGCAACGGCTGCGGCAGCGTGGCGCACAAACGTTCGGTGTAGCGAGCGAGATTCTCGTGCAAATAACGCGTGTTGGTGTTGAGCACGGCCATTTGCGCCTGCCCGGCGGCGACAACGCGCGGATGACAATGGCCGACATGCGGGACATTATTCACCGCATCGAGATATGCCCGGCCATTTTCGCCGTACAAATATTGGCGCCAGCCGCGCACGATGTGCAGCGGCTTTTTATACGAGAGGCTCAGGTTCTTGCCAAGATGTTTTTCTCGCAACGCCAAAATTTTATCGCTACGCATTTCATCCGACCGCAACGATTCGGCAGGAATACGTGCAATCAAATTCGGATCGGGACTAAGGCTCAGCCAAACTTCACGCTGGCCCGGCAGCGCCACGCCGGGAAACTCGCCGTGACGATCAAGTAAGTCCGCGATGATTTGGAAATGCAGATGTGGCGGCCATCCTCCGTTAATAGAAGCGTCGCCGATTCGACCGATCGGCGCGTTTTGCTTGACGGGCATGCCTTCGTAAAGATGATCAAGCGAGTCCGCGCTCAGATGTCCGTATAAAGTGAAGAAAGTTGTTTTGCCATCATCAACGGTGTGTTGCAAAATGATCGTCGGGCCGTAATCGAGCGGGGCGTTATTGTTTTGAAAGCTGTGAACGATGCCTTCGAGGGGCGCAAACACCGGCGCGCCCGGCTGCATGAACACATCCAAGCCGATATGCACGGTTCGCCATTCCGGGCCGTCGTTGCCCTGCATTTTAAATTGTTCGCTCGTGTAAAAAGGCCGGGCTTCATTATATCGGCCGACGCCAATTTCGACGCCGGCGGCTTGCAAGTGATCAAATAGTTTTTTGGTGAAAAATTTTTCATCGCCAAGCTCGGCCAAATTACTCAATTCCAAACTGCCGACGCTTAAATCAAAAATAATTTTGCCGCAAGTTTTCAAATCTGGTTCAACCAAACGCCCGATCTTGTTGGCATTATTTTGCAGCCATTGCACCACTGCCGGCGTGTTTGGACAAGGCAGCAATTGACAGGCGTGGCGAAACGTATAATGCGCGAAAGACGGACTCACTTCCGCCAGCTTGGCCAGCAACGCCCAAGCCGGCCGCTCGCTGATGGTCAAATATTCATTGTTGGGTTCGACGGCGCGTTGATAAGCCGAGTTGGTGACGGTGAGACACAATCGCGTACAGATCAACGGGAAAAGTATTTCAAGCTCCGGCTCGGTCAATGGAAAAATTTCGTGATAACCGGCGACGACATGCGCCGCAGCGCTGATCGGATCGGCTTTGTCCATCATCGCATACGCCGCCGCAATCGCCAGCTCGCAAATCGTGTTGGTGTGCACCGCGTCGCCAAAGTCGATCACACCGATGACGTTCTTTTTCGGCGAGGGAGTATTTTCCACCAGCACGTTGTAATCGTTCGCATCATTATAAATGATACTCTTTCTGAGAGTAGGAAGTACCGGCAACACGTTTCTTTCGAATTGCAAAAGAAAACGCTCGACGATGGCGCGGCGTTCAGGTGAAGCGAGATGAGGCACGTAATCTCGAATCCAGCTCGCGTGCGGCAAATCCCATTTTAAGTCGCGCTGGGCGGCGGCGTGAACGAAGCTCTGCAAAGCCTGATCCATCACGCCCAACACTCGTCCGAGACTGCGCAACAAGTCCGGTGAATGCGGCTTCACGTGCGCCAAGAGCCGGCCCGGCACGTAGGTCAACAGCCGCAGCCAATGCGTTTCGCCCTCTGCGTTTTCAATCGCGATCATCGATTCGCCCGCGGTCGTGGCGCAGACGCGCGGAATCGCGAGCGCCGGCGCATGCGCGGCGAGATGTTGCATGATTTGATTCTGCAAATCCAGCGTTTCGCGCTGCTCGGTTACGTTTGCAATTTTGAGAACAAACGCCTCGCCGGATTCCGTCTTGAGATAAAAGTTTTGGTCGCGTTCGCTCGGCAAAGTCTGCGCCACCGCTTGCAAACCGTAGAATTGGCGCGCCAATCGGACGGCGTCATGCGTGGTAAAATTGGGCAATTGATATTTGACGTGCAGCATACGCGGTTCGCTGTTTAACTTCGGAACAAGTTTTTTAACACAAACAGAATATTCGCCGGGCGCTCGGCGAGGCGGCGCACGTACCATGGGAACCAATAGCTGCCGTAGCTGATCAGAACGCGCATACGATAGCCTTCGGCCGCGAGGCGAAACTGTTCATCGGTTTGAATGCCGTAGAGAAGCTGAAATTCGTAATCGTTTTTCGCCAGCCCCTGCGCTTCCGCCTCCTCTTGTATTTTTTTGATCAAAATTTTGTCATGCGTCGCAATGCCGAGCGTGACGCCGTTCTTTTTGACATTCGCCAGCAACATCTTCGCCAGCGCAAAAAAATTGGCGTCGACGTCGCTCTTTTTGGGATAGGCGATGTTTGCCGGTTCCATGTAAGCGCCTTTGACCAAACGAATCGCCGGAGACAACGGCAGAAGCGCTTCAAGATCTTTTTGCGTTCTGTAGAGATACGCTTGCACGCACAAGCCGACTTTCGGATAATTTTTTCGAACTTTTTTATAAAGCGCCAGCGTGCGGTCGACGTAGCCGCTTTGCTCCATGTCGATCCATACCCAATTTTGCAAGGCCGCGGCGCGTTCGACGATTGCCGTTAGATTTTTAAAACAAAGCTCTTCATTTAAATCCAGCCCGAGCTGCGTCGGTTTGATTGAAATATAAGCATCCAGCCCGCGCTGCTGAATTTGTTGCAGGACGCCCAAGTAATGATTCTTGACTTCGGCCGTTTCGGCGGCATCCGCAACATTCTCTCCGAGACGGGTAAGAATGACGGTAAGTTTTTTTTCTTTCAATTTATCCCCCGCTTGCATGGCGTCCGCCAACTCCTCGCCCGGCATGAAGCGCGACACGGCGCGGCGAATGAATTTGTATCGCGGCAGGGTTTGGCGAAGCGTGCGGTTTTCCGAAATCCAAAGCAAGGCGTTTCGAGCCAGGCTCATATATTTTCCTCCTCGTTTTGCCGATCACAATTTTATTTTCATTTTCGCTTTTCTGTAAACAAAACCGCATCCGGAATCGGCTGCTTCTTGATCGCGGCGCTTTGATAAGACACGATCAAATCATCGCCGCCGGTTTTTTCAAAGAAAGCCACGCGAATCGGATGCAGGCCCGCCGCGAGCGCGATGACGCCGCGCTTTTCAACCATGCCGTGCAAACCGTCATTATCGACAACCAGCGAATCGCCGATGTAGAGCCGGCTGCCGTCATCCGAATCGGTGAAGAACGCATAGACGCCGGTTTCCGGCACGCGCAGGAAACCGGCGTATTCAAAACCGAAACGTTCCACTTCCTTTCGCGGCGAAAAATTAAAATTGGGGAGAACGCCTTTTTTTACAGGCTGAAGATTTTTGAAGTTTGGCAAGCGTTCCCAATCGCCTTCGAAGTAAGCATAGCCGATGCCATTTTGTAAAGCTTCGGCTTTTACGGCCGGACGCGGAGAAACTTTGGTGAACTTTGCCTGCGCCACATCACTCACCGGCCGGCCATCGCGAAAGCAGCGCGCAGAAACCACGGTGGTTTCGGTCAACCGAATCGTGCCTTGCAGCAAAGTCGAGTTGATCGAGGGAACACTGCCATTCAATGTATAGCGGACCTTGACGTTTTCGCGATTCGAGGCGAGCGCAACATCAATAGATTCGACAAAAATATCGAACGCCGCTTCGATCTTCGGCGGATGGCTCACGTCGGGCCGTCCGGCGATATCCAAAACCACGACGCTGTTGCAAGAATCCGGAGCCGCTGCCGGCAACGCCACGACGAGCGCATCTTCTTCGCGGGTGATAGAAAAAGATTTCTGCCGATCAGCGAGCAAATAAGCTTGTTTGGCCTGGTTGAAAATACCCGGCACTCTGAGCTTGCCATCGTCCGGCCAATCGAACACATGCAAATAGAGGCGCGTGTCGCTGCCAACGGTTTTTTGCGTGCATCGCCCCCAGGAGAGTTGTTGGAACGGGCTTGCCTGCGTGGTGTAAATCGCTTCGCCGTTGACTTTCATCCATTGCCCGATTTCACGGAGACGATCGATGCTCGCTTGTGGAAACACGCCTTCCGCCGTCGGGCCGACATTCAATAAATAATTGCCGCCTTTGGAAACAATGTCGGCCAACATTTGAATAAGCTGTTTCGTCGATTTCCAATTTTGATTGTGCTTGTTGTAGCCCCAATGATCGTTCATTGTCATGCACGTTTCCCAATCGACCCCGGGCAGTCCGGTCGCGGGAATTTGCTGCTCCGGCGTGCCGAAGTCGCCGGCAAATTCACCTTCTTTCGTGAAGCCCTCCATGCCTGATCGGCCCGCACCCACACGGTTATTAATGATGACATTGGACTGAAGACTTCGGACATATTTGTAAAGATCGACGCCGTATTTTGTGTTCCACGTGCTTTCCCATTCGCCGTCGAACCACAACACGCCGATCTCGCCGTAGTTGGTGAGCAGTTCTTTGAGCTGCGCTTTCATATACGCCACATAGCGATCAAAATTGGCGCCGGCCGCAGAACGATTTTTTTCCCACTCACGGCGCGGCAAATAATCCGGATGATGCCAATCCATGATGGAATGATACCAGCACATCTTGAGGCCGACTTTGCGGCACGCTTCCGACAACTCTTTCAAGATGTCGCGCTGAAAAGGCGTGGACATGACGTCGAAATCGGTTTGTTTGGAATCGAACAAACCGAACCCGTCGTGATGTTTCGAGGTGATGACGATATACTTCATGCCCGCGTCTTTGGCAAGGCGCACCCATTCTTCCGCATTGAATTTGACGGGATTGAATTGCGGCGCGAAGCGATCATATTCTTCCAGCGGAATTTGCGCCGAGGTGCGTATCCATTCGCCATATTCGGTTTTGCCGTTCCACTCGCCGGCGGGAATGGCGTACAGTCCCCAATGAATGAACAAACCGAATCGCGCCTCGCGCCACCATTTCATGCGGGCGTCGCGCTGCGACGGCGTTTCCTGTTGCGCCATAGCAGGATGCCGCAACACGACGACGGCAACGATTGACGAGATGATGAGAAACAGCGTTTTTGTTTTCATTTTGGCAGTCCGTCGATTATTTTCGGTTCACGCGGATATACAAACTTCCGTGCGCTTCCAATTTAAATCCATCTGCAATAGACTCGCCTATTTTTTCAAAACCGTCGCTCAAATGCGCCGTGACGGGAATTTCCTTGTTCCATTGCAGTTTGACGTTTTGTCTTCCGCCGGTTGGATTATAAAAATACAACAACCACGCTTGCCCGGCGGCGATGGGCTTGATCGATTCAACAAGAACGGCCGGTGGATCAACGCTGAACAACGATGCTGCCGGGGCCTTGGACGAATTTGCGCTGACGGCCAGCAAGGGCTGGCGGTGTTCTCTGCCGAAGCGCGCCGCTTCTTCAGGTTTAAATTCGTCATGCGGCGAAATCGAATAACGAAATGTGGCCAAGCCTTCTTGATCGGCTTTGTAATTCGTATGCCAATAGTTATTCATCACGTAAGAATAGATCGCCGGCGATAGCTCGAGAGATTTCATCCACGGCGACTCGGCGGTGATGGCGCCGATTTCAATCAGAGGCACGTCGACTGTCGCCCAAGTGACGCCGTAATTTTCGGTTGAAACATCGCACCAACTTTGCACGGAAAAAAAGTTTTTGCACGCGCCGGTTAACTGATCGGTCTCCGGACGCACGATAGCGTTAGCGACGTCATAGCGAATTTTCCCTTGAGGAATATTGAAAGGAAAAGCGATATGAACGCCTTCTTTTTCGCGCACCGCGAGCTTGTCAATTTCGTTGATGATATCGACGCGGCCAATTCCATCGATCAGACGAATCTCGCTGGCGTAGCGCTTGCATCCGGGCGCATCGGCTTCCACACGCAGCGCGGCGACAAGATTGCCTCGCTCTTTGATCGTGATTTTGACATTCGCCGCCCGCTGCGCGGCCTCGGGATTTTTTCCCAAAACATACAAATACTGGTTGAGGCCGAGGCCGTGGCTTGAATCCACCAATTGCGCGCCGTTTTGTTTCCATCGCAAACACTCAATAGCGCCGGTTTTTTGATCAATCGCGAGAGCAAGAAAACTGTTTTCCAGAACATTGCCAAACGCCCTGGCCTCACCTTTATGATAAGCGTTTCCTTTTTTAATGAAAAATCGTCGAGACGACATCGGCGCAATATTTTCAATCAGCACCGCCAATTCGCCGGTGGAGAGACGCTGAGAAGGAACACGATTTCCTTTTTCATCGAGAACTAAATCACCGGCAAAACTTTGCTCGCGAGAAAACAAAACCAGATCGCGGCGCGGCCATGAGCTTGTATTGTAAACCTCAATCGCCGTTTCATTTCGCTTCGATTGGCTAGGAGAAGGCGACACTTTAGCGAGAAACGCGCGAGACAAGCTATCGGCCTCGAGCGCAAAACGCTGTTTGATCTTCCATTGATCTTTGACGAAAGGCAAATCCGGCTCCGAGACGCTGTTGTGCGCGCCCCAGGTGTGCTCGTCGTACAGCACGACGTTCCGCCAGGCTTCATAAAATTCCCGCTCGGGATACGATTCCGGCGCGCGCATCGACCACAGCGCTTCGGCTTGGATGAGCCGATCCGAGGCGCGGCGGCTCAACGCGGTTTCAAAAGCCGTCGAGGCGGCGCCGTCTTCCCAGTACGGCGTAAAATCTCCTTGAAAAGAGGGAAGCGTTGAACCGTAGCGCTGCTCAAAGGTTTTAAAAAATTGTTCGTGCGTGGCAATAATCAGCCGCGGCGCGGCGTAACGCTCATTCCAGTTTTTGACAAATTTTGAAAGGTTCGGATCAGGCCCGCCGTTGTCGCCGAGCGTGTAAGGGAGATGGACGATATCGAAAGGATAATTTTCCTCATCGAGACGGCGCATCAGCTTGAGAAGCTTCTCGTCGCCGAGATTGGTGAGCGTGCCTTCGTGAAAGCTTGAATAACTCGCGTTGGCGAGCCAGAACAAAATTTTTTCTTCGCCGGATTGCGACGTCCAATAAAACGGCTCGTCGCCCCAGTCGTAAACGTGGCCAACGCGATCGCCGGCATTCGGCGCGCTGGCAAAATATTTCACGCTGCTCTGCGCCAGCGCCGAAACCAAGCCCCACGTGAAACCGGGAATATCCGAAACCTGCGCCGTCGTAATCGGAATCGAATATTCACTTGAAAAACGCCGCGCGTAATCGGTGAAGTGGCTCATCTCAATCGCATTGGCGAGGCCGGTCAGGGGATTGACGTAAAGCGCGTTCAAGCCGATGCTGCCCTGGCGCACGGCGGCGACGACTTCCTGTCGTTTTTGTTCCGAGGCCTGGCGCAAATAACTTTCGAGCGGCCAGAGAATTTCGATGTTCCATTTATAGCGCGCCTCCGGCGGAAAATCGCGCGTGGCTTCAATCAAGCGCAACGCGTCGTCGAGATGCCGCCATTGCTGGCGTTCGACGTTCGGCTGCAAATCCGTGTAGCCGATGTCGTTGTGCGTGTAGGACAGCAGATAAATGTCACGCGGCGTGACCGGATTCATTTTCACGCTTTGACGCCGCGCAATTTTGTTGTTGATCTTAAAAATAAACGGCAGCTCTTTGGCCGCGGCAACCGCGGGAATCGGCAGCATGAAAATATTCGCGCCGAGCTTGAGCGGCTGCTTGATCGCGGTTTGATTCGGCGCGATGATCTCGATGCTGCCGCCGTTTTGCAAATTGTCGAGACTGAGCCGCAGGGTTTGCGTAATTCCTTCGGGCGTTCGCATCAAGGCCGGCTCCGAACGCAATCGCGGCGTGAAATTGAAACGATGTTGAAACGTCATGTACCATTCCAAGCTCTCGGCCTCTTCGCCAACGACTTTGAGCACAAGCGGCGCGCCCGGCTTGAAATCCTGCTTTGGCAATTTCAAAAACATGTGGCCGAAGAGATCGCCGAATTTATCCGCTGACTGCGCTTCAAATGACAATTCCGCGCCGCCCGTACCGGAGATTTTCCATTTCTGCGCCGTCGAATCCTTGCGATTCTCAAACGTAAACCAGCGTTGGCCATTGACGAAAAAATCGAATTTGTGGCTATGCGTCGTGTTTCCCCACCCGGCGCGTTCCAATCCCGCCAACCAAACGAAGTGATAAAATTCACCCGCGGTCGATTTCGGCAAGGTGTCAGTCTCCCACGAAATCGTTGAAACCTCGCGCCGGGCTCTGGCAATGAGCGCGACCTCGGCATCGGGATGGGACGAGTGATACGTGATCGTTTGCCCCCTCACCGCAGCGCGATAGCCGTTGAGAAAAGTCTCCGAAGACTGCTTTTGCGAGACGTTGATGATGACGGCGTTTTCGCCGGGTTGTGTTCGTGCTGTGAAAAAGGGCGCGGCGATGAACATCAGCCAAAGCAGAATATAACAGAATAATTTCTTCATCTAAATTTCTCAAGTCGAGCTTGAATTTTCAACAAAATTTCCGTATTTTAATCTAACCAAACAGGAGTGGAAAATGCAATTTACTCGCATCACCGTTCGTCACGATCAAATGGGCGGCGTGCCCTGCATTCGCGGCCTGCGAATACCCGTAGCAACCGTTGTGGGCATGGTCGCTAACCGCATGATGGATGATGAAATTTTTGCCGCTTTTCCTGATCTTGAGCCGGAAGATATTCACGAAGCGCTTTTGTTTGCTGCGCAAGCTGTGCGAGAACGTCAACTGCCGATCATGGAGATGGCATGAGATTCATCGTCGATAATGCCGTGTCGCCATCACTTGCACGAGGGCTGGCTGCGCAAGGGCATGACGCCATTCATGTTCGGGATATTGGAATGGCGTCGGCTTCAGACGAGGAAATTTTTGAGTTGGCTGCACAGCAAGATCGAATTATCATCTCAGCGGATACTGACTTTGGCACATTACTGGCTTTTCGATTATCGTCAAAACCATCCTTTATCCTATTTCGACAAACCGACAAACGTCCGGCTTCTCAACTGCGCATGTTGCTCACCCATCTTTCTCAATTAGAAAAAGATCTTGAGGACGGCTGTGTGGTCGTCTTCGATGACCAGCGCATTCGCATCCGAACTTTGCCGATTTCAAAGCCTTAAAAACTTTATACTACACTCCCCCCGATTTCTTCACAACACTTTCACCGCGCGCTGTTAAACAAATTCGCCGGAAATTCCTTCTCCAAAAGATACTTGTAATAAAAACGATAATTGTCATTTCTCAGATGCGTCGCTTTCGGCCCGCCCCAGCCGTGCCGCTGGCCGGGATAAACCATGAACTCAAAAGGCTTGCCGAGATTCTGCAGCGCGTCGATGAGCTGAATGCTGTTTTGCATGTGGACGTTGTCATCCATCGTGCCGTGCACAATGCGCAACACGCCTTTGTATTTATTGGCAAACGTCATCACCGAGCCGTTCTTGTAGCCCTCCGGATTTTCCGCCGGTGTGTCCATGTAGCGCTCGGTATAATGGGTGTCGTACAGTTTCCAATCCGTCACCGAGTACAGCGCGATGCCATGCGTGAAATAATCCGCGCCATACGTCAATGCCATGCATGTCACGTAGCCGCCGTAGCTGCCGCCGGTAATGCAAATTTTGCTTTTGTCGACGAACGGCTTGGCTTGCAGCCATTTCGCCACTTCGATGTAATCGTTCATTTCCCACTTGCCGAGATTGCGGTGCATCAACGCCACGCCGGCTTTGCCGAAATGGCCGGAGGCGCGGTGATCGATCGCCACCTGAATCACCCCTTCCATCGCCAGCCATTGCGAGGTGAGGCCGCGCCACGTATCCGAAACCGTGCCCGCATCCGGCCCGCCGTAAATGCTGATCAGCACCGGATACTTTTTATTCGAATCAAAATTGAGGGGCAATGTCCACATCACCGGCAGGTTAAAACCATCCGGCGTCATCACGGGGAATAATTCTGCTTTCGCCAGCTCGTAATCCGCAAATTCTTTCGTCTTGCTATCGCCCAACTCTTTCATCACCGGCCCGCCGCTTTTGCACAGCGCCATTTTTTGCGGCGTCGTTGCATTGGAGTAAGTCGTAATAAAATGCGTACCCGCCGGCGAAAGCCGCGTATTATGCGTAAACTCGCCGAACGTCAATCGTGTGAATTCCTTGCCATCAAGCCGCGCGCGGTACAAATCCGTTCTCGTCGTCGTCTCTTTTCTTGCGGTGAAATAGACGCGCCGGTTTTTCTCGTCGACTTGCACGACGTTCATCACCCGCCAATTCCCTTGCGTGATGCGATTCTTCAGTTTGCCGTCCATGCCATAAAGATAGAGATGGCTCCAGCCGTCTTTGTCGCTCATCAAGATCATGCCCTTGTTCTCGGCCAGAAAATCAATGGAATTAAACCAGTCGATCCACGAGCTTTGCGTCTCATTGTAAATTTCCCTTTTCTTGCCCGTCGCCGGATCGACCGCATAGAGCTTCAAATTGTCTTGCCCGCGATTCATCCATTGCACGATAAGCTCTTTGCCGTCCGGCGTCCAAAACGGCGTGCCGAAATACTGATCGTCCTTCTCGTTGAAATCCGCCCACACAATATTGCCGCCGGTCACCGGAACAATGCCGACGCGCACTTCCGGATTGGGATCGCCGGACTTGGGATAACGCGTGTTCTCGAGAAAGCCGTGCGCGCCTTCGGAATTATATAAAGGAAACACCGGCACCTTGGCATCATCAAAACGATAGAAAGCCAATTGCCTGCTATCCGGCGACCACCAGAAGGCGCGATAGCGCGATTGCCTGCCGAGGATTTCTTCATAATACACCCACGAGGCCCAGCCGTTGAAAATGACGTCGGTGGCGTCACTGGTGTACTGCGTTTCTTTTCCGTTATTCACTTCGATGGCGAACAAATTGTTGTCGCGCGTGAAAGCAACGTAATTGCCGTCCGGCGACAGCGTGGGATTTTTCTCTTCAGCGGCTGTTTGGGTGAGCCGCTTGAAATTCTTCTTCTCGGTGTCGAGAAAATAAATATCTTTATCTTTAACATAAATGAGCCGCGTGTAGGCTTCATTAAATGAAGACGGGCTGGCAACGCTGATGCCGCTATCCACGACGGCGGCATATTGCTCCAAATCGCGATAAACTTTTTCCTCGCCGCTGGCCACATTGATCGCATAAACTCTCGCGGTTTTGTCGCCTTCTTTTTTCTTCATCTCCAAATAATGATTGTCATCCGCCCAGCCGATGATGTTAGGCAGACTCTGAGTGAGCCGCGGCTCGGCGTTTTTAAAAATCTGCTCGAACGTCAAGCGCTTTTTCTCCTGCGCGTGCAGGGAAAACACCAAAAGCGTCAGCACTAAAGTCAAGCAAGCCGACTTCGGAAGTTTTGAAAAATTCATTGCGATTCCTCCTCGTGGTTGGTGATAATATGCTTGATTTTTAGCAAAAAGTACATTAGCTTTTATTTAATCAAAAAAACGATGGAAGTCAAATGCACGGTCATCATTTTCTCATTTCAAGCCTGGTGAGCCATCATGTCGCAAAATCATAACATCCTCAGCGCAGCGGAAAGTTTGATCCAGGAACACTTTGAGCTCGAACCGAACCTCGAGAACGTGATCTGGATCAACTCGGACAAAACAACGGAAATACGACTGCTGGAAATCAATTCCATGACTTTTCCAGCCGGAGCGGTGTTGTCGTTTTATTTTCCTCCTGATGAAGAATTTCCTTATCCCACAATCATGGCCGAGATCACGCCGGAAGAATGGCAAAAAGTTCTTCGCAACGAAATCCCTCTGCCAGAGGGATGGACCTTGGAAAACCACAAAGTTTATTCGCGCGAAATGGCTACCGTATGACCGGAAGACAGAATTGGCAGACGGCGTTCTTGAATCAGGCCAAAGTTGACTGGGACGCGTATCAAAAAACTCGTCGAGGAATGTGGCCAGAGTGTCATCAACTGCTTTTTTTACAAATGGCCTCGGAAAAACTGGCGAAGGCGCTTTTGGTTGCTGGCCATTCGAGTTTGGAGGCAATCACACAGAGTCATGCCGCTTTTGTGAAATTCATGCAAATCGCCAGCAATAATCGAAAATTGCAAAGAGCATTTGGCATGAAAAAGTCGCAACAAAGAGCGCAATTCAAATCACTACTGCCAATAGCTTACGAGATTGAGTTGTTGGCGCCGGCATTAGCGCAACGCGGCCCGAATCCGGAATATCCCTGGGAAGATGCCACCGGCAATATTTTAACGCCAGCCAACTACCCGTTTCCGTTAGTTATAAGGCTTCGACAAACTCCGCAAGGCCTTCAATTGCTCAAGTACATTGAAATTTTTCTGAACAGATTCGAAGAGCTTTTCATGTAACCTAAAACTGTTTTATCTTTAAGCCACACGCACAGACTTTCCTCCAAAAGCCGGCAATTAAAATCCACCCGCAATCTCTTTTCCAATCACTTTAGATAGCAACCTGCCCCACCCTCGATTGCTCCCGTTCAAGTTTGGCTGCGCGCAGCAGCATGATGCTGGTATACAACACAACGAGGATCACAAGCCAACGCACCGCGCCGATGGGCAGCGATTTCACAATCAACGCCGCGATGAGCAACGCCGGAACGCCGCCGAAAAAAAGTCCGATGGCAGCGCGCGGATGATAGCGTTCCTTGCGAATGAAGCGCACGCTGCCAACCGGCATGAGAAAGGCGCACGAGCCCATCATGATCGGAAACGCAGCCAGCGGATTCATGCCCAGCAGACTGATAATGATCATGCATGGCGCATAGAGTCCGATGCCGAGGGTCATCAGCGCGCCGAGAATGAAGTTGCCCGCGACGGCGAGCGCGAGCCGGAAGCTCGACAGGCCGAGCGCCTCTCCGCCGCCTGGAATCAACTTGAGCTGTGTCATCAACATGATCCCAGCCGCCACAATCAAGGCGATGCCCATGCCGAACCGCACGCGATATCGCGACAGCCCGGCAACGACGCCGGCGCCGAGCCAAGCGCCCAACACCGCGGCGATGATCATCGGCAGCAATGTGCTGCCTGCCACCGGAACCAGCTCGATAAAAATGAAAGCGGAGATGACGGCGGGCAAGGTGTGGCCAACGTTCAACGTGCCGGGGATGATCTCATCCGGCACCAGCCGCCAGGCGCGGAAGATGGCCGTGGTTGGGGCAAACGAGCCGATGCCAAGCGCGTCAAAAAAATTCGTGACGAAGCCGGTGGCCGACTCTTTCCAGGACGGCGGCCACACGCGTTCACGCTTGGCAAGCCGCGCCAAACTTTTGAAGAGCACCAAGACATAATATAAACCGAGAAACGCCAGCGGGATGAGCAAAACTGCTTTGAGGGTGATTGAAGTTGAGCCGAGAAAAATTTCTGCGCGCGCCATCAAATTCTCCGTGAGGTTTTTGCTCTGCGTTTAATTCACTTCTGTTAGCTGAGTAGAATTAGCTTGTTAAAAATTCTCGGCAAAATCAAGTAAATTATTCTGCCAAAAAAATCATTCTGTCATTTTAAACACGAAAATACAATTTGTAGGTTTGAGGGGAAGTTTTGTTGGATAATTGCGGAGATTTGAGATGAGGTTTTTACCTTGGTCGGTTACAGAAACGCCTTCCGCAAGCGATCACAAATAATCATCGTGAATGCGCAAGGAAGGGAAAACCACCACCGCCGCGACTATGCCCGCCATCGCCATTGCCGCGACGAGATTCAGCAGAAAAGGCGTGCCATAATTCACCGCCAGCAGCGCCGCGACATACGCACCGACGCCGTAGAAAGCTGCGTGCACAATCGACAAAATGCCGGTGTAGCCGGCAATGAGATTGAGCGAAATGGCGATGATGATGTAGATGTTGATGAGAATGACAATATGAAGGAAGTAGGCCATGGCGACGTAGCATAGAGATCGTTAACGCATTCACCGCATCCCGCTCAAAATGGCTTTCTAATGAACCCCATTTGCTCAAAATGATGGTCAAAGCTAAACGCTTCGACGATACCGAGCCGCTCCATGATCACCTTGCTGGTACAATCCGTAAAAGACCATTGCTTGTCTCGATTAAACCGCTCAAAACCCTCCCAGGCTTCGATTTCGATATCCGGCGTGATATGAAACACAACGACCACATTGTAATGAATCAATTCATCCAGCGCATGCTTGAAGTTGACCGTCTTGCCATAGCCAACGTCCAGCAGCAACAAAGTATAAGTTTCATCCAAGACAAAGTTGGTCGTGATGAGCCGATTTTTTGTGGCAAGTAATTCTGCTTTGAATTGAAGGGCCACGGCATGATGAGTATCTTTTTTATCTTCCAGCGCAACCCACGCCCCGGTATCGACGAAAATCATGCCCGTTTACCGTATAGATATGAATCATGTTTTTGAGAAGGCCGATCCAAAGTTCCTTCAATGGCATCGCGACCAAATTTCTCCAACAATTGCCAGCCCCTCTTTTTGACGGCGGGCAAAACGAAAATAGCGCCATCTTGAACGATGATTTCGACGTTCCTCCCCAATCCCGCTTCGCTGAGAAGCGCCTTGCTCAGGATAATTTGTTTGGTGACGTTTTGCTTATGAATCTTCCTCATGATTTGCTCCATTCCGATAAAGATATGCCGTCGTGCCTAAACGAGACCGCCAAACAAAAAGGTGTTGGCGTCACGCAATATGTCGCGCTTCAAGATAAGACTTAATTTCTAAAAAGACAAGACGATTCTTCTTCGACTTTTTTTTCGACTAAACGAGGAGTTCAGCCCGCATATTTTACGGCAATACCGCCCACGAGATTCACTTCCTGAAACTTCGCCAAAACATAATTTGTTTCAATTCACCGGCAAGAACGAAAGCGCATCACACAAACGTCGCAATCTCCTGCAATGACTTTTTGCCAATCTCCGGCACGACGCAATCGTCCGTAGGATAGCCGACCACAAGAATCATCGCAGCCCGCTCGTTTTCCGGCCGTCCGAGAGCTTGATTCAAAAATCCCATTGGGCTGGGCGTGTGCGTCAACGAAACCAAGCCGGCGTGATGGATGGCGGTGATCAACATGCCGGTGGCGATGCCGACGGATTCGGTGACGTAATAGTTTTTCACTTTGCGGCCATCCGGCAGCACGCCGTAACTTTGCGCAAAGATGACGATGAGATACGGCGCGGTTTCCAAGTAAGGCTTGTGCTCATCGGTGCCGAGCGGGGCAAGCGCCTCGAGCCATTCCTGCGGGGCGCGCCGGTGATAAAACTCGTGCTCCTCTTTTTCGGCGGCCTCGCGAATTTGTTTTTTGAGGGCGGGATCGCTCACCACCACGAAATGCCACGGCTGAAGATTGGCGCCGCTCGGCGCGCTGCCGGCGGTAAGCAGGCACTCTTCGATGATCTCGCGCGGCACCGGCCGATTGGAAAAATAACGCACCGTGCGCCGGCGTTGCATCTCTTCGCGAAACGCGATAGCACGGCGCCTCATCTCCTCGACGGGATATTCGCGATAGGTGGCGAGTGGGGTGAATTTAGAATGCGCCATCTTATTCTCCAAATTTTAAATTGATTTGATTAAACGGTTATCACCTCGTGGCCGCGCTGCCTTCGCACGTTATTCAGGTGATGCAAATTGTGATACATCGTAAAGAAAAGCATTTCACGCACGGTAAGCTTTCCGAGCAGCGGATGCGGCAGCGTGAATTTGTCAAGAGATTTTTCATCCCATCGGCTTGCCGCCGCCGGCAATCGTTTGCCAACTTCGTCAAATTTTTTCAAGATGCCCTGCCGCGCCTGCTCAAAATCAACCGGCGCGTTTACAAGTGGAATATATCGTCCGGTCGCGCGCCCGCCTTTGGCCAATTTATCGCGATAATCTTTTGTGAGCTGGGCAAATCGCCGGGAAGATTTTTTCGATGTCCCAAAGAGCGCCAGCAAAAATATTTTAGGCAGTTTCATCCCCTTGGCAACCGCGCTAACTGACTTGATGAGATGAACTAAGTTTTCGGCGGGCGACCAAGCTTCTCCAAAGCGTGTAAAAAACGCCTCGGCGGCAATCGAAGCAAAATAATCGGCCACCTCACGATTTGCGCTTTCCAAAGATTGCACAAGCTCGGCTTTGGTGTATGGGTCAGAAATGATTATCATACTGGCGGCTTTATTTTTTATCAAAAAACAAAAGAAAATCCGTCGCGGCCGGCTCGGCGCCGAGCTGGCGCAGCATCGTCGTAATTTGGCCACGATGATAAGTGGAATGATTGACGAGATGCTGCAGCATTTGCCACAGTTCGTACGTCCACGTTTCGCCCTTGACATTGACGTAAGTAATCTTGGCCGTGAGCGCTTCTTCGGTCAGGGTGTTCACGAATTCCTTTTGTTCAAGCTCGACTTCCGCCCACTTCGTCCGCAACGCTTCGACGGTTGGAAAATCCGCCGGATCGTGAAAACTTTTCGGCGAAGTGCCTTTCCAGCGCCGGAGCCAAACCCACTCGGTGGCGAAAATGTGTGTGAGCGTGTCGCGCACCGACCGAAAGCTGTTTGACAAATCGCGCGTGTATTGCTCGGCGGCAAGCTTCGCAGCAGCGTCGAGCACGCGGCCATTCGCCCAGCGATTGTAGTCGTAGAGAGTTTGAAAATCTTTTTTATTCATCGCAATCTCCAATTAGTCATTCACCAAGTTTAATTTTAATCTCTTACGTTTTACGCCTTACGTTTTATTTTTTCCTACAGCGTTTTGCGCGGCGGCACGATGACATTCGCCATTAGCAAGCCGGTCACCAATGCGACAGCGATGAGAATCATGCTGAACGCCGTCATTACGCCGGACATGACATCCCGCTCGATAAATTTGGCCAGGCTGGTCAGACCGAGACTACCCGGTACCAGCAGCATGATGGCCGGCACCATCGGAATTGCAGCGGGCCGATCCAGCCAGCGCGCGTAAAGATTGCCGCTGGCGCCGGCGAAGATGGCGCCGATGCAAACGCCAAGCTCCGGCCCAAATAAATAAGCCCCGGCTCGCGCGCCTCCAAAGGCGAGCAAACACGCCGGCATGATCCATCCAACGTCGCGTAGCCTGGCGTTGAAAAGAACGGTAAACGTGATCGGCGCAATGACGAGAGCAATCCACAGCGTCCAGGCGGGAAGCGCGGCAGGATTTGCCGCGAAAGCGACTGGGGCTAAAACGCGATTGATTTGCGAGCCGAGCGCCACGCCGAAACCAAGCTGAAAAAAGAGCAGCGCCGCTCCTGTCAAGCGCGCCGTGCCGGAGACGAGATTGCGCGTCGCCAATTCGTGCATCGCCGTGGTCAGCGTCAAGCCCGGCAGCAGCACAATCAAACTCGCCAGTGTCGTAAGATAAACCGCCAACGGACTCAGAAGTCGCGCCGCCACCATCACCAGTGCGGCAGCCACGATGGCTGCGGTTGGCTCAAAAACTTTGCTAGCCTCCTTCAAACGTCCCATAAGCAAAGCCAAAATGCCCACGAGCAAACCGATGAGTGTGGTGACGAGCACTTCGCGCCAGCCGCCGCCCAAAAATCTTGCCGCGGCGCCGGAGGCGAGCGCAAAACAAATTGTGCTGAGCACAGGGCCATAACGCGCCGGCGCAGCAACGATACGATCGATCTCTTGTGTGCCCTCGCCAACGTTGACCTCGCCGCGAATGACCCGGCTCGTCAATTCATCGAGCCGCGCCAGCTTTTCCAGATTGACCTCACTCGATTCGATGCGGATAAGGCTGGTGCGATGTTCTTCCGGCAAGCCGAACGAGGCGAAGATGCCGGTCGGCGTCACAAAAAAGCCGCCCTGAATGCCGAAGCGCTGCGCCACCAGATTCATGCTCTGCTCGAGGCGATGCGCCGGCACGCCGTAACGATGCAACGCCTGTCCAAGTTTGACCATGAAAACGATGCGGGAGTCGCTGGCGGTGAGATCGTCTTTGTTTGTGCGCGATTTTTTTTCGCGCCGTTCAAACTTCCTCGCATTCACTGAAACTCTTTTCATTTCTTCTCAATCTCTCCCAACGCCAATTGCGCTGCCGTTCGCATGACGTTGCGCGGTGATGACATTTTGGCGGCGCGTTGCAGAAACGGAATGACCGAACGATCTCCGCATTTGCCCAACGCGCGCAGCGCCTCGGCTTGCGCCAGATAACTGTCATCCTGCTCAAAACGTTTTTTGAAAAATCCCGCCAAATCCCGGCGCTTAAAATCACCGAGCGCTTTCAGCGCCGCGGCGCGCACGCGAGAATGGCGGTCTTGACTTATGGTTTTTAAAAATGCAATATGCGCCTCTTTCTGCAAGCCGCCGATAACTTCGACGGCGCTGCGGCGCACGGCCCAAAAGTTGTCGAATTCGTCGCGTTCGCTCAAAGCCGCAACGACGCGTGAATCATCGGCAAAATTCTTAAGTTGCGAGGCCGCCCAGATTCTGCCCATCGCGTCATCGTTCTTGAGTTGATAGAGCAGCTCCTCGGCGGTTTTGTTGAACGTCAATTCCTTCAACAAATGGTCGCCTTCGTCAAATCGCACCAGCAGCGGTTTTGACTCGCAATCAAATTCAAAGTTTTCTTCCTTCTGCTGCAGCCAAACTTTCTGCGAGACTTTTTGCGATGCGGTCGTGATGCCGATCACGACCGGCGTCTTAAAAATCGGAATCCATTCCGAAGTCTCCTGCGTTTGGATGACTTTAAGCCGGAGCTTTTTGGTATTTTCATCCCACGTGTAGCTCACGTCAAAGATCGGATGGCCGGCTTTGAAAATCCATTGCTCGAAAAACCAATCGAGATTTTGCCCGGTGGCATCTTTGATCGCGGTCATGAGCTGATAGGTATCGACTGCATGAAAGGCGTGCCGGTGCAAAAAATGAGACATGGCGCGGCGAAACGGCTCGTCGCCCATGATCCAGCGCAGCGTATGCAGAACCACCGCGCCTTTCGGATAAGTGTGGCTGTCGAAATTTTCATTGGGGAAAACGTAGCGATCAAAAACAATCGGGCGCATGTAGCGGTTGTGCGCCTCGCGCAAATAGGCATTCTTCTTTTCCAGCAAATTCAGCGCACCCTCGTTCTCGCCGAGATCGTGTTTGGAAAAAAGATATTCGCCGTAGGTCGCAAAACTTTCGTTGATCCACGCGTGGCTCCAGGTGCGCATGGTGACGAGATTGCCCCACCATTGATGCGCCGCCTCGTGCGCCACCAGCCAATGGCTGGGAAAATCCTGCTCGGCGCGCGCGTCGTGAATCGTGCTCTGCCCCACCACCGTCGCCGTCGTGCTCTCCGCCCCGCCGCCGATGCCGGGAATCGTGATTTGATCGTACTTCATCCACGGATAGTCGAAGCCGTACTCGCGATTGAAAAAGGCGATGATCTCCGGCGTTTTGTGAAAGGAACGCCGGGCATCTTTCACCGCCTGCGGATAAACCCAATAGTTGATCGGCAGCGCACCGAGCGAATCGCGCAACGCGACGTACGGCCCGGCCGCAAACACAAAAAGATAAGTCGAGTGCGGCAGTTCCTGCAGCCAATGAAAAGTTTTCGTTTTGGCCTGCGCGTCTTCCGTTGTGTTGATGAGCCGGCCGTTCGAGATCGCCTGGTATTCACTTCGCACCGTCGCGATCACCTCTTGTGTCGCTTTGTCGTTGGGCTGATCGTTGCAGGGAAACCAATGTCGCGCGCCCTCGGGAAAAGAGAGCGTGTTGATGAGACGCGGATTCTCCGCCGTCGCCTCCTTAAAATCAAGGCCGAGATCATAATCGGCGGACATCCCGTACTTCTTCGAATCAGGTTTGGGATCAATGGAATAATAGAAAACAGTGAAGCTCACTGTTTCGTCGTCATCATAAGCGCGCGCCAGATGCACGACGACGCTGCTATCGGTTTGCTCGAATTGCAGCGGCCGAGCTGTTGCATCAACCACCGAAGTGACTTTGAGAATTTCCGCATCCAGCTCGCACGCGGTGAAATCATCGACGAACGGCGTCAACGTAATCGTCGCCTCGCCCCAGAACGTTTTCTTCTCATCGTCAAAACGCAGCTTGATGCGGTAATGCAGGGCGTCGTAATCACGGCTGCGCTCGTAACGCCGCGGCCGGCTGTAGACGTCGATCTTTTGCGCGTGCGCCGGTTCGATGCTACAAGAGATTAAAATGAGCAGGAAAACAAATCTTTGCATGATGACCACCTTTGTGCAGAACGTGTCATACTGGAAGTATCTTTTTAAGCATGAGCACCATGCTTGATACAAAAAAGATCCTTCCAGGATGACATGGAGGGTTGCTTGCAGCACGAGCTTCTTTAGTCTCTAACAAATAAAATGTGCGCAAAAAGCAAAGGCTTTCGCCCACAGAAAATGAACTCCCACTGAAATAAAGCAAAAAATTCTGTGGGATTTCCAATTCAGTGGGCGGTTAAATCTTTTTCTATTTGGTTCTAGCTCGTCCGGGTTGTGAGTTAACACTGATAAAAACACAAAATCCGTTGGCCGCTTTTATCTGTTGGCGAAATTGTTTGCGAATTACCGGTTCCCCGTGGGCGATGCCGGCCGCATCTGCAAAACGCCTTTCTCCTTCATGGTCTTTTCAATATCATCCAGCTCCGCCGGAATGAAATCGGTAAAATTTTCCACGCCGGTTTCGGTGACCACCACGACGTCTTCGATGCGCACGTATTGCTTTTCTTCCGGAATCCAAATCATCGGATCGATCGAGAAGACCGTGCCCGGTTGGATGGGGCCGCGCGTGTAAACGCCGACGTCGTGAACCGCCATGCCGACGGGATGAGAAAGATGGCCGCGGAATTTGAGCGCGTCGCGGCAGGCTTTCTCGTAGATCGGCTTGGAAAATTTCGTCGCATTCAAAACTTTTTCCATCTCCGCGGCGGTCTCGTCCATGATTTGCCCGGCGGTCACGCCCGGACGAATGTGCTTGAGCAGCGCGTTGCGATACGCGAGAATGAAACCGCACAGCTCGCGTTGCGCCGGCGAGAATTTGCCGTTGACCGGCCACATCCGCGCGACGTCGCTGGTGTAATAACGATAATCCGGCGCGTAATCCATCAGCACCAAATCGCCGTCCTTCAACGCCTCGGTATTGCGGAAATAGTGTCCCATCCAGGCGTTCCGCCCGCCGGCGGTAATGGAAGGATAGCCTTCGCGCCGGGCGCCGTTGATCTGAAAAATGTAGCGCGCCGCCGCGTCGAGTTGATACTCGTAAACTCCCGGCTCGGTGCAGCGCATGGCCTCCACGAGCCCCAATCCGGCAAGCTGCGAAGCGCGGCGAATCAGCGCGATCTCGCGCGGACTTTTGACGAGACGCATCTCATCGAGAATCGGCGAGAGATCGCGAAGCTCGAATTGCGGATAGCGCGTGCGCAGCAAATGAACGAAGTGGCCTTCACGCGAGGGCCGGCCATCCCAAGGATCCGAAGCGATGCCGGCATTGCCGCTCAGCGACTCGTCGCGGCTGTCGGCCTCGGTTTCGGAGGGGCTGAACGGCGTGTAAATCGCCGGCGCCGGCAAGCGGACGAGGCCGCCCCAAATCCAATCCCGCGGCATCAATTCCACGCCGCGCACGGCATCGACGCCGGTGAGTTTTTTCACCAATTCCGCATCTTCCATCGAGAGCACTTTGCCCTCATTGCGCTCGCGCGCTTCGTCGCGATGCGGCAGGTAAAGCGTGGCGCGGCGATTGCGCCCGTCGAGCAGCAAATAAGCATGCGGCGTTTCCAAACCGCAAAGATAATAAAACTCGTTGGACTGGCGGAAAACTTTGAAGCCGTCCACCGCCGGCGCGCCCTGCACGATGGCGACGGCTTGGTTGCCGATCTTGTCAAAAATCTTTTCCCGCCGCGCCGCAAATTCTTCCGGCGGAAAATCGGTTTGATAGTGCACGGCCTCTTGCGCCGATAACACCAGCGGCCACAGCCACGACAATGCGATCAAACACCATCGGCGTGCCATCACAGTTTTCTCCTTTCCTCACTCAAAACAATGTAAAAATCTTACCTCAGTTGTTTAATTCTCCGAACACCCTCGCGGATCGTCTCGAAATCCGTCGCGAAGGAAAGCCGCAGCCACCCTTCGGCCTCTTCGCCAAAAGCGGCGCCGGGAATCGTGATTACTTTGTGGTTGAGCAATCGTTCTGCGACCTCGAATGATTTGCCGAATGGCGAAACGTCGAGCATGAGATAAAAAGCGCCGTCGGGAATCATTCGGTTCAACTTAAATTCGGCAAGTTGCGTATCGATCTGCTCGACGAAAAAATCGCGGCGGGCGCGCAGCTCGGCGCGCAAATTTTCTGCGGCGGCACGGCCTGCCTCGGTAAATGCCGCCAGCGCCGCGCGTTGCGAAATTGTCGAAGCGCAAGTCGTAGCGTATTGGTGCAACACAGTGAGATGGCGAACGATCCCGGGATCACCATAAATCCAACCGAGCCGCCAGCCGGTCATCGCGTGAGATTTCGACAAGCCTGAAATATGAAGCGTGCGAGGATAAAAAGCCTCAATTGAAGACGGTCGCCGATCAAAATAAATCTCTTGATAGATTTCGTCGGCAATCGCGATAATTTCTGATCCGGATAAAAGCTTTGCCATGCAGGCAAGGTCGATTGGCGGAAGGACGCTACCGGCTGGATTGGAGGGGCTATTGACAATCACAGCGCGGGTTTTGCCGCTGATTTTTCTTTTGAAATCTTCCACACTGAGCTGGAATTTGTATTTTGCGGGAAGCTTGTAGAAAATCGGTGTGCCGCCGGCCATCCGCACGAGAGTTGGATAAGCAACAAACCCTGGATCCGGACAAAGCACCTCGTCGCCAGGATTGACCAAAGCCATCAAGGCGACAAAGAGCGCCTCCTGCGAGCCGTTGGTGACGCAGACGTTTTCGTATTTCGCCGCATCGCCGTAATAGTCGGCAATCGCGCGCCGCAATTCGATGAGTCCGGCGTTCGGCGTGTAGCGGATTTTTTCCTGAGCGATGAAACGAGCGGCTTCATCGCGAATGACAGCCGGCGTCGGAAAATCCGGCTCGCCCAAACCGAGATTGATCGAGCCGGCCGGCGCGCGATCGTAAATTTGCCGGATGGCAGATTTTTCGATGCCAGCCAAACGCTGGGCGGGGGTGAAGGTCATCGCAGCGCTTCCTCAAGCTGGGTGGCGAGATCGGTTTTCTCGTCGCGGTATTTGACGATGATCGGTGCATAAATCGAAAGACCCAGCTCGCGGCCGCGGCCTTGCGTGATCGGTCGCGTGCCGGGAACCACCACTGCGTTGGCGGGAATTTCCAATGGGCGCTCCGCGGTTTTGCGATAGATTTGATCTTTGGCAAGATCGTAAACCGGCGTCGAGCCGGTAAGAATGACACCAGCGCCGATGACCGCGCCTTGCCGCACGATCGTTCCTTCATAAATGCCGCAATTGCCGCCGACCAGCACGTCGTCTTCGATAATCACCGGCAGCGAGCCGACCGGCTCGAGCACACCGCCGATTTGCGCGGCGGCACTGAGATGCACGCGCTTGCCGATCTGTGCACACGAGCCGACCAGCACGTGCGAGTCGATCATCGTGCCGGCGTCAACATGCGCGCCGGCGTTGACGTACATCGGCGGCATGCACGTCACACCGCGCCCGAGATAACACCCGTCGCGAATCGACGAGCCGCCGGGAACGATGCGCACACCGTCGTTGATGGCGAGGGCTTTCAGCGGGTAGGTGCTCTTGTCATAAAAACGAAAGTTTTCGTTAATGGATAAATCTTGCAGCGCGCCAATGCGAAAGCCGAGCAGGATGCCCTTTTTCACCCACGCATTCACGCGCCACTCATCGCCGATTTTCTCCGCAGCGCGCACGCGGCCGGCGTTCAGCTCAACCTTCAGCGCATCGAACGCGGCGAAATATTCATCGCCGTATTTCTCTCGCGGCGGCTGGGCGAAGAGATTTTCGATTTGATGTTGGAGTTGCATGCCTAAACTGGAAAGTATCATGTCATTCAGCAGGAATCTTTTTATAATCCAAGAGATTTTTCATGTTTAAAAAAGCTTCTAGCAGAATGACATCGCTATTGAGTTGGCTTAAATCTTGACGACAAGATTTAATTCCGCCATTGCATTTCGTAACTTGCGTTTATTTTCTTCACTCATCGGCACCAGCGGCAGCCGATAGGATTCCTCAATCAAGCCCATCATCGCCAGGCCGGCTTTCACCGGAATCGGATTAGTCTCGATGAAGTTGAGTTTCATCAGATTGTAAAGTTTGCGTTGCAGCGCCCGCGCCGTTTCGAATTTGCCTTCGCGACACAGGAGCGTCAATTCCGCCATCACTTTCGGCGCTTGGTTGGAGATGACCGAGATCACCCCGACCCCGCCGAGCGCGATGATTGGCAGCGTCAGCGCATCGTCGCCGGAAATCAGCTTGAAATCCGGCGGAATTTTCGCCGCCAATTCGGTGATCTGGTTGATGTCGCCGCAGGCTTCTTTGATGCCGATGATGTTGTCAATAGCGCAGAGCTTCACAACCGTATCCGGCAGCAAGTTGGTCGAAGTACGGCCCGGAACGTTGTAGACAATGATCGGCAATTTCACCGCTTCGGCGAGCGCGCGATAATGCGCCAAGAGTCCGGTTTGCGTCGGTTTGTTGTAATATGGCGTCACCGAGAGCAGGCCATCGACGCCGAGCTTCTCAACACTTCTGGCCATTTCAATCACGTGAGTGGTGTTGTTGCCGCCGGCGCCGGCGATCACCGGCACCCGGCCATTGGCGCGCTGCACGACGATTTCCACGACGCGCAGATGCTCGGCCATCGTCAGCGTCGCGCTCTCGCCGGTCGTGCCGCAGGGCACGAGAAAATCAATGCCCTCGCTGATTTGAAAATCCACCAGCTTGGCTAATGCGACTTCATCAAGCCGGCCGTCGGCTTTGAAAGGCGTCACCAGCGCGGTGCCGCAGCCGTGAAGGTTTTTGAGGTTTGGCATTTTACCGCTCTCCATAAATTGCTTACGCGATTCTGAGTAATCGCCTCGTTATCAAGATTGAATTTTTTCGCGAAAATAATTTCGTTATGCAGGCGCGCAAATGATTATATGCGGGGTGTATGACGAAAGGCCTATGGTTTACGCTTCTTGAGAATCTCGTAAAACTTGCTCGGGCTCACAATCCGAATGCCCCGGAAGGCTTTGAGTTTCTTCCATCGTTGTTCTTTGGTGACGATATAATCTGCCTCGCCTTCAACAGCGGCAATGAAGAATTTGTCGTCCGTGGGATCCTGCGCGATGACCTGCAACGCAAGCACCCCTGGCACGCCAATCGTCGCATCCTTCAATGCCTCAACCAACTCACCTACCTCGGATAGGTTCCACGAACTGTTTTTTTGCATGGGCGGGGAAAATAAAACCCGCTCATATTCGCTCAAGACGTCGGGTGAAGCAATGATTTCAAACTCATCGTTCATCCAAGCCTCAAACAGGCGAGCGGGATACCCTTTTTTATTTTTCACTGCGGCCACCAAAAGATTGGTGTCCATGACGGTCCGGATCATACGCCTGCACGAATGCGTTCCCGTTCATCGGCTCTGATGTTTCGGACCGCCTGGTTAATGGCGCGGTCTAAAGTTGCAGAATTCGTCCATCGATTGCGTGCCCACTCTTTTTTCACCAACTCAAAAATGCGTTCCTTCGCCATTTTTCGCTTTATGCGCTCGGGAATAATCACGATTCCTATTCCAGTATCGCGTACTTCGAGCACGTCATCGCGTTTCAAGCCATATCGATTAAGAATGCCCTTGGGCAACTGTACTTGCCCGTTGGCGCGTACTTTGGTTTCCGGCATGATGGCCCTCTCTTGGTGTATGTTGTTTATATCGAAAAAAATATATCAGAGTAATCGTCTCAACTCAAAGATACTATCGTCTTGACAAAAAAGCAAGCAATAATCCTTATTGGAATCTCAAGTTTGATCTTCCAAACTGGAGCTTCAACTCATCCAATTCTTCCGATACTCTTCGAAATAGGCGCACGTCTACACACTGTCAAGGGAAAAGCGCCCGGCTTACATACTCTCGGTCACCCTCAGGCGTTCTTGCAAAACCTCCCGAAACTCATAAACCCCCTTCCGACCGGCAATCCACTTCGCGGCGAGCAGCGCGCCTTCGGCAAAGCCTTCGCGGCTGCGCGCGGTGTGTTCGAGACGAATGGTGTCCACCGCCGAATCGAAGCTCACCGCATGCGTTCCCGGAATGTAGCCGGCCCGCGCGCTGATTACCGGAATTTGGCGTTCGCCGTATTCATTGGCAAGAACTTTTTGCAACACCAGCGCCGTGCCGGAAGGCGCGTCTTTTTTGAATTTGTGGTGCGCCTCTTCGATGAAAGGATCGTAGCTGTCAAATGCCGAAAAAAACTGCGCCGCGCACTCGATGATTTGATAAAACAAATTGACGCCGAGCGAAAAATTGGAGCCATGAACCACGCCGATGTTGCTGCTCGCAACGATTTTTCTTGCCTCGTCAAGCTGCTTGTGCCAGCCGGTCGTTCCAATGACGAGATTGCGCGACAGCGCTGCCGCGGCGCGAATATTTTCGATCACCGCAGCCGGCGTGGAAAAATCGATCAACGCGGCCACGTCGCGAAGAGCCTGGCGCGTCTGTTCGTCGACACGCAACGGTTGCGCTCGCGTAAAGCGCGCCACAACTTCGATGTCCTGCCGGCGCGCGGCTTCTTCGATCAGGCGGCCCATTTTGCCGCAGCCGATAAGGGCGATTTTCATTTTCTTCCTTTACGAAAGATTATTCAAAAACATTCGAATCCAACTCTTGAAAAAAACCGCTATGCAATCTCGCGATCACCTCCGGCACCGCGCTTTCATCCACCACAAACGTAAAATTGATCGGCGACGCGCCTTGTGCAATCATGTAAATCTTCACGCCATTGAGATGCTGAAAGACAGCAGCGGCAAAATCGTGGGTATTTCGAAGGTTCTCGCCGACGAGGGAGATAGTGGCTTTTTCGTTAATGATAGTGACTTCGCCGAAATGGCTGAGATCTTCAAGCAGAAAATCCAATTTCTCCGAAGCGTTCAGCGCCAACGCCACGCTCGCTTCGGACGTGGTCATGATGTAAGGCGAAAGCCGCTCGCGGTCGAGAATGTCGAACACCGCTTTGAGAAAATCGTACGGCGAGAACAGGCGATTGGAAAGAACATTGAGAATGCAGAGCGGCCGTTTGTAGGCAATTGACTTGATAAGATTGGCCCCCGTCGTTACGGAAGCCGTAATCGCCGTGCCGGTGGCTTCGGGTTGCTTCGAATTATAAATGTGAACGGGGATCGCTTTTTGTCGGGCAGGTTGAATGGCGCTGGGATGCAAAACTTTCGCGCCGAAAAACGTCAGCTCCGCGGCTTCGGCAAACGAGATGGTTTTGACCGTGCGCGCGCCAACAAAGACGGCGGGATCGGCTGTCATCAAGCCGGAAACGTCTTTCCAAATCTGAATGTCATTCACTTCCAGCGCCGCGCCAACCAGCGCCGCCGTATAATCCGAGCCTTCGAAGCCCAACGTCGTCGTGGCGCCGTCGCGCGTGGCACCGATGTAGCCTTGAATGATCGGCACACGTCCGGAGGCAATCACCGGGCGAACGTGTTCGTTGATTTTCTGGTACGTGATCGTTTCAATGGGCTGCGCGCGGGTAAATCTTTCATCGGTGATAATCAAGTCGCGGGCGTCGAGCAGTTCGGCCTCGATGCCGCGCGCCTGAAAAGCATTCGCCACAATTGCCGTCGATATTAACTCGCCGTAAGAAAGAATTTTGTCCTGGCTGCGCAAAGTCAGCTCGCGCAAAATCGCGAGGGCGGCAAAGAGTTTTTGTAGCTCGTCGAAATAGCCGGAAAGCTTGCCGAACGCCTCGCTGCGCTCCCAATCCGGTATCACCGCTTGCGCCAGCGCGAAATGATAGCGGCGAATCTCCTCCAGCTTGGCGAGCGCCTCGCCGCTTTTGCCGGCGGCAGAGAAATTCGAAGCCGTGAGCAGATGGCGCGTGGTTTTGCCCATCGCCGAAACGACCACCGCGGGTTGAAAACCAAGACGGCGGCGCACGATTTCCGTCACTCGTTCAATCGACGGCGCATCTTGAACCGAGGTGCCGCCGAATTTCATGACGATCATTTTAGCTTATTTAATTTTTTCCTGCGATACCAGCAACTCCGCATTCAGAATCGACGCGCCGGCGGCGCCGCGAATGGTGTTGTGGCCCAAAATCACAAAACGAAAATCCAAAAGCGGACAAGGGCGGATGCGGCCGACGAGCGTCGCCATGCCGTTGGCGGCCATGACGTCGCGCCGAGGTTGCGGGCGGTCAGGTTCTTCCATCACGATAATCGGCTGCGGCGGCGCAGAAGGGAGTTTGAGTTCTTGCGGCAAACCGCGAAACGCTTGCAGGCGTTCTTTAATGGCTTCGATGGAAGCAGGCTTGCGGAATTTCACGGAGACGCATTCGGTATGGCCATCTTCCACCGGCACGCGGTTGGTCTGCGCGCTGATGACGAAGTCCGCCAACTGCACGCGGTTGCCTGCCAGCGCACCGAGAATTTTCCGCGTCTCGATTTCGATTTTTTCCTCTTCGCCGTTGATGAACGGAATCACGTTGCCGAGAATATCCAACGACGCGACGCCCGGATAGCCGGCGCCGGAAATCGCCTGCATCGTCGCCACAAAAACTTTTTCCACGCCGAAGGCCTGATGCAGCGGCCCGAGCGCCATCGCCAGAAACATCGTCGAACAATTGGAGTTGGTCACAATAAACCCGGCGCCGCCGCTTTTTTTCCTCTGCAATTCGATCAACTGCAAATGATCGGCGTTCAGCTCCGGAATCACCAGCGGCACGTCGTCGTCGAGGCGATGGTTGCGCGCGTTGCTGAAAACGGCGTAACCGGCGGCGGCCAATTCGGTTTCGACTTCGCCGGCCACCGAAGCATCGAGGCCGGAGAAAACGATGCGGCAGTCGAGATCGGGACGGCAGGGCTTCACGATGAGACGGCGAACTCGTTCCGGCAATGGCGTATGTTGAAACCAGCGCGTCGCTTCGCCGTAGGTTTTGCCGGCAGAACGTTCGGAGGCGGCGACCTCCGCCAATTCAAACCACGGATGATTTTCGAGCAATTGCACGAATTTTTGACCCACCGCGCCGGTCGCGCCGAGCACGCCGACTTTTATTTTCTTTTTCATCATCTTATGATTGTTCTTTCGTTCCATAAAACGCTTCGATGAGAGAATCGCTAATGCCCATCGAACTGAAGCCGCCGTCGTGGAAAAGATTTTGCATGGTGACTTTGCGCGTCAAATCCGAGACCAGCGTCACTACATAATCCGCGCAGTCTTCGGCGGTGGCGTTGCCTAACGGCGAAATCTTTTCTGCGAAGTCATACAGCACGTCGAAACCCTCGATGCCGCTGCCGGCAGTGGTTTTCGTCGGACTCTGTGAAATGGTATTCACGCGAATGCCGCGCTTGCCAAGCCGCGACCCGAAGCTGCGGGCAATGCTTTCGAGCAGCGCTTTCGCGTCGCCCATGTCCGAATAACTCGAAAAAGTCCGTTGCGCGCCGATATAAGACAACGCCACAATGCTGCCGCCGGCGTTGATCGCCTCGGCTTTGAGCGCCTGAGAAACGATCCGGTGCAACGACATCGCTGAAACATCCAGCGTTTTGTGATACCATTCGTAATTCAGATCATCGTAAGGCCGCTTCTTTCGGATGTTGGGCGACATGCCGATGGAGTGCACGATAAAATCGACCGGCCCGAGTTTTTCCTTTAACTCGGTGAACGCTGTTTCCAACTCTTCGCTTGAGCTTGCGTCGCAGGCGATTAAAGGCGCATCGCCGCAAAGCTTGGCCAGCTCCTCGACCGTTCCCAGGCGGAAAGCCACTTTGACATTTGAGATCGCCAGCTTGGCGCCTTCGCGATGCGCAGCCAGCGCGATGTGCCAGCCGATGCTCTTATCGTCCAGCGGCCCAAAAATGATCCCCTTTTTTCCGTCAAGCAATCCATAATTTTTTTGGCTCATGGTGGTCTCCTCGGTTTATTCAAAAATTTCACGCCATTCAGTTACATTGAAAAAGAATTCATCATGCAGGCATTTGACTGCCGCGCGAATCTGCGCTTCGTCGATCACGAAAGTCAGATTGACCTCCGAGCCGCCGAACGAGATCAGCTCGACGTTGACGCCGGCGCGATCCAGCGCGGCAAAGACGCGGCTGGCGATGCCGCGCGTCGCTTTCATGTTTTCGCCGACGACGCAAAACACCGCGCGCTGCGGCTCGACGCGAACTTCCGCAAACTGCCGCAACTCTGTCAAGACGGCCTCGAGATTATCCGCGTTGTCGATGGTCAGCGAAACGCCGACCTCCGAAGTCGCGATGACGTCGATGCTCTTCTGATGTTTGGCAAACACTTCGAACAAGCGCGCGAGAAATCCGTGCGCCATCAACATGCGGGTGCTTTGCACGGTGATGATGGTGATGTGTTCCTTGTAAGCAATCGATTTGACGATGCAAGGCGCTGGTGTTTTCGCGTTGGTAATAAGCGTGCCCTCGACTTCCGGCCGTTTGGAATTCAAAACACGCACGGGGATGTTTTTACGAATCGCCGGCAAAATCGTGCTGGGGTGCAAAACCTTCGCGCCGAAGTACGCCAGCTCCGCGGCTTCGTTGAAGGTCATCAGCTTGATCCGCCGCGCCTCCGGAAGAATGGAGGGATCGGCGCTGAGCACGCCGTCGACGTCCGTCCAGATTTGAATTTCCTCCACCTCCAGCGCCGCGCCGAAAATGGCCGCCGAGTAATCCGAGCCGCCGCGCCCGATCGTCGTGGTGATTCCATTTTCCGTTGCGCCGATGAAACCTTGGGTGACGATAATTTTTCCCTGGCGCAGCAGCGGCAGGAAAATTTCTTTGGCTCTGGCGTTAGTAAGGTCAAGCAAAGGCGCGGCGCGGGTAAATTCATTGCCGGTCACCAAAACCTTGCGGGCGTCGACCAAACTCACCGCGACGCCGCGCTGCAGCAGCTCGTGGCTGAGCAGCAGCGACGACCATTGCTCCCCAAACGCTGTAAATTGATCGAGCGTTCGCGGCGTCAGTTCTTTCAATACCGCGAGGCTTTGCGCGAGTTTTTTCAGCTCGCGGCAATCTCGGGCGATTTTATTTTTCACTAAAGCCAGCGCGTCGTCACTGCGGCGGGATTTTATTCGGGGAAAAAGCGCCTCGGCGATGCCGGTGTGGCGATCTTGCAAGGCAGAAATGGCGGCAGCGGCTTCTTCAAGCTTGCCGTCGACGCTTTCTCTTGCGATGCCAAGCAAGGCATTCGTCACACCGGAGCAGGCAGAAACCACGACGAGCGGAGCTCGCTCACGCTCGCGCATGACGATCTCGGCGACGTTGCGCATCGCGGCGGCATCCTGAACCGAGGTGCCGCCGAATTTCATGACAATCATCTTAATCTTCCCTGAGTTTGCAACTGTCATTGATAAAAAATCTCTCTTTCACTTCCGTGTCGGCCCAACCAGGCGAAACCACATTAACAAGAATATTAAAAGATGACTAAATTGCAAGAGTTTTTGTAAATCAACGTGGCGGGATTGGGGAGTTGAATGGAATGCAGCCAAAATAAAAATGCAAAATGCGATACACTATTTTTCAATTTCCGCTGGCCGGCCGGTTTGGGATTTTTAATTTAATTTCTGCGAGATTGGCGTCAAACGCTATGACGGCATCGACAATTGTCGAAACCGCATTGACAAAAAATTTCGGCTGAATGTGGGCAAAAACGTCGGTGGGCTGGTGATAATCTTGATGATCCTCGACGCCAAAATAAACGAAGGGAATGCCCGCCTGGTGAAACGGCGCATGATCGGAAGCGTCGGTCCAATTGTCGCTCGAGTTCCCGCTGTCGTGGCCGAACAGTAATTTCACCGCGCTGGTTGTGGCGATTCTTTCCAGGTACGGTTTTAAAAACGGATAATGCCGGCAGCCGGCGGCGTAAAGCTCGTTTTTATCGTTCCGGCTCACCATGTCGAGATTGACATTTAAAATCACGCTTTTTTTGTCAACCGGCATGTTCTTGACGAAAGCTTTGGCGCCCTGCAAACCCGACTCTTCGGCGTCAAAAACCGCGAAAATGAGCGTGTGTCGCGGCCGGTTGCGGCTGAAATATTCCATGGCGGCAAGCAACGCGGCGACGCCGGAGGCGTTGTCATCGGCGCCGGGGAAAATTTTTCCGTTGCGAATGCCCAAATGATCGTAATGCGCGGAAAGCACGATGGCATCCGGCGAGGCGCCGGGGAAATATCCGATTAAATTTGCCGCGGTGTCACAGCGCCCGCCGCGATGAGAAAAAGAGAAGAGCTGCCGGAAGTCCCCAGCAAAAGCTTGCAGGTGATTTTTCTTGAACGCGGCGAGAATATACTGCCGGGCTTTTTGGCTGCCGGCAGTACAGCTTTTGCGCCCCTGCATCGAATCCGCCGACAAAACTTTTACGTCATGCAACAATTGCAGAGAATCAATTTTTACCTGCGCGCTGGCGGCGCCGGAAAAGAATAAAACGCATAGAAAGCACAACGTCTTGTTCATGAACATGCTTGTGTTTTCTCAATACGTCCGCTGATAAAACGGCGTCTTGACGATTTTCGCTTTGGCGGCGCGCCCGCGAATATCAATCATCAGCTCCGCGCCGGCAGCGGCATGTTCACTGGCAACATAACCCAACCCGATTGATTTTTCCAAGCTCGGTGAAAACGTGCCGCTGGTCACGCGGCCAATTGGCGCGCCGTCTTTTAAAATCGGATAATCGTGGCGGGCGATGCTTTTGCCTTCGATCTCAAATCCCACCAGCTTGCGCGGAATGCCGGCGGCTTTCATTTTGGCCATCGCCTCGCGGCCAATGAAATCGCCCTTATCCAATTTCGTGATCCAGCCAAGTCCGGCTTCGAGCGGGTTGGTGGTTTGATCGATATCGTTGCCGTAGAGGCAAAATTTCATTTCCAGCCGCAACGTATCGCGCGCGCCGAGGCCGATTGGCTCGATGCCGAACTCTTCGCCGGCTTCAAAAATCGCGCCCCAAACTTTTTCAGAATGCTCCGGCGCAAAGCCGACTTCAAAACCCTCCTCGCCGGTGTAGCCGGTGCGCGAAATGAAGGCCGGCGCGCCGGCGATTTCTCCGGAAGCAAACCAGTAATATTTAATTTCGGCGAGATTGAGTTTCGTTATTTTCTGCAAAGTCGCTTGCGCATTCCGGCCTTGAACCGCCAGCAAGCTGTATTCGTCGCTACGGTTGATCAGTCCGAGGTCCGAGGTCGTGTGCTCGGAAAGCCAGGTAAAATCTTTTTCGATATTCGAGGCGTTGACGACCATCATATAACGATCGGGCCAGCGATAGACGATGACGTCATCGACAATGCCGCCGTCGGGATAACAAAGCGCCGAGTATTGCGCTTGATATTCGGCGAGCTTTGAGACGTCGTTGATCGTGACGCGCTGCAAAAATTCTGCGGCAGCTTTGCCGCGAAATTCAAACTCGCCCATATGTGAAACGTCGAAGACGCCGACGCTGCTGCGGACTTTGCGATGCTCTTCGATGATGCCGCGATATTGCACCGGCATCCAAAAGCCGGCAAATTCAACAAGCTTCGCGCCATGCGAAGCGTGAATATCATACAGAGCCGTTTTTTTGACAACCGAAGAGTTTTGAGTCATGTTTCAATTTCTTAGATCAGCCATTCAAAAGAACAACGGATTGCGCAGATTACACAGATTGAAATCTCCTCAATCCGCGCAATCAGTAATCCGTTGTTTGGGTTTGTCAAAGCGCTTCGATAGCGGCTTTCATCTTGCGCAAAGCTTCCTGAATGTTCTCAATCGAATTGGCGTAGCTCAGGCGCAGATAGCCTTCGCCAAATTTGCCGAAGGCGGTGCCGGAAAGCGCGGCGACGCCGGCTTCGTTGAGCAGAAGATCGGCGAGCTGCTTGCTGCTCATCGGCAAACGACTGACGTTGGGGAAACAATAAAACGCGCCGCCGGGCTTCAAGCACCGCACACCTTTGATTTGATTCAGGCCGTCAACCATGAGGTCGCGCCGCTTTTTAAATTCACGGACGAAGGCGTCGACTTCATCATGCGGGCCGCGCAAGGCGGCGACGCCGGCGTCTTGCACGAACGTCGCGGTGCAACTGTTGCTGTTGATCATGAGCTGCTCGACTTTTTTCGCCAGCGCCGCCGGCATGACGCCAAAACCGAGCCGCCAGCCGGTCATCGCGTAGGTTTTGGAGAAACCGTCGAGCAGAATGGTGCGCTCAAGCATGTTCGGCTCGGAAAGGATGCTGGCGTGTTCGTGTTCGTAAACGATATTTTTGTAAACTTCGTCGGCGAGAATGAGAAGATTTTTTGAACGGGCGATTTCTGCAATAGCGCGAACATCGTCGCGGGTGAGAATGCCGCCGGTCGGGTTTTGCGGCGAGTTGATGATGATCATCCGCGTGCGCGGCGTGATCAAGGATTCCAGTTCATTGAGATCGACGCGAAACTCGTTTTCCTCTTTTAAATGCAGCGGCACGGCCTTGCCGCCGATAAATTCGATCACGGATTCATAAATCGGAAAACCGGGATTGGGGTAAATGACTTCGTCGCCTTCGTCGATCAAGGCGGTGAGCGGGAAATAAATAATCGGTTTGGCGCCGGGGGTGACAACGACGTTTTCCGGGCGAACGGTGACGCCGCGGCGCTGCTTGACTTCATCGCAAATGGCCTGGCGCAACTCGGGAATGCCGGCAGCGGGCGTATAATGCGTGCGGCCTTTTTTCAGGGCCTCCCTCGCCGCCTCGCGGATAAAAAGCGGGGTATCAAAATCCGGCTCGCCGATTTCCAGATGAATGATTTTTTTGCCTTGCGCTTCTAAAGCTTTCGCCCTGCCGAGCACCTCGAACGCCGTCTCCGTACCTAACCGCTCCATCCGTTTGGCAAATTGCATGGTCGCACCTTTCCCGGTTTTGGTTCAGATGATTTCAAATTAGCATTGCTGTTAAGTCATGCCGATTGACAAATTTCATCTAAAAAGTTTCTGGACATCGTTAATGACGACAAAAGCCATCAAAGCCAGCAGCAAGGCCATGCCGATTTGCTGCACCACCAAACGGGCGCGAAGCGAAACCGGGCGGCGCAAAATTTTTTCGATGCCCAAGAGCAGCAGATGGCCGCCGTCCAGCGCCGGAATCGGAAAAAGATTGAGCAAGGCGAGCTGCAGGCTGATGAGCGCGACGAAATTGATGATTTCCGCGAAGCCTTCGCGCGCAAACTGGCCGGCCATTTTCATGATTTGCACGGGCCCGGCCAGCCCCTCGCGAACCGATTCTTTGCCGGAAAAAAGCCGGCCGATAAATTTGCCGATTTCGCGGGTTATCCACCACGACCGTGCGCTAGCCAATACGAAAGATTCGCCGATTCCGGCTGCACGCATTTCGACTTTGGGGCCAATGCCGATTTTGCCGCGCTGATCTTGCGGGTCCAGCCGCGGCGTGACGAGGGCTTGCAATTTCTCGCCGTTGCGTTCCCATTCAATGGTAATTTCCTTTTCCGGATTCGCGTGAATCAGCGTGGTCAAATCCTCCCAGGTTCCGACGCTTGCGCCGTTTATCGCAAAAATGCGGTCATTCGCTTGCAATCCGATGCCTTCAGCGGGTGAACCGGTGATGACTTGTTCCACCACCGGCTCATTCGTCGGCACCGGGACGCCGTAATGAAAATGCAGCGCCGCAAAAAACGCGATGGCCAAAATCACATTCATCAACGGGCCGGCGGCGATGATGATGGCGCGTTTCCAAACCGGCTTCGACATGAACTCCCACGGCTGGCCTTCGATCTTCGCATCCATGCTTTCGTCGATCATGCCGGCCATTTTCACGTAGCCGCCGAGCGGAATCCACGAAATGCAGTAATCGGTGTCGCCGATTTTTTTGCCGATCATCCGCGGCGGAAAGCCGAGCGAAAAGCGCTCGACGCGAACCCCGGCCCATTTGGCGGCGAGAAAGTGTCCCAGTTCATGCACGAAAACCAGCAAGCCGAGAACGGGAATAAAAACGAGCACATCATAAAGCGACATAATAACCTCATTTCAAATCAGGCGAACTGACCGGTCACTCTTGCAAAGATCGGCAACATCTTAATTTTGCGGTAGCGACCGGCCAGTATTGCCCCTTATTTAGAAAGTCAACATCCTATTTGTTTTTTGACAAAATCTCGCGCCCACCGATCCGCGGCCAACACGCCGTCAAAATCCGGCCGGCGGTGATTCTGATGCTTTTGCAAGGCGTTGTCAACGAGATGCGGAATCCGGTCGAAGCCAATCGTCTCGGCCAAAAAAGCGTGCACCGCCTCCTCGTTCGCCGCATTGAGAACGGCCGGGGCGGTGCCGCCTTCGCGCAACGCTTCGTACGCCAAACGCAAGCACACAAATTTTTCAAAATCCGGCTCGTGAAAATCGAGCTGGCGCCACTGCTGAAAATTCAGGCGCGGAAACGCATTCGGCAGCCGATCCGGATAAGTCAGCGCGTATTGAATCGGCAATCTCATATCCGGAAGGCCCAATTGCGCTTTGATCGAGCCGTCGACAAATTCGACCATCGAGTGAATGATCGACTGCGGATGAATCACCACGTGAATGCGATCCACCGCCACCTCGAAGAGCCAATGCGCTTCGATCACTTCCAGGCCTTTGTTCATCAGCGTCGCCGAATCAATCGTGATCTTGCGGCCCATGCTCCAATTGGGATGATTCAGCGCTTCGGCGACGGTGATGCCGGCGAAATCATCTTTGGGGCGCTGCCGAAACGGCCCGCCGGAGGCCGTGAGCACGAGTTTCTCGATGCGCTGCCGCGATTCACCCACCAGGCATTGCCACACCGCGCTGTGCTCGCTGTCAATCGGAATCAACACGCCGCCGTGCTTTCGCGCCGTGGCGGTGATCAATTCCCCGGCGACGACCAGCGTTTCCTTGTTGGCCAACGCCACGGTGCGGCCTTTTTGCAGCGCCTGCCGCGTGGCCGGCAATCCGGCGGCGCCGACGATGGCATTCACCACGATTTCGACATCATTCGCTCCGGCGATTTCCACCAAAGCCGCGGCGCCGGTTAAAAATTCGACGCCGATTTTTTTGAAACGTTCTATCCATTCCCGCTCGGCCGGCGGCTGGACGACGACGACGGCGTGGGGCCGAAAGCGCTGCGCTTGTTCATAAAGCAGCGCCACGTTGCCGTGCGCCGCCAAATACGCGACTTCAAATTCACCGGCATGCATCTCCACGACGTTCAAACAATTGACGCCGATGGAGCCGGTTGAACCGAAAATGGCCAAACGTTTCATAAAACTTAACGAATGCTAATTCCAACGCCGACGGTGATATTTTTCAGCTCGCCGAAATTATAGTCGGCGTTGACTCTGACCAGCGGGAACGGCGTGATCGTCAAGCCGACCGTGCCGCTGGGGTAGGTCACATCATAATTTCTGGTGATGAGGCCTGGAATGTCGATTTTCAATCGCGTGTGATCGATGCCGCCGCCGGCGTAAACCGTCGCAATGACAAAACCTTTGCTGATGTAGCCTTTAAGACTGTAGGTGGAAACGTTGCCGAATGCGTATTCATCCGGCACGATAATCGTTTGATAGCCGCCGAGCAGCGTAATCGCCGGCACCCCCATGTTGCCACTTACCAGGCCGTATTTCAGCGCGCCGCCAAGCAATGTGATGTTGCCATCCGGCTCGTCGGCTACTTTAAAAGTAATAAATTTCGCCATGACTTCAAAATTAGCGGGCAAGCCGAGGCTGGCGTGCAAAAACGGAAGCGGAACCGTTTTCTCGCCGGTCAAAGGATCGGTGACGCCGTATTTTCTCTTGATGTCATCCGGCACAATGCTTTTGAATTCATCCGGGATGGCCGTGATGACGCCGCGAATGCCGACGTCAACGCCGGCAATATTGTGCAGCGAGGCGGTATTCACGTAGCCGCTGCCGACCAGGGAGCTAAACAGCTTGACGATGGATTCGATTTGCTCGTCAAACTCGTCGTCGGCGCGATTCGTTCTATTGTCCCGGTCGGCGTTTTTGAGTCCGGTGTAATTTTTGCCGATGGTCGTCTTCGAAAAATCTTGCGACGAGACGTTTGTGAAGAATAAACATCCGGCGAGCAGCATCAGCATTGCAATGTTTCGCTTACGCATAAATCCTCTCTTGGTTTAAGGTTTAGGATCCGAAAACGTTCTTGCCACCTCTCGGCTATTTTATGTTCTTCAGGAGTTATCGTATCATTTATAAAATCTATGCTCAAGGTCTCAGCAAAACCACGGCGCAACGCCAACGCGGTTTCATCAAACTCGACGCGGCGGCCGCAGACTTGCCGCAACGTGGCCGTATGATTTTTCAAGCGCCGGCGCTCGATGGCGCGGCCGGCTTCATCGCCGGTTAAAAATTCCGGCAATTTTTCGTGCGCCGCGTCGAGCAGAATCGAGCCGTGCTGCAAAATTCCCTGCCGGAATCGCCTTTGGGCGCTGCCGACAATTTTTTTTCCGGCGGCGGTCAATTCATTGCGCGCCGCGCTCGCAAAACAAGCCATTCGCAGCGGCCGGCCGTCGACGTGAAGTTTTTCGCCCGCCGCAAAATTAACCTCGGCGCCGAGGTGGCGCAAGCCGACGGCAATCGCTTCGCTCAAACGGCGGTAAAGATCGAGCGGCAAAATTTTGAACCATTCATGCGTTGCCGGAATCACGACGCTGTACGTCAGCTCCTGCGCGTGCAAAATCGCCCGGCCGCCGGTCGGACGTCTCGCCACCTCGATGCCCGCTTGCCGGCATTTTGCCAGATCGATTTCATCGGCATTTTGGTGATAACCCAGCGAGATGCAATCTGGCTGCCATTTGAAAACGCGCAACGCCGGCTCGTTGGTGGCGCTGCTTTGCGCCATGGCCGCGTCGAGCGCCATGTTATAATCGCCGGCCTGCGCGCCGGTGTTGAGAAATCGCCAGCGCATGGCTTCACGCCCGCTCCACGACAACCGCGGTTCCATAACACAACACTTCAGTCACGCCATCCATCACCTCGTTGGCGTCGTAACGAATTCCGATCACCGCATTGGCGCCGAGCTGTTCGGCGTGTGTCACCATCATCTCAAACGACTCGGCGCGGGTTTTCTCACACAATTCGGTGAATAACGTAATATTGCCGCCGACTATCGTTTGCAAAGCGCCGCCGATGGTGCCGAAAATCGAGCGCGAGCGCACGGTGATGCCGCGCACGACGCCGAGCGTTTTTGCAATGCGAAAGCCGTCAAGCGTGAAGGCGGTGGTGGTCATGGCGTGTTGCATGAATTTTTTTCCGTATAGGTTTGCTTTCTAAATACAACGTGTCGGGGCAAAGATCTTGGCCATTTTTCCATTGAATACTTCCCAGAAAAGGCTTAACGGAGTTGAACAAGCGTAAATCTTTTAGCTCTTGAAATACGCCTTTATTCAAATAGGGCTTCATATCAAAAGATTTTACTTCTCCGTTAGCAAAGGTCAGAATGAGTGTGTAATCCGAATCTGGTTTGACGGTTTTGATCCTGGGATTCATATCAGTCGAGCATTTTCCAAATACAATTCAACCGCTTCGCCCAATTTTTGTAAAGCAGTTTCAGGAGTTGTGCCAAAACTTGTCACGCCCAACTCCGGACATTTAGAAACATAATACTTGCCCTCGGCCCAAACGGTTGCGCTAAAATTATAGCGTGTAAGAGTTTTAGCTGAACGCCCGTTGGTTTTAGAAAAACGCTTTTTCATAAATGCCTCAATAAACTTTTCATCCAATAATCCCCCGCTCGCTTTTCTCAATAAACGCCAGCACGTTTTGCACTTCCGGCGTCAGCTCGCATTCATCGCGAATCCGCTGCACGGCCTGGCTGACATTAAGCTTTGATTTGTAGAGCACTTTGTAGGCGCGCTTGAGCGCCAGGATCGCCTGCTCCGAGAAGCCCCGGCGACTCAACCCAACCGAATTCAAACCGCCAAAAGTCATCGGCTCGCCGACGGCCAGAATGTACGGCGGAATATCTTTGACGACGCGAAAAGCGCCGCCAACGAAACTGTGCTGGCCGATGCGAACGAACTGATGCACCGGCACCATCCCGCCGAGGCTGGCCCAGTCTTCGATGACGACATGCCCGGCGAGATTGACGGAATTGGCGAGAATGCAATGATTGCCGATAATGCAATCATGCGCGACATGCGAATAGGCCATCAGCAAACAATCGCTGCCGACAACGGTTTTCCAATGATCTTTGGTGCCGCGATTAAGCGTCGCAAACTCGCGAATCGTCGTGCGCTCGCCGATTTCGAGCGTCGTTTCTTCGCCGCCAAATTTCAAATCCTGCGGCGGGTTGCCGAGCGCGGCGCCGGTGAAGACGCGGCAGTCTGCGCCGAGGCGCGCGCCGGCGGCCATGTGCACGTGCGGTCCAATCCGGCAGTTTTTGCCGATGCGAACATTGGCTGCAATCACGCAATACGGACCGATGGTGACGCCGCTTTCAAGCTCGGCCTTGGGGTCAACGATCGCCGTCGGATGAACATCAATCGCGTTGGAATCAGTCGAGTCAAAAGGCATGATGCTATTGCGAGTTGGAATAAATCAAGTTCGATTGACCACCGCCGCCGACAGCTCGGCTTCGCAGACGAGTTCATTGGCGACGAACGCTTTGCCGGCCATCTTGCAAAGCGATTGGCGGTACTTCAACATTTCCACTTCAAAGCGAAGCTGATCGCCGGGACGAACCGGCTTACGAAATTTGACTTTATCCAGGCCGGTAAAATAAACCAATTTGTCTTCGGGATTGGATTCGGTGTTCAACAACAACACACCGCCGACTTGCGCCATCGCTTCGAGAATCAACACCCCGGGCATGATCGGATGATCGGGAAAATGCCCCTGAAAAAACGGCTCGTTGATGGTGACATTCTTGACGCCGACCACGCGCTCCTGCGGAATCAAATCGAGAATGCGATCCACCATAATGAACGGATAACGATGCGGCAGAATCTTCAAAATCGCCTGCGAATCCAGCACGAAATCGCCTTTTCGTCCGCCCTGATATTTCGAAGTAATTTGAATTTTTTGGTACTCTTTGCGGATGCGCTTGACCAATTCGACATTGGCGGCATGGCCGGAGCGCGCCGCTTGCACGTGGGCTTTCAACGGCATGCCGAGCAGCGCCAGATCGCCGAGCAAATCCAGCGCCTTGTGCCGCACCGGCTCGTTTTTGAAGCGCAGCTCCTTGCCGTTCAAAATGCCGTTCATGCCGATTTTAACATCGTCGCCGGTTATTTGGAAAAGCTGCTTCAGTCGGCCCACTTCGCTCTCTTCGATTTTGCGGTCGATAAACACGATCGCATTATCCAAATTGCCGCCCTTAATCAGGCCCTGCTGCAACAACGGCTCGACTTCCGAAAGAAAACAAAACGTGCGCGCCGGAGCATATTCGGTTTCAAATTCGCCTTTCAAAGAGTAGATGGCGGTGTATTGCGTCGCCAGCGCGCTGTTGTGATAATCAATGAGAAACGTGATGCGAAATTCATCCGAAGGAAACACCACGATATCGACGCCGCGCTTTTCTTCGGCATAAACAATCGTTTTGTCGATCACGATATAATCGCGCGGCGAATCTTGTTCGACGATGCCGCCTTGCTTCAAAACCTGCACGAACGGCAGCGCGCTGCCATCCATCACCGGCGGTTCGTTGGCGTCCAAATCAATGATGACATTATCTATCATCAAACCGGCAATCGCCGCGAGAACGTGTTCGACCGTGTGCACAACCGCTTCACCCTTGGCGATGGTGGTGCCACGTGAGATATCAATGACATTATCAATGTCGGCTTTCACCTGCGGGTTATCCGGCAAGTCGAGGCGTCTAAAAATAATGCCGGTGTTCGGCGGCGCCGGATGAAACGTCATGTTGGTCGGATTGCCGGTGTGCAAGCCGACGCCGGACATGGAAATTGATTTGGTAATCGTGCGTTGTTTTTCGAGCATTCCTCCTCCGAAATGACAGCAAATCAATTCATCATTTTTATCTTACTCTTACTCTTACTCATACTCCTACTCCTACTCTTACTCGCTTTTGAAAGTTTTTGCAAGCGAGTAAGAGTAAGAGTAGGAGTAACAGCAAGCAATATCAACTCTCCGAATCATCAATTTTATCCAACGTCTCCGGCGCGATTTTCGCCAGCGCTTTTTCCAACGCCCGCACGCGTTTGAGCAACTCCGGCAGACGGCGGCGCGCGGCTTCTTCTTTGCGCGCCAACGAGTGTTCGCGCGCCGGATAGCCGGAAACCGTGATTCCCGGCGGTATTGATTTGGTGACGCCGGCTTGCGCGCCAAATGTCGTATCGTCGCCAATTTCGATGTGGCCGACAAAACCGACCTGACCCGCAATCGTTACGCGATGGCCGATCTTCGTGCTGCCGGAAATGCCGGTTTGCGCGGCGATCACGGTGTGTTCGCCGACCTCGACGTTGTGGGCAAGATGCACCAGATTATCCAGCTTCGTGCCGCGGCGAAGGCGCGTCTCGCCGAACGTGCCGCGATCAATCGTGCAGTTCGCGCCGATTTCGACGCCGTCTTCGAGCACGACGGCGCCGATGTGGGGAATTTTGTGATACACGCCCTCGTGTTTGACGTAACCGAACCCATCCGAACCGATTACCGAACCGGCCTGAATGATGACGTCATTGCCGATTTGCACGCCATGCGCAACATGCACCTGCGGAAAAAGCGCGACGCGATGGCCGAGTTTTACGCCGCGGCCGATGAAACACAACGCGCCGATGCTTGCGTTGTCGCCAATTTCACATTCCGGCTCGAGAATCGCGTGCGGGCCGATCACGACGTTGTGGCCGAGGCGGACTTTTTCGCCGACGATGGCGGTGGGATGCACGCCGGTCCACGACGCCGGCGGCTGGAAAAAATTTTTCGCAATTTGCAAAAAAGCGAAATACGGATTGGCGACGTGAATGAGAACGACGCCGTTGGCCGGCGGCGTCGAATAATTCTGATCGACCAAAACCGCCGCCGCCGGAGTTTTGTCGATATAAGAAAAATAACGCGGCTGAGCGACAAACGTCAAATCGCCCGGCCGCGCTTGATCGATCGGCGCCAAGCCTGTAATGATAACGGCGGCATCACCCACGACACGTCCGGCAATGGCGCGCGCGATCTCTGCCGCCGTAAAGCGCAAGGAAGTCACCATAGGTTAAAAAAGCAAAAAGAAGAAATTACAAACAGCAAGAGGAGCAGCTCAAAATTCAAATTAGCTGTTTTTTTCTTATCTGTTTTTCCTTTTTATCTTTTCGCTAGTTCTTCGGCTTGGGCGGCGCCGGCGCTTTTGTCGTCGTGCTGCTGGCCGGCTTCGTCGTGGCAACGCTCTTGTTCAGCTCTTCCAAAACTTTGTCCGTCAGGTTCGGCTGAGAATCGCTGACGTGGAGAATATTGGCGTTGAGGACATCAAAGATATAATCGAATTTTTCCTCCGAGCCGACTTTTTTGATCACGGCGTTGATCTTGTCGATCACCGGCTGCATCAACTCGGCGCGCTTGGTAAAAACTTCGCCTTGGTTGCCCCATTTATCCTGCTGAAATTGCTGCAAACGAATATTCAGGTTTTGCAACTCGGTTTCCTTTTCCTTTTTGCGCTCTTCGCTCAGCAGCAGCGCTTGAGACTCGAGTTCCTCGAGCTTGCTTTGCAATTCCCGCTGCATGTTTTGGGCTTCGTCTTCCCAACGTTTGTTGAGATCCTGAAGCTGTTTCTGCGCGTCTTGCGCTTCCTTGTATTTTCCCAAAATGATTTGCGAGTCAATGTAGCCCATTTTCAGTTGCGCTGAAACGGAATTGGCGCCAACAAGAATGATCATTGCCAGGCAAACGCCAATCCAGCTTTTAAAAGTTTTCACAATAGCCTCCGTAAATGATGTGTTAAAGCGAAAAAATTAGTAAAACGAGAATATTGCAATATAAATTTAAGAAAATGCATAAAGTCGTGTAATTATAGTTTCTATTTGCATGTATAATTACCATCTGGTGTTTTACCCGCGTGTTTATCACAAAACCATGCGCTTAGTACAGTGCACCAGAAAACAGCTAATTCTCCACATTCACTACAATATCCTAATTGGTGGCTTGAATACTTAGTACTTGAGTATTTAGCAACAACGTTTTTGATCACCGCTTTTAATTCTTTATCCATGGTTTTGTTCAAATTTTCCAAAACCTTATCTGTCAAATCGGACTGCGAAGTGCCAGCGTACAAAATATTGCCATTGACTACATTAAAGATCCAATCGAATTTTTCATCGGTACCGATCTTTTTGATCACCGTATCAATCTTGTCCACTACTGGTTGCATTATCTCCTTGCGCATGCTAAATGCATCTCCTTGATTGCCCCATTTTTTCTGCTGAAATTGCTGCAAACGAATGTTGAGATTTTGCAACTCGGTTTCTTTCTCTTTTTTGCGCTCATCGCTCAGCAGCGATGCCTGCGATTCCAGCTCTTCCAATTTGCTTTGCAGCTCTTGCTGCATATTCTTAGCCTCGTCTTCCCAACGCTTGTTGAGATCCTGCAATTGCTTCTGCGCGTCTTGCGCTTCCTTGTATTTTTCCAAAATTTTTTGCGAATCGATGTAGCCCAATTTCAATTGCGCTGAAGCAGAATTGACGCCGAAGAGCACGACCGCCGCCAGAGAGACGCCAAGCCAACTTTGAAAATTTTTCACACCAGCCTCCGTGATTGATAGTTTGAACATTTTAAAAAATAGTTTTTACGAATTAAAAATTACACCCTAAACTGAGCGATTCCGTTTTCAGAAAGTGGAACAAATTTAATATTTGTCATTTCGAGCGTAGCGAGAAGTCTTTTACTCAACAGATTCCTCGCTGGCGCTCGGAATGACAGAAATAACTCAAATTAGGTGCACTTTAGAAACTGCGCCCAAAAACAAAATGCGGCTTCCACGCGCCGATGAGCCGGCCGGTGGGCCGGTCCGCCCCATCGAACTCGAGGTTGTCGTAGCCATACGCATAATCAAAACCGATGATGCCGAGCAGCGGCATAAAGACGCGCGCGCCGACGCCGATCGATCGCCGCAAGCCCAGCACCCGCCCCCTTTCGACGTGGGTCGCCTCGAAAGGATTGGCAGCCGCCAAATTCGGCCACGTGTTGCCGGCTTCGGCAAACAGCAATCCAAAAACCGTCGGGTTGGGCGCTATCGGTACGCGCAATTCCAAACCGAATTTCATCATCACTTGATCGGCGCCGGTCAAGCGGCCGCGCAACGGATCTTCATAGCCGCGCAACGGAATCGAATTCGACAAGCCCTCGCCGCCCATGAAAAAGTATTCGAGATATGGAATGCGGCTGTCTTTGGTCAGGCGATCCATGTAGCCCATTTGAAAATTCGGGAACCACACCAGGCCGCCAACTGTGGGTAGGAACCATTCTGACTGCAAAACATGTTTATGAAAGCCGACGTTGCCTTGCAGCGGCCCGCCGGAAAGCTCCGTGGACAGCGAAAACTGCGAACCGGCCGTTGGAAATTCCGGGCGGTTTAAGCTGTTGCGGGTGAAAATATGCGTGATCGAGCTTGAAATCAGGTTGCCTTCATCAAATCCAAACCGCTTGCGGGTTTCGGGATCAGCGAGCGAACCCACAAAATTGCCGTACTCGACGCTTTGCAGGCGATAAATCCAGTCGGTGCGGAAATAATTGTCCGGCCAGCGCAAACGGCGTCCGGCCCGAATCGATCCGCCGCGGCTGCGCTGCGAAAATTCGTAGCCAAAACCTTCCGAGCGCTTGGTGTCAAAAATATTGACGCCGGCCAGCGTCGGTGTATCGAACAGCCACGGCTCCGTAAAGCCGATTTGAAACGAGCGATAAAACCGGCCAAAATTCCAGTCGAAAGACAGGCGCTGGCCGCTGCCGCGAAAATTGTTGAAGGCGACACCGATCGAGCCGATCAACTTGTCGCGCTCGCTCCAGCCGGCGCTCATGTTGGCGGTGTCGGTGGATTTCTCTGTCACCTCCAGCGATACATCGACCTTCTCATCGCTGATCGGTTGTACATCGGGTTTAACGTCCGCGAAATAATTCAAAACGAAAACTTCACGCTGGCTGCGCATGAGCGCCTCGCGGCTGAACGTGTCCCCGGGGCGCAAATACAATTCGCGGCGAATGACTTTTTCCTTCGTCTTGGTGTTGCCGGTGATGCGAATCTTGTTGATCGTCACCGCGTTGCCTTCGGTGATGAGAAAATGCAAATCGACTTTCGCGCTATCCACCGGCTTCTCAATCGGATTGACCGTGGCAAAAATATAGCCGGAGTCGTAGTATAAGCTTCCCAAGCGCTCGCTCACCGCCTTCTGCAATTTGGTCGAGCTGTAGAGATCGCCGCTTTGAAAACCCAGCATCGCCGCCAGCAGTTTATCCGGAAAAAGCTTGTTGCCTTCCCACGTAATGTCGCCGAGGTAATACTTCGTTCCCTCATTCACCCAGATGTCAATGAACATGTCCTTTTTGTCGGGGCCGTAATAAAGCGAATCCCCGAGAAATTCGGCGTCGCGGTAACCCTCGGCGCGATAGAATTCCACCAGCTTGTCGATATCTTCCCGGTATTTCTTTTCGTCAAAATCGCCGCCGCGCAGCCAGGAATCCTGTTTCGTTTTTTTCAACTGCTTGCGCAGCTTGCCGTCGGTGAAAGCCTGATTGCCATGAAAGGCGATGGCCTTGATCTGAACTTTGTTGCCCTCGTCGATTTTGATCTTCAGATTCACACGCTCGGTATCGGCCGCGGCTTCGACATGCGTTTCAATCTCAGCCAGCAAATAGCCTTTTTTCTCATAAACTTTTTTCAATTTGCGGCGAATCTTGGCCAACTCGCCCGGACTGATGACCTGGCCTTTAAAGAGATCGACTTCCTTTTCGATGTCTTTCTTCTTCAGCTTTTTATTGCCCTCGTATTCGATTTTATCCAGGCGCAGCGACTCTTTGACTTTTAGCGTGAGATAGACGCCGTCGCCAGCCTGACGATCGAGCACGACCTGCACATCCTCAAACAGATTCAATTTCCATAACTGCTTGATGGCGTTTTGAATGTCATCGCTGTTCACCTGCTCGCCCAGCGACAGGCCGGAGCTGAGTTTGACAAAATTCGCGTCTGCGGTTTTGTTGCCCTCCACCGAGATACCCAAAACTCGAAACGAGCCCTGGCGCTGCGCAAAAGTATCGCCCGCCCAATAAAAAAGAAAAAACGTCGCAAGAAAAAAAATCTTCACCATGAAACTTGCATGACGGCGATTGCTCGGAAAATACAAAATTTCTCCCATCGGCTTATTCATTCTCATTGGTCTTGCCTGACAGAAAGAACAACGCGCAAACGGCCTTTCTGTCGGCGCTAAATTAGCCTAAAACCAGCTAAGGCGATTATAAGGTAATAATTTTTTGGCCGAATGTAAAGCGATTTTTCTTCGGCCAATATCTTTATATTGTTAGACGCTAAGGCGGTGAGATTGGTTCTGTAAAATTTGAATTTCCTGAGAATTGGGGGAAGGTGAACGGAAAGCCCATTTTTCGGAAAAGGAATTTTCTGCTCACGCTCACAGAGATCGCCAAAAAAATCTTGCTCGGGGATCTACTTGCCACAAATAAATCCCTGCGTGATAAGAAGAGGAATGATAATATACAAAGTTGTGTCGCGCACCAAGTAATAAACAAAAATCGCGACGACCACTTTCCACCCCTTCTCGCGTATAAAGCCTTTGATGCCTTTCTCGCGTAGAAGCTTGGTCCATTCTTGGATAATCGGTGGTTTGAGAATCTTGCGAAAGTTCATCGTTCGTCCTTGAAACTAAAACAACACCAAGCGAATCTCAGATAAGCCAGGCTTGAATTTTCTTGTTATTGATTTCAAATTCTGAAAACGCGTATTCTTTTTGCGCGTTATCCCGCCGGTCAAAGACGACGAGATAGCCGCGATGCAAATTTTCACTTTCCAAATATCGCGCCAATTGTTCCGCGCCCTTGTCATAGCCGCTCGCGCCGTACCACAGCTTAAGCTCGACGACTTCTTTTTGAGTTTTGTAGCAACAGATGACGTCGATGCGGCCCTCGCCGGATTGAACTTCTTTGAACGTCCAACCTTTTCCATTAACCAATAAATCCAAATAGCTCAAGAGCAAAAGCTGGCCTGTCGCCTCGGCAAAACTCGGATGCTTCGCCACCGACGCGCCTTTTGCTTTCATGAAAGCTTGAAATTTGTCCAACACCAGACGAAAATCGAGATGGCCGCTTGCATCGACAAAACGGCTGTCAACGACGAGATCGTTGATATCCAACTGCCTAAGATCTTTTTCAAAATGTTGATACAGCACTTGCGCATAGATGAGATTAGCCAAACTCAATTGCTGATTTTGTTCGGAAAAAATTCCATACTTCACGCCTAAATCGACATCGTCGTCCTGAAGAATATTGTATCGGTGTCTTTTGCCCTCCAATAAATCCAGTACAATGGAAAAAATTCCGGGCTTGCGGGCATTTTTGAAAAGGCTTTCAAAATTGGAATTGCGCGAGTTGATCAGCTTTTGAATTGCGGCTTCGGCGTGATCGGGCAAAATTTTTTGCCGACGATCCGTCACCAGCGTTTCCACCAACGTTTTCGCAAGAACCGAAACCAACCACGGATGGCCGCTGGTAACATGATGCACGCGAGAGATGACTGCCGCGTCGAATTCCTGGCCGGTTTCTTCGGTGTATTGGCTAAAATACTGGCGGACATTTTCGCGGCTGAACGGCGGCAGATCGTAATCGACGGCAATATTGAATGGCGAAGCCGAGCCGAGCGCCTGACTTTCATCGCGAATGCGCACCTTCAGATTTTTGATGTCATGCACGCCCACCAGCCCGACACTGTGAGGCGCCGGCTTACGATCGCGCTGCAGATACATCTCGCGCAAGCCCGCGAGGAAACCGATCACCACGGTTTCCGGCACGGCATCGATTTCGTCGATGAGTAACATCAATTTTTTTGACGACCGACCACAAGCTTCGCGCAGCCAATCGAAAAAATCGCGTCTTGAGTTGATGGTTGGTGCCACGACTTCCAAAGAGCTGTCGCGAACAAAGTTTAGTTCTTCAAAGATCAGCTTTGAAATTTCGGCGTAAAATTCCGGATCGGAAATATCAACGCGCTGCGTAAAACTCTCAAATGAAATCAAAGCCGGAGCATAGCTGCCGGAGGTCTGCAAGCGGCGCGCAAAAAAATCAAGAATCGTCGTCTTGCCAAACTGCCGGGGCCGGTTGATGACGAAATACGTGCCCTTGCCGGCCAGCACTATCAGCTTGTCGATTTGCGGCGTGAGATCGACGAAATAATGTTTTGCCGGAATTATTTTGCCGGTGATATTAAATTCGTGCATGTTTATGCCATGCTATTGTGATTCCACTTGGCTTTTTTGGCAAATTAAATTTACGACAAATCGAACGCATTCACAACTAATTTTTATAAATACGCTTTCACTCTGCGCGCGAAATTCCGGCAGGCTTCGCCGAGAAATTGCAGATCGGCTTCCGTGTGCGCAGTGGTGGTTGATCCCAAGCCGTGCATCGTAAACACATTTTCCAGCAGCAAACCCAACTGCAAAACTTTCTCGCTCAGCGTGATGTCACAAATCGCCGGATTGCGCACTTCCTCCGGCGTGATCAGCTCGTGTCCTTCTTCATAAGGAAAGAGCAGCATGTGCAGCGAATTGCCGGGCAAATCCTGATTGCGATCTCCGGCAAAGCGCACGTGAATTCCCGCTTCGGCAAACGCCTGGGTGACGACTTGGCGCGTCTTCTTGCCCATCGCGGCAAGAGCCGGATAAATCCTCGCCTCGTTTTCGATCAAGTAAGTCATGTACGTTTTCCCGGCCAACATGCACGCCGGATGCGCGGCATAAGTTCCGCCCTCGAATTTTACTTTTCCGCCGCGCCCGGCCAGGCTCAGAATATCGGCGCGGCCGGCAAGAGCAGCGACCGGCATGCCGCCGCCGATGGCTTTGCCCAGCGTCATCAAATCGGCTTGAACGCCGTAAAGCGCCGCCGCCGTGCCGGCGCGATAACGAAATCCGGAAATCACTTCGTCGAGAATCAGCACGACGCCATACTTTTGCGTCAACTCGCGCGCGGTTTGCATATATTCTTTCGTTGCCGGCATCAAACCGCCGGCGCCGATGATTGGTTCCAGAATAAAACAGGCCAGCTTATCGCCATAGCGCCGGAAGTCGTCGTGAAGTTTTTCCAAATTGTTGAAATTCGTAATGAGCACTTGCTCGCTCAAGCCCGCGGGAATTCCCGCGCTGTCCATGGCGGCAAAACCATCGCGATAGCCGACGCCTTTGAGTCCCCACGGTTGTCCGCCGTGCCAGCCGCCGCCGACTTTCAACGTCAGATCGCGCCCGGTGAAAGCGCGCGCCAGCAAAATGGCATACATCGTTGCCAGCGTGCCGGTGGTGGTGAAACGAATTCTCTCCGCGCCGGTTTGTTGGCAGATGAGTTCGGCCGTTTCAATTTGCAGCCGATCCGTGAAGCCGGTTTGCAAGCCCCAGCCCTCGCTCAAAGCGCGCGCCAAAGCCGAGGTGACAATCTCAGGATTGTGTCCTAAAATATTCGCATGATGCCCCTGCCAGAAATCGAGAATTTTATTCCCATCTTCGTCATTAACCCAGGCGCCTTTGGCGCTGACGAGGCGCGGCGCGAAAGGCTGCAACAATCGCAACGTGTTGCTGCCGCCGTCGATCATGCGCTTGATCGCGCGCTCGTGCAGCGCCGCGGATTTCGGCGCGCGCTTGGCGTATTCGGAAGCGAATTGCGCCATGAGAGGCGAGTAATCGCGTGGCTTCATAGGCTCCTTTCTTTGTCAAGCCGGTTTCGGCAAATCATGTCAAAAGATAAAAAAACGGCATTGAAAAACAAGGGAAAAAAGCTTGATGATGGAGAGGTTTTTTGTTATATTGGGGACACTTGCCAAAACAAAACCATTGGAGTATTTGAAATGAATGAACCCCGAACGCTGGCCGAAATCCTGGCCATTTTGCGGCGGCACAAGAGCGTGTTGAATGCAAAATTTGGCGTGCTCGATCTTGCGGTTTTCGGTTCGTATGCCAGGCAGGCTGAAACAGTGACGAGCGATGTAGATTTGCTCGTGGATATGAAAACCGAGTATAAGACCTTTGATAATTATATGGAACTTAAGTTCTTTCTCGAGGAAGAATTGCAAAAAAAAATCGATCTGGCGATCAAAGAGTCCATTCGGGAAGAACTACAGGCCGACATATTTAAAGAGGCAGTTTATGCCTAAACGCGATTGGACGCTGTCCGCCAAAGACATTTTGGCCAGCGCGAACAAGATTCTCGATTATATCAAAGGTATGGATCGGAAGGCGTTTTTCAAAGATTCAAAAACTTATGATGCGGTGTTGAGAAATCTGGAAATTATTGGAGAGGCAACGAAAAACATTCCGGACGAAGCCAGAGAAAAATATGCAACTGTGGAATGGAAGAAATGGGCAGGTTTGCGTGATATTGCCATTCACCAATACTTCGGAATCAACGAAGAGGTTCTCTGGGATATTTTGAGCCATAAAATTCAGGATTTGGAAACTCAAATTGCAGAAATGATCGACGAGATCAACGCAGAAAGAAAAACACCGTGAACACCTCAAAATCAAAAAAGCTTATCTGGGCTGGGGCAATTCTCTTGATCTTCTTTCTCGCTTTCATCTATCTGCCGCTGCCCGGGCTTGATTCGCCTCATCAACGCTCCATCGGCTGGGAAGGTCAAACCGGCACGTTGGCGAACGGTGACGCGCGCGCTGAAGATCACTTCAATTCAATTCTCGCCGGCGTGAATTTGAAACGGCCTTTTCCCGACATGCCGAGGCGGGCGGACAATCCGACCACGCCGGAAAAAGTTGCACTGGGAAAATTGCTTTATTTCGACCCGTTGCTTTCGGCGGATAACGACATTTCCTGCGCGCATTGCCATCATCCGGATTTGGGATTTTCCGACAATCGCGGGCAGTCGATGGGACGAGGCGGCAAAGGCCTCGGTCCGGCGCGCAGTGGCGGCGCGGTGATTCGCCGCGGGTCGCCGACGATTTGGAATGCGGCGTACAACCATTTGCAATTTTGGGATGGCCGTGCGCGCGATCTCGAAGATCAAGCCCGCAATCCGATTCAAGACAAAAAAGAAATGGCGCAGGATTCGACCGAGCTGGTGAAAGAACTGCAAGCGATTCCGGAATACGTCCGGCTTTTTGAGGCGGCGTTCGGCGGCCTACCCGGCCAGGGCGGCAACGGCGCGGCGATCACGTTCGAGCGCGTCACTTATGCGATTGCCGCCTTCGAGCGCACGATTCTTTCCCACAACTCAAAATTTGACCGTTACGCAAACGGCGAAGTGAACGCGCTCTCGCCGACCGAGCGGCGCGGTTTCAATCTTTTCCGCTCGCTCAAAACACGCTGTTTTGAATGCCACAATCTGCCGGCGTTTGCCAATCCGGATTTCAAAGTCATCGGCGTGCCGCCGCTGCCGAATGGCGAGCCGGATTCCGGCCGCGCGGAAGTGGCCGGCAAAGGCTACGAAAATGCGTTTAAAGTTCCGACGCTGCGCAATGTCGCGCTCACCGCGCCGTACATGCACAACGGCGCTTTTAAAACGCTGGCGGAAGTGCTGGATTTTTATTCCGACGGCGGCGGGCCGGGCCGCGGCCTCGACGCGCCGAACGTCGATGATAAAATTCGCCAATTCGATTTAAGCCCGCAAGAAAAAGAAGATTTGATCGCGTTTTTGCACGCGTTGACCGATGAGTCCGGCAAACCGGCAATTCCTCCACGCGTGCCCTCCGGCTTGCCGGTGGCGCCGCCTCTTCCCAATCAATCGTTGGAAATGCAAGTGTTCAAAGCCAAGCCGGCTGAAAAGAATCCGGCGAAAGTCACTCGCCAGGGAAAGCGCCTGATCGTCAATTCCGGCGAGCTGATTCAACCGGCCATCGACGCGGCGCAGGCGGGTGATACGGTGGCCGTCATGCCGGGCGTTTATCACGAAACGTTGACGGTCGATATTTCCGGCGTCACGTTATTCGGCGTCGAGCAAAATGGCCGGCGCCCGGTGCTCGACGGCAGAAATATTCTTTCCGACGGCTTGATCGGCTCCGGCGGAGATTTTGAGATGCGTCATTTCGAGGTGAAAAATTATACGGCGAACGGCGTGATGATGAACGGCGCGGTCAACGTCACGTTTCGCGATCTCTATTGCGAAAATCCCGGGATCTACGGTCTGTATCCGGTTGAGTGCATCAACGTCCTCATCGAGCGCTGTACGGTGACGGGCGTGCGGGATGCGGGTATTTATGTCGGCCAGTCGCGCGACATCGTGGTGCGCGATTGCAAGGCTTACGCAAATGTCTGCGGCATCGAGATTGAAAATTCGGTCAACGCCGTGGTTGAGAACAACGAAGTTTACGACAACGCCGGCGGCATTTTGGTGTTCCTTTTGCCGAACAATCCTTCGAAGGTTTCGCAAAACTGCAAGGTGGTCAACAACCGCGTCTACAACAACAATCACGTCAATTTCGGCGATCCGGCGGCCATCGTCAGCCGGGTTCCCTCGGGCACCGGCATCATGATTCTCGCGGCGGACGAGGTCGAAGTGACGAACAACGTGATTCACGGCAACAATTCGTTTGGCGTCGCGGTTTTGGGATTGGATATGGTTTTCGGCGCCGGCTCGACATACGATGTCGATCCGATTGCGGAGCGCTGCTGGATTCACGACAATCAAATGTCCGGCAACGGCGCGCAGCCGGCGGGCATTCTCAACGAGATGGGTTTTGCCGGCAAGGATTTGCTGTGGGATTTGCGCGGCTACGACAACAGTTGGCATCAACCCGGCGCGTCAAAGCTGCCGGCGCTGCTGCCGAATAAAAGCTGGCCCGATCTTGCGCGGCGGGCGAATTGGCGGTTGTGGAAGTTGTTGATGAAGGTGATGAGCTAAGAAAAAACTTGCCAATAAACACGCCATATATTATTTTTGACTATCGATTCAACGTGTAAAAAGCAAAACGTGGAGATGATGAGCTATGGAGATTCTTGCAGAGGATGTTCGCCCTACCACCGATTTGAAAAAAAGTCAAACCAACTTTTAAAGCAGGTGCAGTCAACGCGCCGTCCAATTTTGCTTACAAAAAATGGCAAACCTTCTGCTGTTCTTATCGATGTTAAAAAATTTGCAGAGCAATTAGCATCCAGGCGGCTGGCGCGACTGCTTAAACAGGCAGAAAAAGAGATTGATTGCAGAAGGAAAAGGCCGAGATCTTGAAGAGTTCTTCGATGAATTCGCCAAGACGCACAAACTATAAAATCCGAATCGCGTCTGAAGCAGAAAAGTCATTTCCCCCCAATCGCATAAAGCGCCTCATAACTCCGCAAATAAATCATCCCGCCCGAAATCGCCGGCGAAGCCGAGAGGCGTTCTTCAATGTTATTTTGGGAAATCATTTCAAATTTTTTTCCCGCTTTAACCACGGTCACCAATCCATCCGTGGCGGTGAGAAAAACTTTTCCATCGGCGTAAACCGGCGAGGCGCGATGGCGCTGGTTGTGCGTGCGTTCCATGTAATACTGCTCGCCGGTTTTAGCATCGACGCAGAGCAACACGCCGTTTTCGCGGCAGAGATAAACCAAACCGTTGTGAATCAGCGGCGACGGCACGTCCGGCGTGCTATCCGTCATTTTCCAATGATAATTCGCCGTCGAGCCGGTGAGATCGCCCTTTGCGTCTTTGGGATTGATGCCGAGCACCGGCCCGTTTTTCGCGGAGGGTACGACGATGAGTCCGGAGCTTGCCGACGGTGAAGCGACGAATCTAAAATAAAGATTATATTTATCCGGAGGATTCAAGCCGCCGCTGCGCCAGATCTCGCGGCCGTCTTTGAGGTCATGCGCCGTGACATAATCGGCGCCGTGGACGATGAGAAACTCCTGCTTGCCGAACCGATAAAGAAACGGCGTCGCATAAGAATGCATGCTCTCTTCCCGCGCGTCGGTTTTGCGGAGATGCTGCCAAATTTCGCGGCCCGTCATTTTGTCGAGCGCCAGCACGATCTGCTCGTTGGTGTGCAGAAGCTGCAAATAAAGCCGGTCGCCGTCGAGCAGCGGCGACGACGACATGCCGTGATACATGCTGAACTGCTTGTAACGCTCCTGGAGATTGAAGCTCCAGATTTCCTTGCCGGAGAAATCGTAGCAAGCCAGAAGTCCGGTGCCCAATTTCACCCAAACGTGTTTGCCGTCGGTCGACGGCGAGGGCGAGGCGGCGTTGCTCTCGTCACGGCGAATTTGGTAATTGCCGCTGCCGAGCGTTTTTTTCCACAGGATGTTTCCAGCGGTGTTGGCGCTGAGAAAAACCAGATCAGAACCCTCAGCGGAAGTGAGGAAAATTTTATCCTGCCAAATGATCGGCGTCGAAGGCGCCGCGCCGGGCAATTCTAGACGCCATTTGACATTTTCGGTCTTGCTCCATTTGGAAGCAATGCCGGTTTCCGTGCTGGTGCCGTCGTTGCGCGGCCCGCGCCAGCGCGGCCAGTTTTCGGTTTGCGCCGCGAGAGGGAAATTGAAAAATATAACAACGATGAAAAGGGATGCCAACAGCAGGAGTTTCCGCTTCATATTAAGGTTCCTTTCCCTAAAAAGTGCGCCGGTTTTTACCGCAAGGATTCAACTCTTTACAAGACGTTTTATTTTAAAATCAGTTCAAAGTCTTAGGTAAAAAAACACAATACCCGAAAAGGCCATTTGGAATTTAGAGAAGACTTGTCTATATTGTCAGCCCGAGACAGATGAAGGCGAAAACTGAATAATAGAGGAGAAAAGATGAATCGACGGCATTTTCTGAAAACCGCCAGCGCCGTGACGCTGGGCTTTGCCGGATTGCGAAACTTTACCGCTTGCAAGGAAACACGTGACGCCGGCTTCGGCCCGCTGATTCCCGATCCCCAAAAGATTTTCGATTTGCCCAAGGGCTTTTCCTATCAGATCATTTCCCGGCACAGCGAGGAAATGAGCGACGGCTTTCTCGTGCCGCATCGCGCCGACGGCATGGCGGCTTTCCCCGGACCCAACGGCCTGACGCTGATCGTGCGCAATCACGAAGTCGGCGCTGACGCCAATGCGCGCGAAGGAGCTTTTGGGGGAAATTATGAATTGCTTTCCCGCCTCCCGGCCAACGGCTTTTACGACGCCGGCCGCAATGGCAAGCCGGCGCTCGGCGGCACCACGACACTGGTTTTTGATACACGCAGGCAACGCCTCGAAGCCCAGTTTCTGAGTCTGGCGGGAACGCTGCGCAACTGCGCCGGCGGCCCGACGCCGTGGAATTCGTGGATCACTTGCGAAGAGATCACCGTGCGCGCCGATGCGAATTGGGCGAAAGATCACGGCTATGCTTTTGAAGTGCCGGCTTCTGCCGAACCCAAGCTCGCAACGCCGGCGCCATTGAAAGCCATGGGACGCTTCAATCACGAAGCGGTGGCGGTGCATCCGGCGACGAGCATCGTTTATCAAACCGAGGATGAACACGACGGCTTGCTATATCGCTTCATTCCGGATAAGCCGGAGCATCTAAGCGGCGGGGGAAAATTGCAGGCATTGAGTGTCATCGATCAATTCGGTTTGGACACCCGCAATTGGAAAGAACAAAAAGTGAAAGCCGGCAACATCCTGCGCGTCAAGTGGCTCGACCTTGAAGACATCGACGCGCCCAACGACGATTTGCGTCTGCGCGGTTTCGCGCAAGGCGCGGCGCGTTTTGCGCGAGGCGAAGGCGCCTGGCATGGCAACGAGGCGATTTATTTTGCCTGCACCAACGGCGGCCGCAAAAAGAAAGGGCAGATTTGGCGATACATTCCAAGCCGGTTTGAAGGCGCGCCCGAAGAGTGGAATGATCCCGGCAAGCTGGAATTATTCGTCGAGTCGAATGATGGCAACCTCGTTGACAATGCGGACAACTTGACGGTGGCACCCTGGGGCGATCTCATCATCTGCGAAGATGGCTCCGGCGAGCAGTTTCTCGTCGGTGTCACTCCCCGGGGAGAATTTTATAAATTCGGCAGAAACGCGATGGAGAGCAACTCCGAGCTGGCCGGCGTAACTTTTTCCCCGGACGGCACGACGCTGTTTGTGAACATTCAGCACGAGGGCTTGACGCTGGCAATCACCGGGGCCTGGCGAGGATAGAAAATGCGATAAAACTAATTTTCGTTTTACTTGAAAACCCAGCGCAAAAATCCACCGCCATTTTCAGCTTGGAAACGGATCGCGCTTGCGATCATGGCATTATTCAGCACCGCGATTTTAGCAAGCTATTTTTCTCTTGCTGCCGCCGGCACGGAGAAATTGCTGGCTTATCGCGGCAAATGGATCGCCACCGAACAGCGCCCGGTCGAACGCAATCGCGACTATGAAATTTGCGATGTGACGCTGCGCGATGTTCGCCAGACCTGGGTGAGTTTTCTGCTGCAACAGCCGGCGGATACGGCAGGAAAATTTCCCGCGGTCGTTATTCTCGGCGGCGTGGATATTGGCAAAGAAACGTTGCATTATCTTGGCGATCCGGGGCGGGTCATCGTCGCGGCGCTGGGCTATCCGTATGATTTGTCGCGGGTCACCGGTTGGTGGGCCGGCCTTCGCGAAGCCGGCAAAATGCGCGAGGCCGCGTTCCGCACCGTTGCCGGCGCGCTGTTGGTGAATGATTTTTTGTGGCAGCAGGAAAATGTCGATACCAATCGCGTCATCTTGGTGGGCTACTCTTTCGGCGCGCCGTTCGTGCCGGCGGTGATGCATCTCGATCGGCGCTATAAAGTCGCGGCGTTTTTGTACGGCGGCGGCAGAATCAATCAACTCGTCGGCAATAATCTCGATACCGGCTTCCGGCCGCTTGACCGCTTGCTCGGCGCCGCCGCCGGCCTGCTGCTCGCGCCCATCGAGCCGCATCGTTATATCAAATCCATCTCACCGCGTCCGTTGATCATGATTCAGGGCCGGCACGATGAATTCATGCCGCCGGCTTTGGCGCAGGAACTTTTCGCCCGCGCCGGCGAGCCGAAGGAGATCATTTGGCTGGAAACCGCGCACCTGATGCCCTGGAGAAAAGAAGTGATCAATCAGGTGGTGAGAACGCTGCGGGAGTGGTTGGAGAAGAAGGGATATCTTTGAATCACCGACCGGTCACTTGAAATGACCGGTCGGTCGTTTTTTTATTTCACCTGCACCTGCCAGCCAAAATGATACATGCTCAACCACGCCAGCGGCTTGGCGGCAGCAGGATAAAAGCGCTCCAAAATGTCAACCGGCGTCAGGCCGATGCCGAGATAAAGCTCCGAACGGACATTCGGCTTGAACGCATTTTGCACGCCGTAACCGACGCCGACGTGCAACGGCACATTCCACTGGCGTTTCAGGTCGTACGTGAGCCAGTGCGTCATGCGGTCGTATTTCAGCAATGTTTTTTTGTGCAGCACGTCGCCGAACGAAATGTAGTTGAGGCGCAGATCGACATCTTGCAGCGCCTCGACGTGCTGCTTGGCGAGCGCAAAGCCGACGCCGAGCAGATTCGCCGTGAAATCCGAATAACTCGCGCCTTGCTTCGGTTTGGGGCGGCGGCCGTCGACGTACTCGAGATACGTCATCACCGTAGCCGCCGTGCCGGCGCCGAGGCATTCCGCCCACGTTGCGTTCAATCCGGCCCAGCGATACATCTCGATCAAGCCTTGCGTAATGCGGTACCCGCCTTGAAAATGCAGCAGCTCATCGAAATGCAGCGTGCGGTCTCTCGTCCAATCATTGCCGGCGCGAAATGAGCGTTGGCCGCGCCCGAAAAAGTCATCCATCTTCCGAAAGCCGTACATCGTCATGCCCAAACTGCCGGTTTGAACCAGCGCCAAACGTTCCCACCGCAAACCGGGCGGGCGAACCAGCGGCGAAGAAGCCGGCCACATCGTGAACGACATTCTTCCCAAACGCGGATCGCTCGCGATCAGATCAGGCAGAAAAGCCCGGTGCGGCAACCGCGGCGATTCGAGGCTCGCCCACTGCGCCGCGATTGGCGCGCTCAACGTTTTTTCTTGCGCAATCGCTTCAACGGCGCTGGGAAAAGATTGTTCAAAACGCTTCTGAACCGCCGTCGAAGTTAATTCGGAAGAATGAGGCAAAGCCGCAGACCGCCGGGAAACAATCGGTGTCGCCTCGTTCAAAAAATTGTGCGCGACTTCTTTGGTTCGCCAGCTTAAAGCCGGCGCACCGGTGAATGATGAAAGCAGTCTCGCTTCATTCCGGTTGCCGGCGTGAGGCTCGGAAAGGCGCGAAACGTTTTCCATCGACCACACCAGCTCGTCGCTGCGATTCAACGGCCCGGCGCCGAGCAGCGAAAAAATTCCTAGCGCCGCAAAAATGGTTTTCCATCCCCAAAGCGGTGCGGCGGTGCAGGAAGATCGTCGCAGATGAAGTTCGGTTGGCCCGGCCTGGCCGCGCGCCAACGAGTGATTTCTCTTTTTGCCTTTCTTGGAAAAATCAAGCTGGCGTCTTCGGCGGCGCTTGGATTTCGAGCGGCTCCCCGCCGGCGTTCCGGCGAATGACGGTTTAAACATGTGTTCCACTAAAACGTGCATAGCCACCTCCTTTCCAAATTTCCCTGTGCTCTTCAAATTTATTTATATCTAAATAAAAATGGAAAGTCGCGCGCGATGGCCAAACATTGTTGCTGCAACAATCAAAAAAATAAAACAAAATGGGAACTTACAACAGGTGAGGTGATCAGAGGTGTTCGTGAAAATTTACCGCTGTCCAAAATATACAGAACAATTTACGAAAAAGCAAGCCGAGATTTATAAATTTTATTAATATGATTCGGCTGGGAATAAAAAAATGTAATAATACGCGAAAAAATTTGTCCGTTCAAATGCCAATCAAAAATTCATGATGAGCAAAGCACAGATTCGTCGGCAATTCAAAGCTTAAAAAACTTTCGGCGCCTCGTTTAACCCGCCTTCCGCATCTTCCGCAGCCGCGACTCGGCTTTCTCCATCTCTCTTTTGGGCAAAACCGGTTTTTGCTGGCCAGGCTCGCACTGCCAACGCGCGAGCAGTTGCAGCATGATCAGCGCGTCGTGTTGGCGCTCGTAGCTTTCAAAATCTTGGAGCACGGCGCACGGTTCGCCGTTATGGGTGATGATGACCGGATGCCGGTTGGCGTTCATCTCGGCAATAATTTGATCGGCGTGGGTCATCAAATGGCCGAGCGATCTTGAGGTGTCCTGAAATTTCATCGCTGACTCCTCTCGTTAGATAAATTTTCGTCGCGTGAACCGGACGATATTCTTGTTCCCTGTTGTCGAAAGGTAAAAATTTGTTTAGAAAGAAGCAAATAGTTTTTTCACGGGCAGGGGAAAAAGAGGCGGGAGGCACAAATTGGCAGACCAATGTGCGCTCAAATGTTTTTTAGCCAAGACGGCCCGATCAGGCCGCCACAGTGTTGTTCTTCTCTGCTTTTGTCGTTTTCTCTGGCGGCGCGGATTTTTCTGCATTGCCGTTGGCATGGCGACCGTAATCCGTCCGCAGTACAAGTCAAAATTCGCGCTGCGTTTTGCCCGGATCAAGCGAATTCGCACCGACAAATCGCCGGAGCAAATTGACACCGTAGAACGATTGCGGCAGCTTTATGAGAAGCAGTTTGAGAGAAAAGGCGACACGCGAAAGGCGAGCCAAAAGGAGCGGGACGCATTCCAATAACTTTGTCGATTGCAAAAACGATTTTAAGAATCCTGTTGCTTCTTGCCGCCTCGTTTCATATTTTTAGAGTGTGAATACAAATAGATCACACGAGCTCCGGCTTCTTGCAGAGGCAGCCATTCAAAGTGACTATAAAACATGGTTAGCTAGTGTCTGTCCGGAAAATAAAAATTACAAAAAACTTGATTTTGTTTTATTTTTTTATTATATTATTATAACGAAAACTTTTAAAATAAAAACAATTAAAGCATTACTTTAAAAACACA
>Ga0187892_10000916_pt1 | contig 72964 bp, 88 predicted proteins | sample MA1701073metaG_FD_139345 | JGI IMG/M metagenome (GOLD analysis project Ga0187892, IMG submission 139345) | Bio-ooze microbial communities from a basaltic lava cave in the Kipuka Kanohina Cave System on the Island of Hawaii, USA - MA170107-3 metaG ...
CGGGAATGTCGGGACGATGATCTCATTTCGGGTTGGGGCAGGGGACGCCGATGCCTTAGTCAAAGAGTTTGAGCCAATTTTTGAGGTAAATGATTTGGTGAATCTGGATAACTACCAGATCTATTTGAAGATGGCGATTGATGGGGTGACGGTACCGGCTTTTTCCGCCGCCACCTTGCCACCGCGGCTTGACCAAGCCGGGTTATCAACGAAAGTGATTGAGCAGAGCCGCCAGGCCTACAGCCGCACCGTTGAGGAGGTGGAAGACTACATCACCGAATGGTCAGCACCGATTAACCTTTCTGACAATCAAAATAAAGTCGTGGGCAAACAGCCGTTCGAGGCGATTAAGACCGAACCGACCGCCAAGACAGCTGCGGCGAATATCGCGTCGCCAGAGGCTACGCCAGAGACTGAAAAGGAACCGGCAACAGGGGAGAGTGAGCGAAAACTGCCCGAGAGCAGGGGAGTCCCGAGCGGGCTAAAAATTGAGATGCTGAAAGATCGCTTCGATCGGCCGTGGTATGCGGTGGGTAAAAGTGCAGCGGCAGAAAAAAACACAACAGTCGACGAGGGTGGGGGAGAGGCCGAAGAAAACGACGGTTTAATTACATGGGAGCAGGCCGAAAGCTTAGGCATAAGCGACCGTGACAGGGTAAAAAAACCAACCTCGTCTGACGATATTTTGCCCTTAGAAGAAATCCGTTAATTTAACTCCCCTTTTGGCCGGGGGAGAAATTATTTTAAATTTTTGCGGTGTAATCTCCCCCGCCTAGGCGGCCCCGGGGGAGGAGTGAGCAATTCTTGAAATACCACCCTAAAAGGGGCCGAGGGGGTCTAGCAACGCTTTAAGGCAATACCCGCTCGCCCGCTCTTATTATGTCGCACAAGTTACATTGTACGACTTGAATGATATTCTCATTCGGCTTGATATTCTCTATTCTATTCTATAGTGTAGGCTAGTTTCCGGGAGGCTCCCCATGTTCCTTCTAATCGCTACTGCCCCCTCGTTGGCAGCAGCCGTAGCCGGATTGTTGGGTCACGGAATTCTCCAAACAATATGGCTGCTGGATGATTCTTATGGCGGTGTTGATGAGATAGCCGGCGCTGATCTGCCCAAGATCTTTAGCAGGCTTATCGTCTTTTCGCCAGCGCTCTTGCCGATCGGCATCCTGATTTGGCTAGCTGTCGGGGGGTCCGTAGAGGACCCCCTCCTTAATTGCTCGCCCTAGTCAAAATCGCATATGCTATTAACCTGTAAAAATAAAGTTTACGGTCAAATTTGCGTTTTAAGCGACGCTTTTTGCTAAGAGGGGTGGCTGGTCGTTGACACGGCAGTTTTAACGCGACGCGTGGCAATGTTTTGCCAAACTACTACCAATGGTGTGGCGGTAAAGATCGACGAGTAGGTCCCAACCACAATGCCGACAAGCAAGGTCATAATGAACGGCCGGATGCTTTCGCCGCCCAGAACCGCTAAAGCGGTTAAGGTAAAAACCACCGTTAAGCTGGTTGCTAGCGACCGGTTTAGCGTTTGCGAGAGCGATTGATCAGCCAACAGCTCAAAGTCGTTTTCGGCCAGCTCTCTGCGGCGGGCGGCGTTTTCCCTGATTCGATCAAAAACCACGATTGTATCGTGAACAGAGAAACCCATCACCGTAAGCATCGCGGTAATGAATGAGGCGTCAACCTCCCAGTTGAAGAAATGAGCCAGAATCGCAAAGACTCCGAGGGTAATGAAAAGGTCGTGCAGTAAGGCGATTACCGCTGTTAGGCCGAAACGCCAGGACGAAATTGGCGCCGTTAAACCACGGAATGAATAAGCTAAGTAGATCACAATGAGCAAGGCCGCCGCTACCACGGCAATAATTGCTTTTCGGGTTAGATCTTGGCTAACGCTCGGGCCAACTGTTTGAAACTGGCGTTCGGTGACTTGGCCAAAATCTGTCTCTAACTCCTGCAGTATCGCGCGGTGCTCGGCTTCGCTAATGGGCAGAATCCGCATTAAGAATGCCCCGTCGTCTGTTTTCGCCAGACTCAATCCCCTAACCTGTTGCAAGCCAGTTAATTTTTGCCGCAGCTCCCCTTCTGAGGGCGATTTTTCCAAAGTAATTTCCAGTTGTGTACCGCCGCGAAAATCAATTCCCAGCGGCAGCCGCCAAGCAATTAAGCCGATCAATCCCGGGATCATGATTAAAACCGAAATAGTAAACCACCACCACTTTTTCCGTCCCAAGAATTGATACATCTAAACCTTCTCCAGTTGGCGCGCCCCGAAGCTACTTGCCGCGGTTAGCCGTAGAAACGCTCGGCTGGCCGTGATTGAGCTAAAAAGCGAGACGATCACCCCGATTGCTAGCGTTAGGGCGAAGCCGCGCACCAAACCGCTAGTGGTAAAGTATAGAATGCCGCAAGTTATCAGGGTAGCAAAGTTCGAGTCGCGCACCGACGGCCAGGCCCGACGAAATGACTCTTCGAGAGCCACTTTGAGCGATTTTTTCTCCCGCAGCTCCTCGCGCAGTCGCTCGAAAATCAGAATGTTGGCATCAACCGCCATCCCAATCGAAAGAATGAAACCAGCAATGCCTGCGAGTGTCAGGGTGACCGGAATTAGTTTGAACAGCGACATAGTGATCGCGGCGTACCCAAGCAAAGAGAGCACCGCGACAAAACCCGCTAACCGGTAGCTTAGAACCATAAAAACTGCAACCAGCACCAAGCCAATCAATCCGGCCACTAGGCTTTTTTTGACCGACTCCACCCCTAAAGTTGCGCCAACGGCGCGTTGCTCCACCAATTTAATCGGTACCTCCAGCGCCCCGGCGTTCAGCAGAGTCACCAACTGCCGCACCTCCTGAATGGTGAATTCACCGGTGATTACCGCCTCACCGCTATCAATGATCGACTGAACCGTTGGTGCCGAGATAATCTCTTCATCGAGAAAAATCGCCACCGGCTTGCCGATGTTGCGAGTGGTTATCTGGCCAAAAAGCGCTGCCCCATCAGCGTTAAACTTTAACCCCACTTGCGGCTTATTGGTCGTTGGGTCGAAGGTAACACTAGCGTCGCTCAACATCTTGCCGCCTAAACCGGTCGGCCGCCAGCTCTGGCCGTCGTCGCTTTCGCGAAATTCTAATTGCGCCGTTTTGCCGATCAGATCGATTGCTTCCTGGACATCCTTGATTCCCGGCAGCTCAACGATCATCGTTTGGCTGCGCCCTAAACGTCCTGGCTGAATGAGCGGTTCCGTTACCCCCGTGGCGTTGACCCGCCGCTCAATGACACGCCTGGTGGACTCGATCGCTTGATTGCGGTTATCGTTGGCGGTATTAGATAAGTCGAGCTCATAGACGAGTCTTACCCCACCTTGCAGATCTAAGCCCTGGACTAAACCGGTTGGGCGGCCAAAAACTGCCGCGGTTGTTGGCCAAGCGACGTAAAAACCAAGGCCGATCACTAAAAGTATAAATAATAAACCAAACGGTAGACGGCGCATTGACACTGGCTTATTGTAGCAACCAGATTAACGCTGCTCAATCAGATAATCTAAGGCTAAGGGCCTTTAGGACGCGACAAAAATCAGCCGGTGGATCCGCAGTGTACTCCGCTACATTTGGCAATTTCAACTTCCAGGCATGAAGCAGCTGACGTTCCACGCCCAGGGTTTTAGCAAGCCCCCTGGCCTCTTTGTTGCCGTAAAGCCTGTCACCGACGATCGGATGCCCGATTGCCTGCAGATGGACGCGGATTTGATGGGTCCGGCCGGTAATTGGTTGGCACTCAACCAGCGAAACCTTTTTCCTCCCCCACTCCCCTACCGAAAGTCGCTTGTAGTGTGTGATTGCCGTCCGGCTTTTAGAGCTCGGTAGCAAGCTGACTCGCTGTCGATCTTTCCTGGTGTCGCGTTCGATTGCTTGTTCGATCTCCCCGGCTTTTGGTGCCTCCCCTACTACCAAAGCCAGGTAAGTTTTTTTGACCGCTCGCCCCTGCCAGAGAGTCTGCAAATGATGCTTGGCTTGTTGATTTTTCGCCCAGATTAGAACTCCCGAGGTCTCGACGTCTAAGCGGTGCACCGACAACCCGCCAAAACCGCGTTTTTGCATAAACTTCTCACCGGATGGGAACTGCTCGCTGTCTTCAACGGAATAGCCTGGAGGTTTATTGATAACAAAGTAAGTCGGGGTTTGGGATAGAATCTCCATGGCGTTATTTTAGCGCAAAAAACACTGGCCCCGACCTTGAGGTTATCTTAGTACGGGGCCAATCGGGTTGGCAGAGTGTTAACCGCGTTGGTTAGACCGCCACGGCCAGGCACTATGCCGGTTGGCTACTGGTCCTGTTCTTCCAAGCAGCCGTACAGTTGGGCCGCGAGTCCGCAAGAAGCGCAGGCTCTGTCGTTCGACGTTGCCGTCGTTCGGCCAAGCCTTGGTTTCTTCGGAAGATCGCTTTGCTGTACGGTCTCGACCTGTTGGAGGGATATCACTCTCCGGTCGATTCGTACTCGAGCTTCTCTGTAGGTAAACGTCCGTCTCGTCGAGACAGCCGCTTCGTGGCCACTAGCTTGTTAGTTTACCGCTCCAACAAGTTTCGCTTTGGGCACTCGGCCCATCGCTTTGCCACTAGCAGGTTTTTTGGTCCGCGCCTCACGGTTGTTTGCTGTCCTACGCCCTTGGTGCCGAAGCGCCTTGAGCTCAGAGCCCTTTCGGGTCAGCCGTTTTGGCGACGTAAGAATGACTTTACAACAAGCTAGAGACGCTTGTCAAGACCCTCTTTGCCGCTGTTCGTAAAATCGTTACGCTACCTACGATGCATCAGGCAAAATTTACCCGAGAGCTGCGCCGGCTCAATCCCGCCCAGCGCCAGGCAGTCGAGACGATCGAGGGCCCAGTGATGGTCATTGCCGGTCCGGGAACTGGTAAGACACAGGTGGTGGCGATGCGCATCGCCCAAATCTTAACGAAAACCCAACTTAGAGCCCGCAACGTTCTCGCTCTCACTTTTACCGAAGCTGGAGTCACCGCTCTTAAAACGAGATTGTTTGAACTGACCGGACCCGAGGCTTACCAAGTGACAATTGACACTTTTCACGGCTTTGCCAACGAGGTGCTGGGCCAGTTCTCATATGTTTTTAATCTCAATGCCTCCCCGAACCCACTGTCTGATCTGGAGCGATACCAACTACTGGAAGGGTTAGTGACCGATAATCATCGCCTTAAAGAACTTAGACCATTACGACGCCCAGCGTACTATCTCAATGACATCGCCAGCGCCATTAAGACCTGCAAACAAGAAGCAATTTCGCCCACCGACCTTTCTCGCCTCGCTCGTAAGGAGTATAAAGCCAAGCTTAACCAAGCCCGCACCGCCGCCCAACGACAAGCCGCCACCAAGGCCTGGGCTAAATTAGAGGAATTTGTCGGGGTTTATCAAAGCTATGAAGCGAAACTGGCCGAAAATCAGCTGTACGACTACGAAGATATGATTTTACGAGTTGTTGAAGCTCTCAACAATAACGCCGAAGTCAAAGCCTATTATCAGGAGCGCTACCAGTACGTTTTGGTTGATGAGTACCAAGACACCAACAACGCCCAGAACTTGCTCATCGAAACCTTGATTGATTTCTTTGAATCACCCAACGTTTTCGTAGTCGGAGACGATAAGCAAGCGATCTACCGATTTCAGGGTGCTTCAGTGGCCAATATGCTCCATTTCACCAAGCGTTATCGACAGCTGGCGCTTATAAGCCTCGAGGAAAACTATCGCAACCCACCGAAGATTCTCAAGGCAGCCCTTCGAGCGATTAACTATAACACCCAGCAACTCTCGAAGTATTTGAAAAACGCGCCGAGCAAGTTGAAAGCAGTAAAAAAGTCACCGCAGCAACCAACACTGGTTACTTTGTCAACAAACGAGGCTCAGTTTTTTTGGATCGGCCAGAAGATCAAAGGACTTTTAAAGCAATGCCCGGCGGACGAAATCGCGGTGTTGTTTCGCACTAATAACGAGGCGGATGAGTTTCGTCATTTTGCCGAGAAAATGAACCTGCCGGTGGCGGGAGTCGAGACCGCCAATCTAATCAATGAGCCAGAGATCCGGCAGCTGATCATTGTGCTGGAAGCACTGAACGAGCCAAAAGACGCCGCGGCAGTTTTGGCGGCGCTGCCAATTATTGAGCCGGAACTAAATTTCGCCACATTCTATGAGCTCAATTCGGCTTGGCGGGCGGCAAATAGCCGAAACATAGCCTCGTTTCTTGAGAAAACCACCATCGCGGGGGCAAAACAAGCCTGGAGCCAGCTTACCCAATGGCGGAGTCAACTTGGACGAGTGCCAATCACCCTGCTCATTGAACAAGTTTTGGACTACTATAATCAGCGGTTTCCGGGCTCCTTAGCGCGGCTAGAGCGCCTCAATGCTCTGCTGGGGCTAGCCGGGGGTTTTGCGATTCGTCGACCGGACGACACTCTAGCCCAGTTTCTCTCGGAGCTTGCGTTATATCGTCAGCACCGTCTCACCATTCCGTTGCGACGTCTGATCCCCGAAGTAACTGGCGTTAGAATCTCAACCGTTCACGGCGTCAAAGGGCTGGAGTTTAGTATCGTCTTTCTGGCTAATGTCGATGAGCTCTCGTGGCGGGAACGACCGAACCGTCGCCTGATCCCCCTACCGCGAACAATGGTTGATCTTGATCGCTGGCAGGAGGATCCCAGCGAAGACGAACGGCGGCTGTTTTTTGTGGCTCTAACTAGAGCCAAGAGCGAACTTTACCTTACCTACGCCCACACCCAGACAGACGGTCGGGCAGTAATGCCAAGCCAATTCGTTAGTGAGATTGCCGGCTCGCTCAAGACACTTGAGGTGACGCTAAGTAGCGATGAGGCTAAAGACGCTTTACTCACCGTGCTCCGGCCAGTTGCCGAGCCGACGACCCGGCTGCAAGAGCTGAGCTTCATCCGGGAGCGGATCAGAGGCCAGCCGCTCTCTTACACTCATTTGCGCAGCTACCTGCTTTGTCCGCGACAGTATCTCCTGCGCCAAGTGATCGGTCTGCCCCAATCCCCCACTCCAGCGCTGGTCTACGGCCAGGCTGTTCACCGGGCGCTCGAGGCGTTCTTCAAGGAATTTCGCTCCACGAAACGGCTACCGAGCCAGGCAACTCTGCTAGCTAACTTTAAAGAGGCTCTATCTCGAGCACCGCTGCTGGCGGAAAACCCGTTAATTGCCACTCGGGGCGAGGAAGTCTTAGCCGCCTTTTACAACGCTCGCTCGTCTAGCTGGCCGGTGCCGTTAAGTGTGGAGTATAACTTTTGGTCTCATCAAGTTACCCTCGATGGCATTTGGTTGACCGGAAAATATGACCGCCTTGAGCTGATTGATCCGGTTGCCGGCACTGTCAGGGTGGTTGACTATAAGACTGTCTCGCAAGCTCGAACTCGAGGCCAAATCGAAGGCACCACCCAAGACTCCCAGGGTGAGATCAAGCAGCAGCTAACCTTCTACGCAATGCTTGCCAAGCTCGATCGTCACTTTCCCTATCAAGTCGCCGAATTGGCGGTTACCTTCGTTGACGATAAGAAAACCTTCCGGGAAGAGTCATTTAAAATCAGCTCCGACGAAATTGATTCGTTAGCCAAGCTGATCAAGCAAACTTGGAGTGAGATTAACCAGACGGAGAGCTTCGCTCACAATCGGTCCAGCTTCGATGAGGGTTGCGAGCTTTGCGGGCTACTTTAGCTTTTTAAGCGCCCAGCACTCGCCCTAAGGCCTCGGTGAGAGTTTTTTTGCTTTGAGCGCCGACAAACTGCTGGAGAACCTGGCTGCCTTTCTCGATGATGTAGGTTGGCATCGCCCCAATCTGGTAGTGGCTGACCATTTCTTGCGAGGTTGGCTCGTCCACATTAACCTTCACCACCTTGACCTTGCCAGCGTACTCTTTTTCGATCTCCTCGATAATCGGGTGCATGATTTTGCACGGTCCGCACCAGGCTGCCCAGAAATCATATAAGGTCACTTGTTCGCTCACCGTATCCCTCCCCTCAACCAATTAATTAACTTGTTATCGAAATTTGTCAAAAAGTACTCGGGCAGGCGGGAGTAAAGGGCAAAAAAGCCTACCGAAAAGATTAGATCGGCCAGGAGCATATTGCGCAAGAAAGGTAAGGCCATAATATAACTTTGCCAAAGTCCGCCGATGGTCTTCGGGTACAGGCTTCCTTCCAACCAGACACCGAAGTTAGTAATTAAAAAGAAAATCAGCGAACTTGCCACCCCGGCGACTCCAACTTTACCGAGCCTGGCGTTATGGCTAAGCCCACTCTCCCCTAGCCAAACTGTGATGAGGAAACTCAAGTAAACGTACGGCATCGTGGCGTGGAAGCCCAAAAACAGATCAGTAATAAACAGGATAAAAATTGGCAGTAGATAGTTCCACGGCCGGCCCAGCTTTGCCCCGCCAAATAAGGCGATCCCACCCACCGGGGTGAAATTAGGCGGATGTGGCAGTAAACGAATGAGAATCGCCCCGGCTGTTAGGGCGATCACTGTCGGTCTAAGCGCTGTTTTCATGTTGCTTCACCATAGCCAAACTTCGCCGCAATGACAAAGGCCCCGCCACAAACCGACGGGGCCAAGCCCTTTCTACGTCCTTGACCATTAGGAGTATTGGGGGCCGGAGGGAGGGAGGGAATTTGGTCGAAGACGGGGTGGTATCGGAAACGACGGGAGGGGGCGACCGTTTCCGACACCGCTCCGTCAACGACTCTTTTAGTTTTCAGCACAATACTAGCAAGATCTCACCTTAGAGTCAAGCCAACTATTAGCTAGTTATGGCTTTTCCACACCTTGTCTGGTACGCCGGCGCGATAATTGCAATAGCGAGCGGCCTCAAAGAAAAAATCAGAGAGGCGGTTGAGATACTGGCTAATCAGTTGCGGCCTAGAACTAAGACGGTGATAAAAACGCTCCGCTTGCCGAATGAGCGTTCGACACAGATGGAGAGTAGCGGCTTCGGCCTGCCCACCAGGCAAGATAAAATTCTTCAGCTCCGGCAGCCGGCGGTCCCAGCGGTCAATCTGCCGCTCAAGGGCGCTGGTTTCGTTGGATAGATGTTGCAAGATGGCTGCCGCTTGTGGTTTTTCGGCCGCTAAACACGCGCCGATCCCCAGCAAGTTGGTTTGGATCCGCTCCAGCAGTTTAACTAAATGAGCGTCCTTTTGAACTAGGGCTGCCGCCAGGCCGATTGCTGCATTGGCGGTATCAATCGCCCCGAGGGCCTCGACTAACGCGGCGGTTTTCGCCACTCGTCGTTTGCCAGGTAGCCCGGTTTTGCCTTTATCCCCCTTTTTGGTATAGATCGGCATTCGTCCGACTATTCATTTTCGGTACGAGTCCTCGCGTCCCAGCCAACCTCGGCTCTCGCGCTCCTCCTCGCTCTCCGCCAACTGGCGGAACCGTGCCCGCTCGTCATCCGCGACGCCCGAAAATCAATAATTAGACTCATCGAGAGTGTTATGAACAGCCGCCAGTGGTTGAGCCGCAGGAGGTGCAGGTGTAGCAGGTGCCGGTTTTGAACATCATCGAGCCGCAGTTCTGGCAAACCGGCGCATCGGTCTGGACCTCTTCTTTAGCTTCGGCCGGAGCCATCACCAGCGCTGCCGTCTCAGTATTGGGTTTCGGCAGTTCGGTTGCCACCGTTGACAGAGCGCCGTTACCAAGACCGTTAAGCTCTAGCTCGGCTTGGGTACTGGCAGCAACGCTATCCGCTTTAATACCCAACTCAATTTGCTCCTCGGCCGTTAAGTATTTAAGGCCAAGGAAGCGAGAGATGTAATCGACGATCGACTTAGCAATTTTAATTTGGGGGTTGGTTGTAAAGCCGTACGGCTCGAAGCGCGAATTAGCAAACTGTCGCACCAGCATTGAGAGCGGCACGCCGTACTGCAGGGCCATGGAGACAGATTTAGCAAAGGCATCCATCAGCCCCGAGATGGTACTGCCCTGTTTGGCCATCGTCACAAAGATCTCGCCCGGTTTACCGTCTTCATATAAGCCAACGGTAATAAAGCCCTTGTGGCCAGCAATCCGAAACTTGTGGGTGAGTGAACGGCGCTCATCCGGCAGCCGCCGGCGCTGCGGCGCATAGACTACCCGCTCGACCACCTTTGTCTCGGTTCCGCCGTCTTTAGCGGCTTCCTTTTTGGTGTTGAGCGGCTGGCTTAGCTTTGAGCCGTCGCGGTACAAGGCCAGAGCTTTCAGGCCCAATTTCCAGGACTGCATATAGACTTCTTTGACGTCCTCAACGGTGGCGTCATTAGGCAGATTGATGGTTTTAGAGATCGCCCCGGAGATAAACGGCTGAACCGCGGCCATCATCCGGACGTGAGCCATTGGTTCGATGTAACGTGTCCCGATGGCGCCGCATTTGTTGGCACAGTCAAACACCGGAAGGTGTTCGTCTTGGAGGAACGGCGCTCCCTCCATCGTCTGGGTACCGCAGATGATCTCGTTGCTTGCGGCAATCGCTGTCCGGTCAAAGCCAAGGCGCTCCAAAAGCGAAAAATCAGGCGCTGCCTCTTCTTCGGCTGTTACGCCCAGCCGCTCATAGACCGACTCGCCCAAGACCAACCGATTAAAGATATGAGTAATATCAAAGGCGCTCGCCGCCGATGCCTCTAACGCATTGACCTCTTCTTCTGTCAAGCCGCGCTCAATGAGCGCTTGGCGGTTGATCGGCGTCTTGCCTGAGAACGTCCCGGTGCCAAGAGCGTAGGAAATAATGCCGTCTTGCTCCGAAGGACTATAGCCAAGGTTAGAAATGGCTTGGCGTACAGCGTTATTAACAATTTTCATCGAGCCGCCGCCGGCGAGCTTCTTGAGCTTGACTAAAGCAAAATCTGGCTCCACGCCGGTAGTGTCGCAGTCCATCAGCAACCCGATGGTGCCGGTCGGGGCGATAACGGTTGCTTGACTATTCCGGTAGCCAAACTGCTCCCCAAGAGCAACAGCCTCGTCCCAGTCTTGGCGGGCCGCCTCCAGCAGATTTTTGGGGCAGTAGCGCTCCTCGATCTTGTAGGCGGCGGCGCGGTGTTTTTGCATCACCCGTAGCATCGGGGCGCGGTTTTTAGTAAAGCCCGCAAACGGTTCTTTGATCGCCGCAATTTCCGCCGAGGTTTTGTAGGCGTGGCCACACATAATTGCCGTTAAAGCGCCGGCGGTGGCGAGTGATGCTGGTGAGTCGTAGGGTATACCTTTAATCATCAGCAGCGTCCCCAGGTTGGCGTAACCTAAGCCGAGCGGCCGGTAATCGTGGGAGTTCTGGGCCACCTTGGTAGTTGGGTAGGAGGAGAAATCTACCGCAATTTCCTGAGCAATAAAGACGATGCGACAGGCGTGGCGATAACCCTCAACGTCGAAATTACCCTTCTCGTCGGCGAATTTAACTAGGTTGATTGAGGCAAGATTACAGGCCGAATCATCCAGAAACATATATTCCGAACAGGGGTTAGAAGCGTAAATCCGGTCGGTGTTGGGAGAGGTATGCCAGTCGTTCACCGTGGTGTCGAACTGCAATCCCGGATCCGCGCACTGCCAAGCTGCTTGCGCAATCTTATCCATCAGATCCCGAGCCTTGTAGGTTTTGATTGGCTTATTGTTAGTCACCTCCCGGGTTGTCCATTCGAGATCCTCTTCCACCGCTTTCATAAATTCGTCGGTCACCCGCACGGAATTGTTGGCGTTCTGGCCCGAGACGGTGTGATAAGCCTCGCCGTTAAAGTCTGCCTCGTATCCGGCGTCAATCAGCGCTTGGGCTTTCCGTTCCTCCCTTACCTTCCAGTCAATAAAGTCCTCCACCTCTGGGTGGGTGATATCGACAACAACCATCTTCGCCGCACGCCTGGTTGTCCCACCTGATTTCACCGAGTCAGCGGCTCGGTCGAAAACCTTCAGAAACGCCATCATCCCGGAAGAATTACCGCCACCGCTTAAGCGCTCGTATTTACTGCGCAGACGGCTAAAGTTGGCGCCGGTACCCGAGCCGTATTTAAAGATATGGGACTCGGTTTTAACCAACTCAAAAATCGCCGGCAAGGTGTCTTCAACCCTAAGGATAAAGCACGCCGAGCACTGCGGGTTGCGATAAGCCGACTTGGTTGGCAGGACCTTATTCTCTTTGAAATCCCAGTAAAAGCTGCCGGCCTGGCCAGTAATGCCGTACTGATGATACAAACCAACATTGAACCATACTGGCGAGTTAAACGCCGCCTTCTGATTTAAGAGTAAGTGTGATAGCTCGTCTTCAAAAGTAAGACGGTCGTCCTTGGTTGAAAAGTAGCCGAATTTCTCCCCGAAATCAGCAAACGAGTGAGCGATCCGATAGACGGTCTGACGGGCGCTGGTTTCGCGGCCTTCCTTGGTCGGTACCCCGGCCTTGCGGAAGTATTTATAAGCAATAATGTCGGTGGCCAGCTGAGTCCAGGTTTTCGGTACTTCCAGATCTTTAATATGAGAGATGACTTTACCCTTTTCATCGGTAATGAGTGAGTCACGTTTCTCCCAAGTGACGGTATCGTAAACGTCCTGGCCTTTTTTTGTGAAGCGACGGTTAATTTTTAGGCCAACTTTTTTGTCGGCGTTATCTTTTTGCGGCAGATCCGCCAAAATTTCAACCGGCTTTAGCGCGATTTTTGACAGCTTGTCCGATCCGTTTTTCCCCGTTTTAGCCATTACCTACCCTCCCATTCTAGATTACCCGACACCATCCTACCATCGCTAATGTATAAACGGCTGTCAAGGGGTGATTGTACGGTTAATTTTCGGGAATTGTATGGGCAAACCTTGCAGGTTCGAGCTTATTATTTGTGGGGGAAGGGACACAAGTTGCGAAGCCTGTCCCTACCTCCCCACACCCCATACCCAGGCACGCCTCGCTGCCGCGAGCAGGGTAAAAAATTGCTTCCCTTCCGGAAGGATCACTGAGCGGCTTAGCAATTTTTCAGCTATAAAAAAGGCCGTGGCACTGTTTGGGATTTCGGGGTCGGGATTTCGTATTTTCCGAAGAAAACCTATCGGAGTTTTCGACGGATAAATGCCGGGACTTCGAGCTCCTCGTCGCTGTCGGTGTCTTTGGCCGGTTCGGCGACAGGTTTTTCGCGCTCGCGGCGGGTGTTATCGATCGGTTCGATCTCGGCGGGAAAATTAGGAGCAGTCGTTGGAGCTGGAGTGGTGCCGAAAAAAGGTACGGTCGGGGTTAGGGCAGCGCCCTGCGCCCCAAATGGTACCCCCTCTTCCGAGGTTGGTCGGCGTTTCGCCGGTGGTTTAGCCATCTCGGTTTCAAAGCCGGTGGCAATGACGGTGATCTTAATCTCGCCCGACATTGCCTCATCAACGATCGCCCCAAAGATAATGTTAGCCTCGGGATGGGCCGCCTCGGTAATCGCTTTAGAGGCCTCTTCAACCTCGTACATTGTCCCGTCTGGTCCTAGGGTAATGTTGTAGAGAATTCCCATCGCCCCATCAATCGAGAGCTCAAGTAACGGCGAATCTATCGCTTGACGAGCAGCCTCAATCGCCCGGTTCTCGCCGCTTGCCCGGCCGATCCCCATCAAAGCGGAGCCAGCATCCTTCATAATGGTGCGCACATCGGCAAAATCAACGTTAATAATCCCCGGAATCGTAATTAAATCAGAAATACCTTGGACGCCTTGGCGCAAAATATCATCTACAATGCCGAAAGCATCCGGCAGCGACGTTTTCTTATCGATCACCTGGAGTAAGCGATCATTGGGGATGGTAATTAAAGTATCAACTTTGTCACGTAGCTCCTCAATCCCGATCTCAGCCACCTTTTTGCGCCGCAAACCCTCGAAGCTAAACGGCTTAGTCACCACACCCACTGTTAAAGCTCCGAGCTCCTTGGCAATTTGAGCTACTAAAGGAGAGGCACCAGTGCCAGTGCCCCCACCAGCTCCACAGGTAACAAAAACCATGTCCGACCCTTTGAGAACCTCGTAGATCTCGTCTTTATTCTCCTCGGCACTTTTGCGGCCGATCTCTACATCAGAGCCAGCCCCCAAGCCGCGAGTGGTCTCTTTGCCGATCTGGACCTTCACCGGCGCCGGATTGTTCGACAACGCTTGGGCGTCGGTGTTAATGGCAATAAACTCAACGCCCCGGACGCGAGCCGCGATCATTCGTGAGAGTGCGTTACCGCCGGAGCCGCCGATACCGCAGACTTTTATAGAAGCGAAAGTATCAAGACTTTCTTTATTCATTCTTTATGGGTCGTTGTGAGTTTAGTCTATCTTTTTTAATGCGTAAAGTTTCGTAGAATTCCACGAAACCGCTCAAACACCCCTCCAAATTTTCCTAAGTTGAGCCGCCAAGGTGCGTTTGGCTCTCGACCCTCCTCGTTCCCCCAGAGCACTAACCCAACGCCGGTAGCGTAAATCGGATTGTCAAGCTTGTCAAGCATACCTGAAATTTGGGCGGTGGGGAAACCGATTGTCGCCGGCAGCCGCAGATGGTGACGGGCTAACTCGGTTAAGCCCTCTAGCTCACTGCCGCCGCCGGTGAAAATAACCCCGGCCGGCAGCAAGCCGTCTTTCCCCACCTTCTTGAGCTCATCGCCAAGCAGAGAGAAGATCTCCAGAACCCTGGCTTCGATAATCTCGCAGATTTGCTTGCGGGCGACCCGCTCGTCTTCGGCGGGGTCAAGAATCGCCAGGCTGACCGACTCTGAATCGCGAACATTCTCGGCCCAGGCCGAGCCGTATTTTAATTTGAGGGCATCGGCAACGTCAAGATTGGTGCGTAGTCCAATGGCAATGTCGTTAGTGATATGCATCGAGCCAATCGGCAGGCAAGCGCAGTGAAGCAGCTCGCCTTCCTCAAACACTGCCAGAGCTGTGGTGCCAGCGCCGATATCAACCACCGCCACGCCGCTGTCACGCTGTTTTTTGGTAGTTAGGGCCTTGGCTACGGCTAGCGGCCCAAAGACTAATCCGTCAATCTCGATTCCCGATTGCTCAACGGCGCGGGTCAAATTACGTAGCGCCGAGGCGGCGGCGCTGACAATTAGGGCGTGGACTTCCAGCCGCACCCCGTTCATCCCGACTGGGTCACGGATCTCCTCCTGGCCATCAACCATAAAATGGTGCGGGAAGACGTGGATCAGCTCTCGGTTTTGGGGTAGGGCGACTGTTTTTGCCGCCTCGATCACCCGTTGAATATCATCCGGCTGGATCTCACCGCTTGGTTTAGCCACCGCCACCACTCCTTGGGCAGGCTGGGCTTGAACGTGAGCGCCGTTAATCGCCACCAAGGCGTGGGTGATATTGCTGCCGCAAAGACGTTCCACATCTTCCAAGGCATGAGCGATCGCGCTGACGGTTTCCTCGGGGTCGACAATTACTCCCTTGCGCATCCCCGAGTGGGCGACTGACGAAACCCCGGTGATCGAGAGTACCCCCTCGTTGGCTGTCCCAACGACCACGGCTACCTTGGCGGTGCCCACATCAATCCCAACAATTAAGCCGTCGCGCGCCATCCCTCCAGCATTATTAACGGTGATTGTAGCCCAGTAGATGCAGTAGGCCGTGAGTACTTAAAAGTTTCAGTTCGCTTACCAGCGGTATTTTGGCCTGTTTGGCTTGGTTGAGGGCCTGATCAGCGGAGATAACTACTGAACCGATAAAACTGGGTGTTGCGTGTCTGGTGTCATCGCTCGCCTCGAAACTAAGAACGTCGGTTGGTTTATTCTCGCCTCGGTGTTGCTTATTGAGCTGTTTAATCGTTTCGTCCCCCACAATAATTAGTTCAAACTCCACTGTACCAACCTGTTTAAGCGCTCGCAAGGTTGTTGATAGATGGTCGATTATCGCGTTTTGCTCAACCGTTATTTTGGTTTGGTTTTGGTACTCAACTTTCAGTCTCGGCCCGGACATCAGCCGCTTTGACCCTCGCGGAGAATTTTTGCCACTAGCCCCAGATCGGCCCGACCCTTAAGCTCACCAGCAATAGCCCCCATCGTCTGACCGACGTTACCAGACAGTTGCGGGTTCTTGGCGAGATAGCCAGCGACAAACTGATGCAGCTCATCTTCGCTCATTTGTGTGGGCAAGTAGCCCTGGAGCAGGCTTAGCTCTGCCTGCTCGTTTCTGGCTTGCTCGGATGCGCCGGCCTTAGCGTAAGCGTCGCTAGCCTCTTGCCGGCGCTTCAGCTCTTTTTGGATAAGGCTGATAAGTTCCTCATCGGTTAGCGAACGCCCCTTCTCGATTGTGGCGTTTTGAATGACACTTTTTAGATAACGTAACGCCTCTTTTTTAAATTGGTCGCCCTCTTTGAGGGCGCTTGTCAGATCCCGATCAATTCTCTCGAGGATCATCCCTCTTCTTGCCTAGTAACCGCGTTTTGTCCGCCGTCGCACTGCTCGAGTCAAGGCGCTTTGCCGTCGCTTAAAACGGGTCGGTTTTTTCTCAAAATAGCGGCGGCGTTTGATCTCGGTCATCAGCTCTGATTGCTGAATCTCACGGAAAAAACGTCGCAAAACCACCTCGACTGGCGTGGCACTGGTTTGAGCTGATTTAGCAGGACGCGATCGCATGCTGTTGGTAATCATAGCAGAGTTTTGCTGTCCAATTAAGGCCTAGTAGAGCAAGTTGCTCGCCCGGCCACCCAGGACGTGAAGGTGGACGTGGTCAACGGTCTGGCCGGCATGACGGCCGGTATTGATGAGTTGGCGGTAACCTGTTTGGTCAAGCCCTTTTTTTATTGCCACCTCGCGAGCCAGATCAAACATTGATGATAGGGTCGTGGCTGGTATCTGGTCCGGCCGCTCGTAGTGAGTTTTAGGCACCACTAAGACATGAACCGGGGCTTTTGGATTGATGTCGACAAACGCTTTCGCCAGCTCGTTCTCCCCGACCACATCGGCCTGGTGACGGTCGGCAATAATCTCGCAAAAAATACAGCCTTCCATTTAGATGGATCTTACGGCTTTTTCGGAAATTTTGAAACGGTCTATAACCGCTTGACATATACTTTTATTCTGTCATAATGCTCAAACTTCCTTGAGGGAAGCTTTTTTAGTGATCGGCCTTCTGGCGGATTGCAAGCCGGGTAACCGGCGCCAAAAGCGCAACCTTAGGGATTAAAAAGGAGTTAAAGCAACTGATGAAATCCACCTGGGAAGCAGGTTTTGCTTCCGTCCAAAGGAGGATCAGAAAGCTCGTTAAAAAGTGGGATCATTGCCTCAAGTCGCAAGCGCTGCCGGCGTTGTTCCGGGAGTCGGTTGCCCTCAAGCGCACTGTTGTGCTGCTTGCGGTGCTGCCGCTTATATTGCCGGTTGGTGCGGTATCCGCTCGTAGTCTACCAGTGGTGCCAAGTGGCGAAACAAGTGGAACGGCGGTCGTGGCTAGCCTTAATGAGAACATCGTCGAGGTGAAGCCGCGATCGTTTAGCGTTGAGCTACGGCAGTCGCCGTACCAGAAGGCCCGGTTACGCCGAACGCTGGCAGTAGCTGCCAGGGGTCAAGTTGAGGGTGAGCCTGACCCTGGCTTCGAATTCAAACGAGTTTGGGCTCAGAAAGCCGCCGCGGCTTGGAACATCGATTGGAAGATTCTTGAAGCCGTCTGGCAGGTTGAGTCCGGCAAGACTTGGTGGACCACCCGGCGTTCGTATGCCGGCGCCACTGGCCCGTGCCAGTTTATGCCCGGCACTTGGCGAGCGTATGCCCAAGACGGTGATGGCAACGGCTCGCAAGAGATCTATAGCGCCCGTGACTGCCTGTTTGGCGCTGCCAAACTGCTCTCAGTAAACGGGGCGGCCTCTGGTAATATCAGAGGGGCGCTGTTGCGCTACAACCACTCGCTTGCCTACGTCAACAAGGTGTTGAAGATTGCCGAGTCACTCTAAAAGGCCTCACTACCACGAGCTAAACGCAAAAAGCCCCCGGTTTGAACCGCGGGGCTTTTTGCTAGAGGTAAAGTTATGGTGTCGTTGGTGCTGTTGGCGGAGGCGCAACGCTAATTGAGCCGGTCGGCGGGACTATCTCAATCCAAATTTTCCCCCGGGTGAGGACGATTTCAGTCCCATTGGTGTCGTAAAAACGCGTACGCTCGAGCCTTGAGGGCTTCTTCCAGGTGCCGTCAAGCCTGGTGCCGTCTTGAAAAATCGAAGCTGCGCCCTCACCGATGGTGGTCATCGTCCACTCTGACTCTTTGCCGCTACCTTTATAGGCTGGATTGGCGCTGCGCTGGACGGTCATCGCAATGATTGTTCGCGCCTTAACCGGCTCGCTGGTGACCCGGTCGGTATGCGATGAACCGCCCATCGCCCGGGCGTAAAGATTGGTTGCGGGGTCGTGGCTCCAGACGACCTGGAACTGGCCAGAGGAGAAATTAATCGTTACCGCGCCGGTAGCTGTTGGGGTAGGGCTTGGATCCTTAAACTTCCAAGCGGGAAAATCAATCGTCGCCGGCCATTTTTTTCGCTCCACCGAGTATTGGTAGATCTTACTAATGTCAGCAAAGAGAGTATGTTCGCTGGCCACCCCGGGCTGTGGCTCACGCTTGTAGGTGCCATCGTTAGCGTGTGGATAGGCCTTAATTTTGTACTCGCCAAGGCGCGCAATTGCGGTGGGCGAGCCGCCGGCGTGGACGTAGAAAGCGTCATACTCGCTTAGATAGTCGATGAAATACGAACGAGCGGAGCGGACTGGCCCCACTTTTTGCGGGAACTGCTGCGAGTAAACTGCCATAAACCGAGTAATCCCACCTTCGGTAACCGCCTCATAGATCAGATCAGCTGAATTTAGGCCAACCTGTGGCCGGGCCGCGGGCGAGTTCTCAATCATCACGGCAATAGGATGACGGTTAGCAAGCTCTGGCGAAACCAACTCACCGTTTAGTAGGTGAGCCACCTTGGCGGGTTTGGGGGCGGTGGCACCCGGCTCGCTCACACCCGGGGGTTTACCGGCAACAGCCCAGATCACTGCCGCGAGCATCACCAATAACACTAGTGGCACAATAATTAACAGTAGCTTTTTGTGGGCAGTGAGCCAGGCCAGAAAGCGGTTCGTTGTTCCTCCCATATCTTTCCAGGCTAATCAAAACCTAGCGATTAGACAAGAACCGGCGGGCAATTTTGGCCGCTTGCGATTTGTCGTCGGGGGCTAAGTTACCTTCGAGAACTTGATCCAGCAGATGCTGCTTTACCACCTTAAGCCACGGCCCGGCTGGCCGGTTAAAGAGCTTCATCAGCTCGTGACCGTCCAGCGGACTTTTGATTTTGGCGATCTCGGCTTGACGCTCAAGTTTAGCAATCCGCTCACGCAACAGGAGACGACGATCGCGATAGCGCTTTAGTTTTTGCTGATTGCCGCTGGTGGCATCGGCCTCGGCAAAGGTGAAAAGATCGTCTAAAGCCGTGTTGGCATCGCGCACAAAACGTCGAATTGCCCCGTCGCTCCAGTTGCCAGTGTTATTCGGTAGACGTTGGTGCAGTCGGACCAAATGGACGACATATTTAATGAAGTCGTTCGGATAGCGCAGACGGGTCAAGACAGCTCGCGAGAGCCGCGACCCGAGATTCTCGTGGCCGTGAAAACTATACTCACCCCCAGTTTTCTGACGGGTTAAGGGTTTAGCGATATCGTGCAGTAAGGCGCACCAGCGCAGCTCCAACTTTGCCGGGGTGTTATCGAGTACGGTTAGGATGTGTTCGTAGATGTCTTTGTGTTCCTTGGGGTCAAATTCTAAATCAATCGTTGGGATCAACTCCGGCAGAACATAAGCAATAAGGCCAGTTTCCACCAGTAGTCGGATTCCGGTACTCGGTTTTTCGCTCAATAAAATTCGGTCGAGCTCAACGGCGACTCGTTCAGCTGAAAGGATCGCAAAACGCTCCCTTTTTTGGCTTATAGCTTCGAGGGTCTCCGGCTCAATTCTAAACCCAAGTTCGCTGGCAAAACGGATTGCGCGCAGCATCCGCAACGGATCCTCATTATAGCGCTCGATCGGGTTGCCAACGGCACGAATAAGCTTATTTTTTAAATCAGTTTGACCCTCATAAGGATCAAGCAACTCGCTACTGCCCAGATCAAGGGCCAAGGCGTTGATTGTAAAATCTCGCCTTGAGAGATCCTCCTTGATATTTTTACCCCAAGAGACGGCTGGCTGACGGGAACTCTCGAAATAGTGCTCGCCGCGAAAGGTGGTAATTTCAACGCTCTCCCCATGGAAAGTGGCGGTGATGGTGCCGAAACGCTGACCGATCGTCCCAATCTTGCGCGCCTTGGCTTTCCTTAAGATCGACTCAATTTCGATTGGTTTAGCATCACTGGCTAGATCCCACTCTTTGATCGGTCGGCCAAGTTTTTGGTCGCGGAGGGCTCCGCCAACCAAATAGAGCCGAAAACCGGCTTTGACAAAGAGTTGATTCAGGCTTTTCAGCCAATTAGCGGCGAGCTGTTCCATGGTCGCCTCAAGCTTATATACCCAAGCCAAAAACAACCAGCCCAGCGATCAAGGCAATGATAATTATCCAGATGATGATTTTTGCCATTGTCGGCGTTCGGTGAACTTGGCTGTCACCACAAGCACGATGATCGCCACCGCCGTGATGAGCGGGGGCAAAGTTGATGACGGCTCGAAACTTAAGATTAACGCCACACCGAGCAATAAAAAGCCAAGCAGGGCGCTAGTCAAACGGTTAGCCTCGGCTGATTCGGGGTTTCGCCACGCCAGGTTGAAGGTTGCGTAATGAGCCATCAGCATCGCCCCAAGTAGGTACAAAACGGTAGCCGGGCTGTCCAGCCCCAGCGGCGGTAAGGTTGACCATAACACCGCGTAGCTGACGAGTATAAGGACCAAACCACTAGCCCAAAACGTGCCCCAAAATTCAGCAGCCGCGCTAACGGGCAGAGGGCGGAAGAGACGGCGGCGAAGGTGGTCCCCGGCACTAAAGGATAGCTGCTGACCCAGTAGGAGCAGGATGCCGAGGGTTAGAACCGCCTGTGAGAGGAGCGGCAAAAACTGATTCAATGCCAGCAGTCCAACGAAACTTGTCGCCAAAAAAAGATGGAGTCGGCCATCTCGAAGTTGCCTTAAGAGTGCCGAGACGAAAAACGCCTGGCCTGGGGCAAAACTAGCGCCAAATACCCGTAAGCCGGTAAGGTAACGTTGGTATTGAGGTGGCCTCAGCGGTAGCGTTAGACCCTCGTCAAGCTTGCTACCAACAAGCAAGATCGCCAGCGTCAAAGCGCCACTAACAACTAAAAGAGTTATCCTGCCCCCGAGCGATCCCTCTCCAATCAACAAAACTAACCCAGCGGCAAGCCCGGTTAATAAGGGCCAGAGCCACCAAGCCAAGGCAATCAACAGTATACTAACTAACAACCGTTTCAGTCCCCAGCTAACAATAAGCCGTTCGAGCTTGGCCAGCGTCATCCCAAAGACGTTGCTGCCAACCAAGAGCAACCCAGTAAGGGTTACCGTGAGCGCGCTCTCGCCAACTGAACCAGGCTCTCGAGCAAGAACAAAGCTGCCTACCAGTAGGATCGAAGTTCCTAGTGCCAGATTGTTATAGCCAACTACATGATGCCAATACCCCCAGAAAAAGGTCGTCAGCAACGCCGCTGCCACGAGTCCTGCTGGGTTGATGGCGTTAACGCTGCCGGCAAGCCAAAAGATTGCGGCGACCGCCCCCAGGATTACCAACCAAGCTATTAGCGCTGTCAGATCGAAAGTTGCCGGTGTCCCAAAGTACCAAATCACTTTTCTCATCGGCTATATAAATGGGCATAAATCGTCTCAAGTGTTTTGGGGGAGCAGTGCAGCTGGTTAGCAACTTGACTCAAGCGGCCAGAGGCGATAATTTGTCCTTCTTCTAAAAAGCAATAACGCTCGGCAACAAGCGCTGTAAACCGTAGGTCGTTGCTAGTAAAAAAGAGGCTTTTTTTCTTGTCTAAAAGCGTCTTGGCGATTTCAGCCACCGCTTGGGTCTCAAGGTAATCTAAACGAAGAGTTGGCTCGTCCCAGATAATTACCGGTGAGTCGGCGAGTAAGCTGGCAGCCAACCCAACCTTTTGTAAGACACTTCCTGTAACTTGTTCCAGCGGGCGGTAAAGCTCATCGGCAAGCTTCAGAGCGCCCGAGAGTTCGTTGATTCTTTTTAGTCGCGGTTGCGGCGCTAGGTTGTAAGCAGTGCCGGTCACCTCAAGATACTCAAAGCCGGTTAGATACGCCGGCGGCACAAAGGGGTTCGGTAGGTAACCGACTAGCTGACGTGCCAGCTTCGGCTGGGTTTGCAGATTGTGGTGGTGAATGGTGACTTTTCCCTCGTAGTCCCGGCGAACTCCGGCGACTACCGCCAGGAGGGCCGACTTACCGCTGTTAGCCGGGCCGACAACGGCAACTGCCTCACCAGAGCCCAGCGACAGCTGGACCTCCCCGAGTTCGCGCCGGAGCTTTGGTCCAACCTGGGTAAGTTTCAACTCAAGCATGACGCAGGAGGTACGCTTTCGGGTTGCTATCGAGATCGGTGAAGTGATCTAGTGCCTCGATTAACTTACCGGAAGTACTCCTGCCAAAGGCGATCCCCTCCACCCGACAGCCCTTGTTCTCTTTTAAATAAGTCACCAGCGGCAGAAAATCGCCGTCGCCGGTGACCAGAACAACCACGTCGAGCCGGTCAGCGATTTTAATCGCGTCCACCGCAATGCCGACGTCCCAATCCCCTTTCTTCGCCCCGCCGGCAAACACCTGGATGTCTTTGCTTCGCACCTCCAGACCGGCATTGGTGAGAGCGTCAAAAAAACCTTGCTCCTTCGGTGCCTCGGACTTGATGACGTACGCCATTGTCCGAATCGCTTGGCGTTTGCCGATAGCCAGCTCCAAGATGCGGCCGAAATTGACATAGCTCTCATACATTGCCCGGGCCGAGTAGTACATATTCTGGACATCAATGAAAACCCCAACACGTTGAGCGGTATAATTTACCATCAGTCCAATGATATCAGCCTAGCTGTCCCGGGGCTACTTTCTGCCCAGATAAATCAAGATGTCAAACGCCCCACTGATCTGTGTCTCTTTAAGGGCGGTGCTGCGCTCCGGTAAAGCTTTGGCGATTTGCTCAGCGAGCGTAACCAATCCCTTGCGATACCAAATGTAGGTCTTGTCGTACTCGAATTGAGAGTTGGCCAGATTCTCCACTGTGTAACCTTGGCTCTCGAGGTGATTAATGACTTCTAACAGAGTCTGCTCTCCAGCCCCGGAGTTGTAAATCTGGATTAACGAATCTGGTCTTTGCTCGTTACTACCAACTGTTGTCTGGCTGGCGTCTTGAGAAGAATTTTCTGCCGGTTGTTGCGAGCGATTATTGCCCCCCGCACTAGAGAATTGAAGATATAGGGCTAGCCCAAGAGCGATTAAGCCGGCGATAATCAGCCAAAAAGCCAACTGCCAGGGGGCTTTGGCTTTTTTGGGTCGCGGCTTGGCCGGTTCCGCCGTTTTAGGTTTCGGTCGTCGGACAAAATCAATATCGCGCGCCATACCACTTAAGATATATCATAATTGTCAACCTGACACCTTTTAGTAGCGGCCTTGGTTAAAGGGGCGGAATCGGCTCAAGGTCGGATTTTTCACTGCTGGAAGGAGGCTTGACGCCTGGCTTGGTTGTGGTCTCTGGCGGCGTGCGGGCACTGTTAAGGCGAACCACGATCCGTCGGCGTTTGCGATCGAGCTCAAGCTGGACCGTCTCCCCGCGTCCCACGCCGAGGGTACGCAACCATTTTTTAGGCAGCAACAGCGCCAGCGAATAACGACCAAACAGAAACAGTTTTCTCGCCGTATGTTGACGCATAAAAAAGGCATATATCATTTTTTCAAAAAACGCAAAATTGATTTTTGGTGTATAATTTAGTTACCTTACCTACCCCTGCGCTTGGGGGATTATCACCGCAGGGGTCCCAAGCGGTCCCATTTGCCGCAGGTAGGGCACGGGGTACGCACCCGTGATCTCCTTCGACGGCCGGTGGCTGACTCATATGTCAAAAGCCGGCCGTTAGAACTTCCTGATCACCCCCCTAACCTTGCCCTGAATGCTCACTTTTTTAACGCGCAGCGGCTGGTAATTTTTGTTGGCTGGCTGTAAGCGGATGTGGTCCTTTTCGCGGTAAAACCGCTTTAGGGTGACGTTGTCTTTGTCAATTAACGCCACGACGATATCGCCATTTTTAGGGTTATGGCAGGGCTCAATGACGACGTAGTCACCGTCCAAAATCCCGTCATCAACCATCGAGTCCCCTTTAACCCTAAGGGCGAAGACGTTTTTGCTCATCATATCCCGCGGGATCTCCAGGGTTTCGCTAGAGCGGATCGCTTCGATCGGTTTACCGGCTTGAATGGCACCAAAAAGCGGGATCGCAAAGCCCATCAAAGCGGAGTCATTGTTCACCTCGACAGGCTCAACTGGTTTTAAGGCACGATAGCCGGATTCCTCATTTGAGAGATAACCTTTGAGCTTCAAGTTCTCGATATGTTCGGCCACGGTCGCCACTGAAGAAAAACCAAAATGGTCAGCGATCTCGCGGTAACTTGGGGCATAACCGTTAACCTCAATATATTTCTCGATGAACTCTAAAATTTGTTTTTGTTTTGGGGTGAGCATCGTGATTTCACGATAGCGAACAAAAACCGAACTTGTCAAGAGCTAATCTAAAAATGAATTTAGGCGCAAGGTGTCAAGCTCCAACTCAGGATTCAACTCCCTTCTCGTGAAGGATTTATACCCGTTTTGTGAATGGGTTAACTTCGGTGATTTCGGGTAGATACAGGCGCTTGTGGCGGCCGTCGGGGAGATTGAAGATCCGGCGCCGGATGGTAGCTAAGGCACCGCGGAAGATGGTAAATTCGCCGTGCTTGTTATTGACCTTGTCGATCGCCCGGATCAACTGCTCGTAGCGCTGGTTTTCCAAAAACAACGGCCGGGTCACCTCCACTTGCCGCACCAAATCGCTCACCGTAATTGCAATCAGTCGCACTGGTTTAGGGTTGGGAATGAGTTCGAGCAGTCGCTCCCCTGCCTTAAAGACTCGGTAGCCATCCATCAGATACTCTTTTTGGGTCTGGCGCTGACCCCAGCCGCTACGATCGTAAAAACGTAAGTAAACCGAGATGGTTCTACCGATTAAGCCTTTGCGGCGCAGCCTGACCCCTACTCGCTCACTCAATAGCAGCATCACTTTTTTGACATCCTCTAGGCTATGGATATCTTGCGGCAAGGTGTAAGAATGGCCGACCGATTTTTCTTGGGGCAGGTCGCGGAACGAGCGCAGGGCATTATCGTCCAGGCCATTACCGATATTGTGGAGCCAGCTGCCGGTGTAATCGCCGAAAGTCTCCACCAGCATTGCTTGAGGTAGAACCCCGAGCTGGGCAATGGTGTAAACACCCATTTGATTGAGGCGTGGGGTAAGACGGAAGCCGATACCACAGAGCTTCTCGATCGGGGTCTGCACCGCCATTAAGGTGAAATCCTCCGGCCGGATTACCGTTAAGCCGTCCGGTTTTTTGAGCTCACTCGCCAGCTTGGCCAAGGTTTTACCGTAAGAGAGGCCAATCGAGCAGCTCACCCACTCGCCGATCTGGCGACGAATAAGCGCTTTGATTTGCTTGGCAATTAGGACGCCGTCGGTCCAACCTGCCTTGTCGGTTAGATCGAGAAAAGCCTCGTCAATCGAGAAAACGTCCACTTTCGAGCCGAAGCGCTCAAGGAGGGCAAAAATCCGCTTGCTGGTAAAAATATAGCGCTCGTAGTTGGCGGGAATGATGATCAACTGCGGGCAGATTTTTAAGGCTTCCCAGGTGGACATCGCTGACTCCACGCCTAATCTTTTTGCTTCAATCGAAGCGCCGGTAATGACGGTGCGCTCACCGCGGCCCTTGCCGGCTACCCCAATAGGCTTGCCGCGCAAATTAGGGTAAGCCTGCTGCTCCATCGTCGCAAAATAAGAGTTCATGTCCAAATGAAGAATAATTCTATTATTTTTCATTTAGAGAACGAGCCCTTTAGGGCGAGTATATCGAGATGTAAGATTAGCCGCTGACTCATCTGTAATTCACAATGCCGAACAAAAACCGAAACTGCAAGATGACTTTTAGCAAAAGTTTATTCATACTTAGGGTCAGTTTGTACGGAGGTGGTAATAATGCCGCTGCTCGATATGAGGATGAGCCGAGAGTGGTTCAATTCGAAGCAGGAGACAAACTTTGAGCCTTTACTGAAGTCGCTTGAGAGTTACCACTTCAGGCAGGGACAATATGCCATCTGGATCTGGGCGCTCTTCGTTGGCGCTTGGATCAAAGTAGGCTTTGTTGCGGCTGTGCTTGCCGCCAGTCTACTCTGGTTGCTCCTTAGTATGCTAGGCTGCATCAAAGTCACAATGTTTTGCTTGGTGGAGGAGAGCAGCTATTGCTACTGGCTGGTCTTCGGTGCCCAGAAAGCTTCGGTGAGTTTGGATAGAGTCAACGAAATCAGAGCCAGGGGCTGCCTCGTCTACCGGCTGGTCGATAGCTGAGCCGCTTCCCCAAAAGGTGGCGGCTTTTTCAGAGGCTACAGATACTTTCCAAAGACCAATTCAAGGTGGTCGGGTCGAAAACCAGCTCATAGGCATTACCACCGGCGCTGATTGATAAATGATAGAGTTTTTTCTCGCCGTCGCGGGCGATATGAAAAAGGTTAGTTGATTCAACCTTGTAGGTGCGGCCGCGCCAGTCAAAAAAATGGACCGCAATTTTTTGCGGCGCAAAACTCGCCACCACCTTCACCGATTCTCCAATCTCCTGCTTCACTTCTTCCATCCCCTTAATCCCTCAAGGTACAAGGGATATTCTTTTACGGGCGTGTCGCAGCCGGTCGCAAGCTCGGTTCCGCCGCTAGGCGGATTGCGACGGCGAGACGCGAGCGGGCCGTCGCCGCTGGAGCGATGAAACCGCGTACCGTAAAAGGATATCTCTTGCATATATTCACTATTGCGAACAAAAACCGAACATACAAGAGCTAAAGTAGCTAGTTGGTGTATACTGTTAAGGCTGAACATTACACGGAGGTAATGGATGAAAGATAACAGTCGAAGGATTGACGAGCTCATCTTCAATCGAAGATCAGACAGCGAGATTGGTCGGGTACTAGGCTTGAGCGAGGCAGTCGTTAAAAAACGGCGCACCGAGCTCTATCGTAGCCTTGGTGCCACGACTCTAGCCGAGGCAGTCGTCGAGGCTGATCGCCGCGGTATGCTCCGTTGGAGTTTACCGGCCGGCGCGATCAAGCACGACGAGTGATCTGGCGGGCCGCCGCAGGCGGCCCTTTAATTTTTATCCCCTTGTTTTTAAGAAAATTAAGTCTAAATTAACTTGTAGCACTCGGAGGAGGTGTGGACGTGGTACCTGCTTCGCACATTAGTGGGGCGACTATAACCGCCCAATCTGCAGTTGGTCCCAGCCCAGTGGCGCTCTCGGCTGCTGAGAAAAAGCTCGTTGCCTTGATAGTCGGCTACGGCGGCGGCGGTCGACGGATGGCAAGCTGGGTTAGAAACCAAATAGGCAGTCAAGCCCACGCTCTCGACTCGCTGACCAACAGCCTGGCAGACAAGCTTGAGGTGAGAGGCTCTGACAAGCTGGTTGGCATCGGCTGTCAAGCAATCCGGCTTGGGCTGGTTCAGGCCTGAAACGACAACGCCCCCGCTGCGGTTAATCCGCGCGGGGGCGTGAATGCATTAGGTTCGCGAGATGCGACGCCCACCTTGGTAGTTTTCGAATTCAGCGATCAGGCGCCTCCTCCGATTCTCGGCGACCCTGGCTTCGTCGTTTGCCAGAACTCCTGCTCGTTCGGCAAGCCGCCTTTGGCGCCGGGCCAAGGTCTCGTTCTCGCGCCCAAAAAGTACGAGAGTAGCGCCAAGGCCCAGGAGTCCGAGGGCTCCGATAACCCACGGCCAGCCCTCGCTAACCTTGGGGTCGCCAGGGATGTCACTTAGAATCAGCTTGCCGCCCGTGACCTGGTGGTGCCAGAACAGCACGGCGAGGCTGCCGACTAGAGTCAAAAAAGATGTCCTTATCTTGAGCAACATACGCCAAACCTCCTGTTTGGATGGTCGAACTATACCATAAAACCCTGATTTTGTCAACCGGTCAGGTTACTTTATTAGCGCTAGCTTCTCGCCCTTGCGCAGCACTCTGATGGGCGCTTTTTTGCTCAAGCGACCGGTTAAGAGCATTTCAGAGAGCGGATCTTCGATATACTCGGTGATCACCCGACGGATCGGCCGGGCTCCAAACTCGGGGTCGAACCCTTTTTCGGCCAGAAACTCTTTGGCGGCCGGCTCAATTTGAATCTCAATCCCCCCCGGCAGCAGCCGATCAGTAAGACGTTTGATTTGCAACTCAACAATGGTCATTACCTCGGGTTTGCCGAGCGGCCGGAAAACCACAACCCGATCGAGCCGATTCAAAAATTCCGGCCGAAACTCCTGTTTGAGCTGCTCAACAATCTGGGCTTTAATCTCGTTGTAGCGATTCTCGAGATCCTTATTATCTCCGGCAGTCTTAAAGCCAATCGCTTGGGTGCGGTTGAGCTCGGCCATCCCTAAGTTAGAGGTCATAATGATGATGGTGTTGCGAAAATTAACCCGGCGGCCTTTAGCATCAGTCAGATAACCGTCTTCCATAATCTGGAGCAACATATTGAAAACGTCTGGGTGAGCCTTCTCGATCTCATCGAGTAATAGTACCGAGTAGGGCTGGCGACGGATCGTCTCGGTGAGCTTACCGGCTTCTTCAAACCCGACGTAGCCAGGCGGGGCGCCAACCAGACGTGAGACGTTATGCCGCTCCATAAATTCGCTCATGTCAAGCTTAACAAGGGCCTCGTCGCGGCCGAAAACCTCGCGGGCCAACACCCGAGCCAGCTCGGTCTTCCCTACCCCAGTTGGGCCCAAAAATATAAATGAGCCTAGCGGCCGATTCGGGTCAGCCACACCAGTTGAGGAGCGCTTGATCGCGGCAGCGATGGTTTGGATGGCTTCATCCTGGCCGACAATGTGGCGTACCAACACCTTCTCAAGGTTTGCCAGCCTCAATTTGTCGGTGCGGGCCAGAGCAGTTACCGGAATGTTGGTCCACATTGAGACGATCTTGGCGATATCCTCACGGGTAATCTCGCGGTTGATCGTTCGCTTTGGTAGTCGGGTTTTGAGCCGCTCGATCTCACTCTCAAGCCTCAATTCCAAGGAGTGATACTCGGCGGCAGTTTTATATTCATAAGCATCCGCTGCCCGCTGGCGCTCGCTGTGAGCGTATTTTTTCCGTTTCTCCAATTCCAGAATTTTGTTAGAGATTTTGAGCTGCTTTTCTTCCAGCTGGGTGGCAGCGGCTGCCTCATCAATGAGATCAATCGCTTTATCGGGCAGGAAGCGGTCGTTGATGTAGCGCTTGGAAAGCTCCACCGCGGCCTCAATCGCCTCGCTGTTGATGGCAACGTTGTGGTGTTTCTCGTAGGTCTCTTTAAGGCCTTTAAGGATCTCGATTGATTCCTCGACACTTGGCTCATCCACCGAAATGCGCTGCAGCCGGCGCTCAAGGGCTGGATCCTTCTCGATGTATTTACGGTACTCGTCGCTGGTGGTAGCACCGATTAGGCGCAGCTGCCCTTTGGCAAGCGGCGGTTTCAGGATATTGCTCATATCAATTGAGCCCTCGGCAGCGCCGGCGCCGACAATCGTGTGCAGTTCATCAATAAAGAGGATGACGGTGCCTGTCTTGAGAATCTCATCAATGAGCTTTTTGGTGCGCTCCTCAAACTGGCCTCGATAGGTTGTGCCGGAGATTAACAGCGCCAGATCCAAGCTCAAGACCCGTTTGTCAGCAATTTGGCGCGGTACCTCGCCGTTGGCGATTCGTTGCGCTAAACCCTCAACAATTGCGGTTTTGCCGACTCCCGGCTCGCCCGTTAAGACGGGGTTATTCTTGTAGCGACGCACTAGAATCTGAATCATCCGCGTGATTTCTTGCTCGCGGCCAATCACCGGATCGAGTTTGCCGGCGCGAGCCTGCTTGGTTAAATCGGTCGTGAAATAATCGAGGGCGTTACGCGAGCGGGAATTGGGCTGGCGCGGACCCTCCTGGGAGATCGGGCTCATAAAGTTCTCTAAGGAATTAGGCGCTTCGCTCTCTTCGGCACTGCGGTCACTTAAGCGCGCTCCGATTGCCTCACTGGCCGACTCAAAATGAGTCTCAAGCTGATCTTTAATAAGCTTTGGGTTGACGCCCAGCCCGTTCAAGATTCGGTGGGCGTTACAGTCCTCGGTGGAGACCAGTCCCAGCAAAAGATGCTCGGAATCAATTGAGGGTGTTTTGTACTCCAGGGCCTTCTGGTAGGCAACCTTCAGGGCCTTTTTAAGATCCTCGCTGATCCCCTTAGTCGCTTTGAAGCTCGACGAACGACTCTGGAGCAGAAAAGAGATCCGTTGCGGGCTGATCATCGAGTCACGCAAGTATTCGTAAGAAATAGTTCCGGGAATCCCGGCCAAAGCAAGCAGAAGGTGCTGGGTGTCCGGGGTGGTATCCATGGCTTCGGCAATCTGCTCTGAATCGGCGACGATCTTTAAGGCCGTCTCGCTGAGGCGATCTTTGAAGCTATCGAATTCCTTACTCATCTTATCAGTGCTTAGTATATTAACAGTTTTTGGTCTCGACTATGGTAAAACAGCTACAGCAGTTTTGGTCTTAGCGCTCGACGGCTTCTGGTGCTTCGGCCGCTGCTTCGGTGGCGTTTGGCTTGGTTTCGTCGGTGTCCGGTTCTGCCTTAGGCTCGGCTTTTTCTGGCTTACTCTCAACGTTTTTTTTCGCGACGGCTTTGATCGGTCGGCCTTTGTCGTCGGTTTTGACAATGTCGATCTCCCAGCCAGTCAGCTTGCTGGCCAGGCGGACATTCTGGCCGTTTTTACCGATAGCCAGAGATAGCTGGTCATCCGGCACAGTCACCGAGGCGACCTTTTTCCGCTTTTGGAGGGCGATTTTTTCAATTTTTGCCGGCGAGAGGGCATTAGCGATTAGCTGCTCGATTGCCTCAACCCAGGAAATAATGTCAATCTTCTCCTCGCCGATCTCGGATAGAACCGCCTGGACACGCGTGCCGCGCTGGCCGACACACGAGCCGACCGGGTCTAGTCCTGGTTGGGTGGAGGCAACTGCCATTTTCGTGCGCACACCCGCCTCGCGGGCGATGGCCTTAATCTCAACCGCGCCGCTAGCAATCTCCGGCACTTCTAATTCAAAGAGTTTAGCGATAAACTCGGCACTGGAGCGAGTGACCAGCACTCGAGGGCCGCGTGGCGTCTCCTCCACCAAGTAGACTAAGATTTTCAGACGCTGGCCGGGAAAATAACTCTGCCCCGGAATTTGGTCGGAGGCGATCATTAGGCCGTTAAGCTTGCCGATATTCAAAATGACATTCGGTCCCTCTACCTGCTGGACGTAGCCGTTGATGAGCTGGCCCTGCTTCTCCTTATATTCAGCAAAGAGAATCTCTTTCTCAGCCTCGCGTAGACGCTGGGAGATTACTTGCTTGGCCGTCTGGGCGGCGATGCGCCCGAAATCGCTGTGCGGCTCCAGCTCGATCTCAATGACATCGCCAAGCTTTGCCCCCTTCTTGAGCTTTTTTGCTTCCGTGGGGGTAAGTTGGGCGTGGATATTCTCTGGCTCTTTTACCACCTCGAACTGCTGCCAGACTTTAAAGTCGCCTGTCTCCTCGTTGAGCTTGGCGATAATCGCCTCGTCCTGGTGGCCGTAGTCTTTCCGGTACGCGGCGGCGACCGCGGCTTCAATGGTTTCTAGAATCACTTCTTTTGGTAGCCCCCGCTCATCAGAAAGCTGGTTGATCGCGGCGGCAAATGGGGAAATTGGCATCTTACTCCTTTTAAACTTGAAGCCAGGCTTAACCTGGCTACGTGCACTATAGCCTAGCGTGGCGGTAAAAACAAGCTTGTTAGCGGCCGACAATCACTTTTAAGGGAAAGACTACCACCGCCTGAAAGATTCGGCCCAAGCGCCTTGGCTCTAAGATTAAACGCCAGAGCCACTCCAAATGGAGCACTCGCCAAGAGCGTGGGGCACGCCGCAGCCGTCCTGCAAGCATATCAAACGTCCCCCCCACCCCTACTAGCAGTTTTGCCCCCGTCTCTGGGCCGTACTGGTCAATCCAGAGCTCTTGAGTCGGTGAGCCGTAGGCCACCAATACCAGATCGGCACCGCTGCGCCTGATTTGGCTGGCAACGCTTTCGTCATCAGGGTTAGCGCTGCTGAAACCAGCAAGGTGAAGGTTGGGAAACTGTTTTTTGAGGGCCAAGGCAGCCTGCTTGGCGACATCATCACGAGAGCCGAGTAGATAAACGGAGCCGCCCGTGGATGAAAGCAGTTGGGCTAGTTCCTTCACCAAGTCCACCCCCGGGATCCGACCCGGTAGGGGTCGGCCCAAATAGTAACTCGCCCAAAGAACATTGGTGGAATCAGCCACCACCAAGTCGGCCCGATTAATTACCGCGGCGAGAGCCGGTAATCGGGCAGCCTTAAGCGCAATCTCACCGTTTAAGGTGACAATCTGCTTACCCCCGGTTCCGGAGAGCGCTTGACGGCAGAACTGCCGCACTTTTTCTAGATTGACTCGGTCAATCCGGACGTTCAGCAAGCGAACGGTGTCTGGTCGGTCCATCAGATCCATCTAGATCCACCACCTTCTAACTCTTCGCCGCGGCCCGCCCCAGTACCTCAAGGGTCCTTTGGGCGGTTGTTGTCCAGGAGAACTGGGCCGCTCGCCTAAGCCCTTTTTGCCGCAACGTTTGGGCGAATTTCGGCTGATTAATGATTCGGCTAAGCGCTGCGGCCCAAGAGAGCGGGTTAGTCGGCGCTAAAAGCAGGGCAGCTTCGCCGGTAACCTCCGGTAGGCTGGAGGTATTACTACAAACAACAGGTGTACCCATGGCTAGAGCTTCGAGTACCGATAAACCGAAGCCCTCGTACCAACTTGGGAAGGCAAACACCGTGGCGTGCTTGAGATACGCGAGCATATCATACTGCGGTAGATATCCCGGCTGGACAATGCGGCTGCGAATTTTTGGCGGCAGGGCGGCGATTTTGTGCTGGATCAGCTCAAAGCCGTAGCCGTTCTTGCCAGAAAGTACCAACATCGGCGCTCGCCGCTCCTTACTTAGAAGATTGAAGGCTTCCACCAGTAAGCGGAGGTTTTTCTTCTCTTCGATCCGACCGACATAAAGCACGTACGGTCCTTTGAGCGGCGGTCGGCCGACCGTGGCATCGGGGTTAAAAACTTCGCCATTGTAAGCCAAGGGGATTGGGATGATTTTCTCATCAGCCACGCCGTATTCCTTGATAAGGTCGCGCTTCGTTGCGGCCGAGGGCACAATTACAAGCCGTGATTTGGCCGCTGACACTCCCGTGGAAAAGTTAAGGTATCGCCGGTCAAAGTTAGAGTAAGATTTGGGGAAGTATTTATAAGCCAGATCGTGAATCGTTACCACGGTTGGCAGATTCGACATCACCGGCACCACGTGCGAGGGGATAAAGAGTACATCCGGTGGATCAGCTTTGAGTTCGCGCGCCAAGCGCAGTTGAGTCCAGAGCCGCTGCTGGGGCAGAATCCGCCAGGTGATCTCCCGCCCCCTTGGCCAATCTTCCTTGGGCTGATGCGGGGCGTACAGGACGTAAGAGTTAGTTCGGTCGATTTTAAGCAGCTCGCGGATGACCTCAAACGAGTAGTTCTCTACACCAGTGCGCAGACTCTTTACTGCCCGGGAAGCGTCAATTCCGATCCGCATCGCTAGCGTTTTGACCACAGGACCGAGCGCAAGAACTCATCCAAATGCTCCACCGCAATCCCGGCGCCTTTAACCACGCACAGCCGCGGCTCTTCCGCTAGCTGGCAGGGCACACCGGTTACTTTCGTCAGTAGCGCGTCGAGGTTGCGCAAAAGTGAGCCGCCGCCGGTCATTATCATCCCCTTATCCATAATATCAGCCGCCAATTCAGGCGGAGTTTTTTGGAGAACCGCCTTGACGGCGCCGATTATCTCCTGTAACTCCTCTTGGACGGCGTTCATCACGTCCGTGGAATGAACGATCACGCTCTCCGGCAATCCCGTGATTGAATTTGAGCCCGAAAGTTCCAGGCTCTGCTCTTTTTTATTCGGCAGCACCGTGCCGATTTTGATTTTCAATTCCTCGGCGGTTGGCTCGCCGATAATCAGCGAATACTTTTTCCGAATGAAGTTGGCGATCGCTGAATCTATCCGGCTGCCGCCAACGCGCACGCTAGTTGAGGCCACAACATCGCCCAGTGAGATTACCGCCACCTCGGTGGTCCCGCCGCCGATGTCAATAATCAAGTGACCTTCAGGTACCGCAATAGGCACCTGGGCGCCCAAGGCAGCGGCGATCGGCTCCTTGATCAAATAAGCATTTTTTGCTCCGGCGGCGATACAAGCATCAATCACCGCCCGACGCTCAGTGGAAGTCGCGCCCACCGGTACCGCCACCATAATATCGGGGCGGAAGAGGCGCAGCCGGCCCGAAACTCGGTTGATAAAATAGCGCAGCATCGCTTCAGTGATTTTAAAGCTAGCAATTACCCCGTCGCGCAACGGCCGGGCAGCGATGATGCTTTCCGGGGTTTTACCGAGCATTTTTTTCGCTTCTTCACCGAAAGCGACAACCTTATTGTCGGAGGCGTCCAACGCCGCCACCGCCGGCTCGTCAATGACAATCCCTTTGCCAGGGACGTAGATCATAATATTGGTTGTGCCTAAATCAACAGCGATACGACGAACCATCGGGAAGTAGTCTACCAGGTAGAAACGGCGGCGGGAAGGGGCAAGTGGTAATATTTCCAGCTGACAACACCCGGCGTTAAGACTACAATTATTCCTAAATGCGCTCTCGAGTTAATCGCCGACGTTGGATAACTCTTTTAGCCGGCTTGCTAGCGATAGCAGCGTTTCTAATCTTAAGTTCGGTAGTGTTGGTTTGGGCCAACGGCCTTAAGTTTAACCCCCAAACGGGCAGTTTTGAGAAGACTGTTTTAGTGGCAGTAGAGGGCGATTTAGAGGATGTTACAATCACCATCAACGACGAAATTGTCGGTTACGGCACGCCGCTTAGGGTGCGTAACTTAATCCCCGGCCGTTACCAGGTGAAGGTTAATAAGGCGCACTTTCGTAGCTGGCAGCAGACTTTTTGGCTGAAAGCCGGACAGGTGGGTTTGATCCGCGACCCGATACTAATTGCTGCGGAGCCCTTAGTCACCCGTTCGACCCAGCTTCGCACGGTACCGGAGCGCTCGCCGATTGACTCCGGCCTGACCCTAGAAAACGGGGAGCTGCGCGATCGGGGGATCCTAATTACCAGATTTACCGCGGTTCCGAATCAAGTCCACCGTTTTAATAAGGCCTACCTTTATCAAGTTGAACGGGAGCTACGACTTTTCTGGAAAGAGGGTAGTCAAGACTTCTTGGTTTTTACTTTTAACTCGAGCGAACGCCGGGAACTAGCGATCTTTACCGCTACCTGGCAGGTAGCCTTTAACGACGGTGACTCGGTTATCCTTGTCAACCTAACAATCCCCAGTGTTGCCAATAGCAACTAGCGAGGGGTTGGGATTGAGTCGCTGGAGAGCGGGTCGGTAGTCTGCTCTCCGGTGATCACGCCTTCGTCGAGCTCGGCGCGAATAACCAGACGATTTCGGGCTGTGCCAACAGGGTAGCAAGTGATGAGGGTCAGTTGAGCAAAGCTGGTCTTGCCCAAGACGCTCACTTCGCTCGGCCTAACCACCTTCGATTCAACAACCTTGTAGCGATAACGTTGATTGGTATAAGGCAGGATGATGTCGTCGCCAACGACGAGCTTATCCAGTAAGGCGAAAACCGTTTTATACTCCCCGGCCGCCCAAGGGTAGTTGGAGGAATGTCCAAATAGCACTGCATTGCCGATCTGTCCGGGTTCAGCAGTGGCGGCAAAGTGGACCACCCCTCCCTCGAGCTCGGTTAAGATCTGCCCTAAAGCAACATTGTAGATGACCGGAGCATCAAGACCCAGCTTAGGGATGATAATTCTTGGCTGGTGGATCACCGCTGGGGTAACCGGAGCTTCTACTTCCGGAGTTTTGGGGGCAGCAGTAGCCGAGTATCGCAGGCGTTTCCAAAACGCGGCGCCGTTAATTAAGTAAAACAACACCGCAAAGGTGATTGCCAGGTAAATTAGTTGTTTGAGCACTCGGCGCACAATCCGCAAAGCGCGGGTTGTTGGCGTTTCCAATCGCAAAAAACGCCGCAGGTCGGATTCGTTGAAGCTAAGAGGTTTCATTGTGCCGGAGGTGGGAGTTGAACCCACATAACCTTACGGTTACACGATTTTGAGTCGTGCGCGTCTGCCGTTCCGCCACTCCGGCTCACCCCTGTTATTCTACCCCATCGCCTGGTCATTATCCAGCTAGCGCACCCTAGCAATGCCCTCTCGCAGTACCGTTTTGGCGCCCTCTCGGATGTCGATTACGGCCGAAGGCGGAAACGGCGCCAGCCTACCCGCATCCAGTAGTACGTCGGGCTGATAGATCTGGCCCTCAAATTGGGCTTGTATATCTTCGGGCGAGTAGCAAGCCGGCAGGCTGCTGCGGTTAGCAGAGGTGGCGGTGTACGGTTCACCGAGGGCTGCGGCCAGAGCTTTGGTGACGGGTGAAGCAGGGATCCGCACCCCAACCGTCTCGCTACTAATGGGGTACTCTGGGGGGGCACGCAAGATAAAGGTGAACGGCCCAGGGAGATTGCGCTCAAGAATCCGCAGCTCTTTCCGATCAACGTAGGCCCACTTCTTCACCTGTTCAAGATCGCCAAAAATGCAGCTTACCTGTTTGTCGGCAGGGCGCTGCTTAATCTTAAATAGTCGTTTTACCGCCGCTTGATCTTGAGGATTGACGGCCAGTCCGTAGGCAGTATCACTGGGAAAAACTACTGCCGCACCAGCCTTAATCAGTTTAGCGGCGTAGGCAATCACGTCCTCGTCTGGTAGCTCAAGGTTGGTTGTTTTGACTATCATTTATGATGGCCAAATCTTACTCTTTGGCTGGGGGTTTGTTAAGATATTAGGCGCCGGAAAGTAGCCCTAAAGAGCAGCGGCTGCCAACAGCCACCGGACACTTGGCGATGCCTTCTTAGGGCCTGTAGCTCAGCAGTAGAGCACTACATTCGCATTGTAGGGGTCGGGGGTGCGACTCCCCCCAGGTCCACGGATCTTTTAAAAGGGGTAGAAGCTGAGTATGCTCAAGCTATGAGTGAGGGGCAGATTGTAGTGCTTGACGAAGGCAAGATGCTCGAGAAAATTGTCGAGCAGCCGGCTCAATTTGAAAAGGCTTGGACGACTTTATGGATTAAAGAGCCCCCGGTCAAGGCAGAAGGCGTCAAAAACCTAATTTTGGTAGGAATGGGCGGCTCGGGCGTGGCTAATGAGCTAGTAATTGACCTTTTTGGTGCCACCGGGGGGGCGGTCCCCATAACCGCCTGGCACGATTACCAACTGCCTAGTTGGGTGAACGAAAGCACGCTCGTGATTGCAACCAGCTACTCCGGCGAAACTGAAGAAACGCTCGATGCGGTACGCTTAGCATGCGAGCGAAAGGCCAAAATCGTCGCTATCTCCAAAGGCGGCAAACTCGAGGAGCTCTCCAAAATCAACGGCTTCCCGCTGCTGAAAATTGACTACGATGGCCCACCGCGCACCGCCATCGGCCATCTTTATGGGAGCCTGCTCACCGTCCTTGCCAAGCTTGAGCTGATTAACCTGACCGAGAAAGCTTATTTTCAAGCTCTGGACGAGCTAAAAAAAACCATTTTTCAAAAAGCATTCCCCCAAAAGGCCGAAGATCTGGCGATTAGCCTGAATAATAAAGTGCCCCTCATCCTTGCTTACCCGCCTTTAGCCGCGATCGCAGGGCGCTGGCAGAATCAGTTTAACGAGAACAGCAAGACCTTAGCTATCCGGGCGAGCCTGCCGGAAGCCGGCCACAACTTAGTGGCGGGCTTGGAGTTCCCTATCCCCGAGAAGCTGACCGCACTTTTACTCGAATCGAAATACGGTTTCTCACGCAACATCGCCCACAAAAAGGCGCTGCAGAAGGTTTTTAGCGATAAAGAGATTAGCTTTATCCCTCTGTCGGTGCGCTCCTCCAGCGCCCTGGCCGAGCAGCTGCTGCTGATCCATTTTGGCGATTTGCTTAGTTTTTACCTGGCCGGGGTCTACGGCGTTGACCCGACACCGATTGAGGCGATTGATAAGCTTAAAGAAGAGATGGCGAAGCTCTAATGGCTGCCGTGATCAAAAAAGTATGGGGGCAGGTGATTCACGACTCCCGCGGCGACGACACCGTTCAGGCGACCGTCCAGGATGAGATGGGCGGCACGGCGTCGGCGGCGGTCCCCGGCTCCGGCGGCTCCAAAGGTAGTTTTGAGGCCGCCACTGTTGAAGCGCCGTTGGCGGTTGAAAACATTACCCAGCACATCGAGCCCGTCCTACTTGGTAAGGACCCGGCCAACCAAAGCGAACTTGATCGGGTTATGATCGAACTCGATGGCACAGCCAGTAAAGCTAAGCTGGGCTCGAACGCTATCCTGGCAGTCTCGATGGCCCTATCCCGGCTCGCGGCCAATAACGCCAAGTTACCGCTTTACCGCTATATCGGTGCGCTCGATGGTCGCGAGGGCTTCACTGTGCCGATTCCGATGATGAACCTAATTAACGGCGGCAAACACGCCCACAACAACCTCGATATCCAGGAGTTTATGGTGGTGCCGGATGCCCTGCGGGGTTATCACAATCAGCTCTCGGCCGGCAAGCTCATTTTCAGTACCCTGGGTACAATTTTGCGCGAGGAAAACCACACCATCACCACCGGCGATGAAGGCGGCTACGCCCCGAACCTGGACACTAACGAGATTGCCTTTGATTACCTAGTAAGAGCCATAAAGCAGTCTGGCTACAAAACTTGGGAGGAAGTTTCCTTAGCGGTTGATGTGGCTGCTTCGAGTCTGCCGCCAACTTTCGAAGTCACTCCCACTCGCTATATGGGGCTACTTCATGATTTCCCGATTCTGTCACTGGAAGATCCTTTTGGCGAGGACGACTGGCCGCAGTGGATTGCCTTTCTCCAAGAGATGGAGCAGTCTAACCCAACGACAAAAAAGTTGATGTTAGTCGGGGACGATCTGTTTGTCACTAACCCTGAGCGCCTAAAGCGTGGCATCGAGCAACGCGCCGCTAACTCGATTTTGCTCAAACTTAACCAGATCGGAACGGTCAGCGAGACGATCGCCGTTGCCCAAGTGGCTCACCAAGCCGGCTTCATCACCATAATGTCGCACCGCTCCGGCGAAACCCTGGATGATTTTATCGCTGATTTTGCGGTTGGGATCGGCTGCCAATTTATCAAAACCGGGGCGCCCAACGATGCTCACCCGGAACGGATGACGAAATACCGCCGCCTACTCTCGATTGAGCAGGAGCTCACCGCTAACGATGCCCGACAGCCAGCCTAAGCCGTTTGTCCTCGCCATTATTTCGACCGAGCTTTGCGAGGGAGAATTATGAGACCAAAGCCGGTAGTTTTGGCGATTATTGACGGCTGGGGCTCGGCCCCGCCCTGGGGGGGCAACGCGGTGACGCTAGCCCGTACCCCCTTCTTTAACTTGGCTGGAAAGTGGCCTAATACCACTTTGCAGGCCGCCGGCGCCGCCGTAGGACTACCCGAAAATGAGCGCGGCAACTCGGAGGTCGGTCACCTTAATATCGGCTCGGGCCAAATCGTCCAGGAATCGCTGCCGGCGATTGCCGCCGCTATTAACGATGGCAGCTTCTACTCTAACCCGGTATTGGTCAAGGCCTTTGAGCAGGCCAATACCACCGGCAATGCCATCCATATCATTGGCCTGGCTACCGACGGTGGGATCCACAGCCATATCGACCACCTTTTCGCCTTACTCCAAATGGCCAAAAGCCTCGGAACGATGAACGTTTGCGTTCATGTTATTACCGACGGCCGCGACACCCCGCCATTTGTCGCCCAGGAGTACTGCGCTAAGATTAACCAGACTATCGCCCAGCTTGGTTTAGGCCGGATCTGTACCGTTTCTGGCCGCTATTACGCCATGGATCGCGATCACCGTTGGGAGCGGATTGAAAAAGTTTACCGGGCGATTACCGAAGGGGTTGGCCTGACTGCTCGCAGCGCCGAAGCCGCCGTGGCGGCGGCCTACCGCGAGGGGTTTTCTGATGAGTACATTATCCCTACGGTGATTCACGCCGAAGGTAACGGCTTCCGGCCGCTTTCAGACGGCGATTCGGTTATTTTCTATAACTTTCGCGGTGACAGGGCCCGTGAGCTCACCCAAGCGATTGTGAAGGCTGATTTTAACGAGTTTGAGCGGCGCAAAGTGCTCCAACGGCTCCATTTTGTCGGTTTTACTTATTACCAAGAAGGCTTGCCGATTGAGGTCGCTTTCCGTCCGCGGGACGTGGAGTATCCCCTCTCGCGAGTGCTCTCCGAGGCTAAATTGAAGCAGCTTCATGTGGCCGAGTCGGAAAAGTACGCCCATGTGACTTACTTTTTTAACGGCGGGCACGAGCAGGCCTACCCCGGCGAGGACCGGGAGGTGGTGCCCTCGCCGAGAGTTCCCAGCTACGACCAAGTTCCGGCAATGTCGAGTGACACCATCACCGAAACGGTCATCACTAGGCTAAAGAGTTACGACTTCATCGTTCTCAATTACGCCTGCCCTGATATGGTGGGCCACACGGGCAATTTGCGTGCCGCGATTTTAGCAGTTGAGGCAGTGGACAAGAGCCTGGCCGCGATCTGGCAGGCAGTGGCCAAACTTAACGGGATCTTGATTGTCACCGCTGATCACGGCAACGTCGAGCAGATGGTTAACCCCAAAACCGGCGAACCAGACACCGAGCACACCAACAGCCCGGTGCCCTTTGTTCTTCTTGGTAGTGCCATCCAAGGGCTGGAGCTGCGAAGCGGTGTCTTGGCCGATATCGCTCCTACTATTCTAGAGCTGCTAGGCTTATCACTGCCGCCAGAGATGACTGGAACGAGCCTGATTCTAAGGCCACAAGAAGCTTCCGCAACCGAGACGACGAGCCAGGCCGCAATTGCCCCACCGACTAATTGAGCTGACCAGACCAATAAGCTAAAATTGAAGCTGTCCGTTTGGGTAGAAGAAACGGGCCGTTAGCTCAGCGGTAGAGCACTTGCATGGCATGCAAGGGGTCAGCGGTTCAAGTCCGCTACGGTCCACCAAAATTGATTTCGATTCCGTATTGATTATTTCTTCATTTTTACATGTATTATCTAAAGTAGGTAAATTGTATGCCTGACAAGAATAAACAAAACCAAATGCCGCCGAAACAAGTAGCACCAAAGAAACAACCAGCGACAGAGCCACCTAAACTGGTTGAATTACCAAAGCCAAACCAAGGCGAAAGCGTTATCAAGGCGAGCTAATAGCTATATGCGAAAGAAACAGATACTAACAGGTTACAGAATACTTTTTGGTTTAGTTGGATTTAGCGCCCTAGTTACCGAAGTTGCAACCATAGTTGAGCGTGGTCGGTTCGTGCCAGTTAACTTTTTTAGTTATTTTACGATTGAGAGCAACATTTTCGCGTTAACTATTCTCATCTTGAGTGCTCTAGCATTGGCGCAGGGTAAAGAAAGTAACCGTTTGGCAATGTTGCGTGGTGCGTCAACTGTCTACATGGTGACTGTTATTATTGTCTTCGATTTATTACTCTCGAACATAGAGGGAGCCTCGCTGACAGCAATCCCTTGGGATAATACAGTTTTGCACTACATTATTCCTGTTGCCGTATTGGTAGATTGGCTTAGCGATATTCCTAGAACACCTATCGTTTTTAGACGAGCGTTGATCTGGCTATTGTTCCCGCTGGCTTATGTTGCATACAGTCTTATCCGTGGACATTTTGTCGGATGGTATCCGTACCCATTTCTTAATCCAACAGAACAAGGATATGTGCTTGTGGCAGTAATAACTATCGCTATAGGGTTGGGGGCAACGGCCTTAATCTGGTTGGTATCGTGGGTTACAAGGATCAAAAAAGTAAAATCTAAACTAATTTGAAGCTCCGCCTTTGAAGCTCCGCCGCCCGAAAAATCCTTTTGGGGTTTCCACCAGTCGGGCAAAAAGGAAGGGGGTTTGGGGGAAGGAATTTTTGTCCGACTGCTCTGCCGCGCGAAGCGCGGCTGTGGGGTGGGAAGCGGCTCGTCCTTGCGTCAGCAAGGAAGCAAAGCCCGCAAAAATTGATTCCTTAATTGAAAGAATTTTTTGCGCGCGCCCTCTAAAAAATGTTTCAATTTTTGCGGGCTTTGTCCGCCGTCAGGCGGCGAGCCGCTGGGCGGGATTGCCGCCCGCAGGGCGGCAATTAGTCAGGGTTCTGCTGGAAATGAGTTCCAACTTTATCCAGCAAACACCACCATTACGAATCTGACGCTGTTCGCGCGCCTTTGGCGCGCTGAAGGAAGAAATAGAACGGCTCGAGAACTACCAAAACAGGCCTAATCCCTTGACTTTTTAGGTATAATATGATATAGTTTCGCCTGTTCATTGTTACGAGCAACAGCGAGTGACAAATGAGTTTACGAATATTAACAAGCGTTGAGATGGTCTTTCGGAGAGTAAATAATTACTTTTCGACAGTCCATCTCAATAGTGAGGAGGCCGCGTCCCTGCTATGAATAATAGCGCGAAATAGGAGTTCCTATGAGCAAAAGTCCAATGACAGCAACTCAACTTGGCCATGTTGCCAAGCTCTGTGAGCAGCACTCCGTCGATCTAGATCGAGCCGATGCCTTGTTTCAGTCGGGGCTACTGTCCGACCTACTCGCCACGGAGAATCCTGCCGGTATCGATCGCCAGGCGTTCCAGAAGCTTCTGACGGCGAAGCCAAAGCGCAGGAGAATCCCCAAAGGGCTCGTCGATAGCGAGCTGCTGGAACCCGTTAACACGGTCTCTGTGGGAGCGGTCGAAGCGTTCTGTACGCGTGAGACCTTCAAAGTCGGTACGCAAGAGGGCGTGAAGATCTACTACGTCGGCGATAACTTCAAGAAGCACTTCGTCAACCTCAACAGGACCGGCAAGAACGAACTCAACGTTCCGGCTCAGAAGCTGCGGATCCACAAGCCCCGCAAAAACTCGGTCGATGGTCCGATCCTCGCCGAACTCGGCGGCGAAACAGCCGTGGAGACCAACCTGGCGACGATGTGGGAATTGATGAAAGGTCAGGGCCAAGGTCAGGCGGGCACATTGCTCGTCGACGGTAAGGCTAACATCTTCTACATCAAGGACGACAACGGAACCCTCTGGGCCGTCCGCTGCGACTGGCTCGCCGGTGACGGGTGGTACGTCGAGGCCAATGCCATTTCGCGCCCGCTCGGCTGGCTTGCTGGCCACCAGGTCTTCTCTCGCTGATCTCAGTCCTTAGGCTCTTTGACTCTTCGCATCGCGCGAATACGGTCAGGGAGCCTTTTTCTATACTAAATAATAGCTCTAAGGGCCTTGACTTCCTGCCAACGTTTACCAGAACTCACAATAGATTCGCGGCAAGCCGTCCTGTGCATCGGCCTTACCGGACGACCACCAAACAAAAATACCGCTATAAAGCGGTACTTTTGTTTCATCAATGATGAAATCTACATCGAACCACCTTCTTTGTTGGAGCTTTTCATAAAAACCGAGATCAAACTCCAAATAGCGGCGAGTCCAACCAAGACATAAATGATCCGACCAACGACGGACCCGACCCCGAAGATACTGTCAACGAGGTTATAGTCAAACGCCCCGACCAAACCCCAGTTAAGGCCGCCGATAAATAGGAGGATCCACACCAGCCAGTCCATACCTAACATCTTCATCTTCCCACCTCCTTCCTTTGAGCATTGTTCGTTTAGCCTACGCCTTTATTTAACGGACTTAATCCAGATTAAGTCAAGGGTTCCTCGAAAGCCGCGGATTTTCTCGGTACAATACACCCGATGAAGGGTCGGTATAATCACCACGAAATCGAAAAGCGCGGGGCACGAAAGTGGCAAAAGGCCAAAATTGCCGAAACCAACCTGAAGGCTGCTAAAGACAAATTTTACTGCCTCGATATGTTTCCCTACCCCTCGGGCGAAGGGTTACATGTGGGACATTGGCGTGGTTATGTCTTAAGCGATTTTTATGCCCGCTACCACCGCCTTAACGGCAAAAACGTCCTTCACCCAATGGGCTTTGATGCTTTTGGTCTACCGGCGGAAAACGCGGCGATCAAGCATAAAGCTCACCCCAAACAGTTTACCGACAAGGCGGTTAAGCTTTTTCGAGGTCAGCTGGATAAAATTGGTGCCCTGTATGATTGGAGTAAACTCATTAACACCAGCACACCAGAGTATTATCGGTGGACCCAATGGCTGTTTTTGCAGCTTTACAAACACGGCTTAGCCGAAAAGCGGTTGGCCGCTGTGAACTGGTGCCCCAAAGACAAGACTGTTTTAGCTAACGAACAGGTAGTGAACGGCTTATGCGAGCGTTGCGGTACTAAAGTAACAAAGAAGGAATTAGAGCAATGGTATTTGAAAATCACCGAATTTGCTGACGAGCTATTGGAAGGATTGGAGGATCTTGAATGGCCCAGCCACGTCAAGCAGCTCCAGCGTAATTGGATCGGTAAAAGCGAGGGTATCGAGGTATCCTTTCATACCCCGTCAAGGCCAATTTTGGTCTTCACCACCCGTCTTGATACAATCTTTGGCGCCACCGCCCTGGTCCTCGCACCGGAGCACAAGGCGGTGTTGTCTCTAACTAAACCAGAGTATCAAGCGGCCGTCGGGCGTTACGTTGAGCAAACAAAAAACCGCAGCGCCATCGAACGTCAACAGTTGGCAGGGGAGGCGAAAACCGGTGTCTTTACCGGTAACTACACGATGCATCCCCTAACACACAAAGAACTCCCCATTTGGGTGGCGGATTACGTTCTACCTGATTACGGGACGGGGGCAATTATGGCAGTGCCGGCTCACGATGAGCGTGACTACAGCTTCGCCAAATCTCACAGCTTGCCGATTTATCAAGTCGTCGAGATACCAAACGGAACAGTGCCGTTTTCTGATCCCGGCGTTTTGGTAAATTCCGGTGAGTTTAACGGCTTAACCAGTGTCGCAGCGACTACAAAAATCACCGCTCGTTTAGAAAAACGAGGGTTAGGTAGGGTTAAGACTGGCTATAGACTGCGCGACTGGCTGGTTTCCCGACAGCGTTACTGGGGTGCCCCGATTCCGATTGTTTACGACCCTTCGGGAGAGCCCCACCCCGTGAAAGAAAAAGACCTCCCGTTGTTACTGCCTGATGATGTAGATTTTCGTCCCGGCGGAGTCAGCCCGATTGCCCGTTCGAAAGAGTATCAGAAACGGGCCGAACGGCTTTACGGGAAAGGCTGGCGTTTCGAAACCGATACTTTGGACACCTTCGTCGATTCCTCCTGGTATTATCTGCGCTATCTATCGCCGACAGACAAAAAGCAAGCCTTTGATCGAAAGCTGGTGGCGCAGTGGCTGCCGGTTGATCTGTACGTGGGCGGGATCGAGCACGCTATTTTACATCTGCTTTACGCACGTTTTGTCTGCCGTTTTTTAGCAACCTACGGTTATATTGATAAAGCCCAAGCGGAACCCTTCGGAAGGCTGTTCAATATCGGCATGGTGACACTGCGTGGGGCCAAAATGAGCAAGAGCAAGGGCAACGTCGTTGCCCCGGATGATTTGATTGAGCATTACGGGACAGACGCGCTGCGCGGTTACGAGCTGTTTGTCGGCCCGGCGGCGGATGAGGCTGAATGGACTACGCGCGGCATTAACGGCATTCATCGGTTTTTAATTAAACTTGTCGATCTGCAACCCAGGGTTAAATCAGTCGTAAATTACGAGCAACGTCGGCTGTTTGACCTGTATCTAGCCAACATCGAGACGATGATTGGCAGTTTTCGGCTCAACACCGTGATCTCTGAAGCGATGAAGCTGGCTAACGAGCTAGGCAAAGCCAAAGTCGTTGATCGAGAGCTTTGGCGGCGCTTTGTCGTTACGCTAGGTCCCCTGTTCCCGTTTTTAGCCGAGGAGATTTGGTCTAAAGAAAGCGGGCGGTTGCTGCTCGGCTCTGCCCGTTGGCCGAGTCAGTTTGGCAACAAGAAGGCTACCGCGAAGCTAAAAGTGCTGCTCAACCAACGTTTTATCGGTGAGATTGACGATCCACTTGCCGGGGAGGATAAGCTTGTGCGCCTTGTTACTCATCAAACTTATTTCAAACAGCGATTAGGTAGTCGGCAGATTGAGCGAGTGATTTACAAGCCGGGTGAGCTGCTCAATCTGATCACCGGCTGATCACCGGTTAGCTGTTGGGACCTGAAATAACCTGGTAAAATAAAGCGATGGCTGAACCGAAAAAGCGACTCTCCAAAACCAGGACGAACCGGCGGCGGGCGCGATACGACATTAAAACGCTTGCCAGCACCCGTTGTCGCAACTGCGGCGCTATTATCCGATCGCATCAGGTTTGTCCGGAGTGTGGCTTTTACCGAGGCAAGCTCGTCAGAGCGAAAAAGCCGGTGTCTCCACCAGAAGAGCCTAAAGCGAATGTCAGTTAACCGCCACCTCTCGCGGACCATCGCGATGCAGTCGCTTTATGAGTGGGATTTCCACCCCCAAAAGCCGGTTTTAGAGATTGCTGAACGCGTCATGGAACCAGTAGCCAAAGACGTTGACGTGGAATATCTAAACCGGGTCGTCGAGGGGACCGCCAAAGCCGTCCCCGAGATTGACAGGCTAATTGAGCAAGCCGCCCCTGAGTGGCCGCTTGACCAAATTTCGGTGATTGATAAAAGCATTCTTCGACTTTCAGCTTACGAGCTACTCAAGGATGACGATATCCCCCCTAAAGTGGCAATTAACGAGGCGGTGGAAATCGCCAAGACGTTTGGCGGCGAGAACTCGTCCAAGTTCATTAACGGGGTGCTTGGCACCCTTTATCGTCAGAGCGATCGTTACGAGCCAGAGCCAGAAAGCCAGACAGATGAGCCAGAAGCCAATTAGCGAGCTAGAAAAACTCCTCCGAATCAAATTTAGCGACCAAGCCTTGCTGGAGCAGGTATTTATTCACCGCTCTTACCTAAACGAGGCAGCAAAAGCCGATCTTGAGCATAATGAACGGCTGGAGTTTTTGGGTGATGCGGTGTTGGAGCTGATCGTCACCGAGTATCTTTACAAAAACTTTGACAACACTGAAGGCGAGCTGACCAACTGGCGCAGCTCAATTGTCCGGGGCGAGGTGCTAGCAAAGGTAGCCGGCGAGCTTGGTTTGGGGGAGTTTCTACGACTTAGTCGCGGGGAGGAAAAATCTGGCGGTCGGGAGCGCAGCTTAATCCTTGCTAACACCTTCGAAGCTTTAGTCGGAGCGATTTATCTGGACAAGGGTTATGACATTACCCAGACGTTTGTCAGTCAACATCTGATCTCACTTTTGCCGGAGATTATTGAAAAACAACTCCATATTGATCCCAAATCGAAACTGCAGGAGCTTGCCCAGGAGAAACTTAGCCGGACCCCAGAGTACAAGGTGCTAGAGGAGTCTGGACCCGACCACGCCAAGGTTTTTATTATCGGGGTTTACGCTGGGGGAAAGTTGTTGGCCAAAGGTAGTGGCTCCTCCAAACAGCGCGCCGAGCAATCTGCCGCCGCCGAGGCGCTTAACGACTGGCACTAGCAAAGGGCCCGCCTGTCGGCGAGCCGCTTTTGCCTTTTTTGGGTTGAACTTAGTTAGCGCTTTAGTTCGTCGCGAATTCGCTTGACAAGATCGTTCATATGACCTTGAGTCCCAAGCCCAAGTGACAAGCCAACGGCGAGGGCCAGAGCAGAGACAATGCCAACGAACATTATCAAGGTGAATTCCCGTGGCACCCCCAGGGCGAATAAGGCGGTGATGGTGATGAAGACGTAAAGCGACCAGCGCACGACCATCTCTGCCACCCGTGAGATCGTCAGCCCTAAGCTGTCGACGACCGATCGTGTTAGCCGAGCGACTACTTCAACCAATTGAGTGCCGAAGAGCACCAAGAGGCCGACCGCCAGAACCACGGGGATGTAGCCAAGTATGCCCTCGACAAAACCACGGACTCCGTCAACCTGCAGCACAACAGATGCCGGCAGCAGAAAGGCCAGAATTGTTAGCCACTTGACGAAGCTCCCGGTGATTTCGGCAACATCGGTGCGCAGTTTGGCCCGTTTGAGGACATCAGTAAAGCCGGTTTGATCAGCAAGGCTTTGGATTCGAATTGCTCGCAGAATCTGTACGACAATATACTGGAAAATCCAGGCAATAATCACTCCGATCAGGACGATAATTACTGCCCCAATTAAGTTTGGGATAAAATCAATGATGCGGCTCCAAAGCGCCTCGATTGTATCCCGTGTTTCCGTCCCCCAAATATCAATAACTCGCTGCTCGTTCATCCATCTCCTTTCTTTATTGTAAATTCTTCCATTTACTTTTTATGTGAGGAATTCTCTATTACTATACTGATTTAGTTGTTTGTCAAGAGGGTCGAATATTCAGTAGGTTTTTATCTGGACATTGCTCCTTGCCCAAGTGAAAAGTTTATTCATCTCGGAGGCCGAGGCAGTAACGGTTGATTCAACAGTGTTCATCACCACCCCAATCAAAGTCCGGTCGCCGTGTTTGTAAGAAGCAACAAGGCAGTGGCCGGCAGCGAAGGTAAAACCGGTTTTGACTCCCGTGGCCTCGCCAAAGTAGTACGGACTTTCCGGTAGTATCAGACGGTTAGAGCTCTTCAACTCGTGGAGTTGGCTGCCGTCAACAGAGCTGACCGTGGTTTGGGGGGTGGCAACAATTTCTGCCAAGGTACTGTCAGAGAGCACTAGTTTGGCAAGCTGGCTAAGCTCAAACGGCGTTGACCGACCGTCATCATTCAAACCGGCCGGATCCTGAAAATGGGTTTGGGCTAGGTTGTATCGGGCGGCGTACTCGTTCATTTTTTCCACAAACGGCGCGATCAGACCCGGAGTTCCACTGTAAGCCTCCGCTAAGGCATAAGCCGCATCGTTACCGGAGTAAATCAGCATTCCTTTTAGCAGATCTAGAACCGTGATCTGTTCGCCAGCAGTCAGGCCGATCTTAGAGCCCTCGACTCGTGGCGGCTCTTTGGAAACAGTTACCACCTTGGTTAGGCCAAGCTCCTTGATCGCCACCATAGCGCTCATCATTTTAGTAGTTGAGGCAACGGGGATGGGCTGGTCGGGGTTTTTGCTTATTAAAGTTTCATTGGTGCTCTCATCAAGCAACAGGTAGGCGCCAGCATAAATTAACGGCAAGCGGATGGTGCTAACGGCAGTGTAGCTTTCAATCTTATTGAGCGATTGGAGGAGCTCGGCATTACTGCTAACCGTCCCAAAGTAGGCCGGGGTCCTGGCGATTTGTTGCCAGACCGGCAGCTGCAAAAGTAACCCTAAGCAGATTAGGACAATTAGCGCGGTGATCCGACCTCTAGTAAACGTCATTAGCTTTTTGGGCGATCGAGCTTGAGACCTAAATCTTGCAGCTGCTCTCTACTAACTTCGCTTGGGGCATCCATCATCAAATCACGGCCGTCACCAGATTTCGGGAAGGCAATCACTTCGCGGATCGTCTCTTCCTCAAGCAAAACGGCAAACAACCGGTCGAGGCCGAGGGCAATTCCGCCGTGTGGTGGGACACCGTAGCGAAATGCTTCCAGCAAATGGCCGAAATCGCGCTCTATCTGTGCCGTAGTGTGGCCAAGGAATTTGAAGACCCGACGCAGAAGTTCCTGGCGGTGAATACGGATGCTGCCACCGGCAACTTCCCAACCGTTTAAGACTAGGTCGTACTGCTGGGAGCGTGCCGTTTTTGGGTTTTTCTCGAAACTTTTTTCAAACTCGGCCTGCGGGGCGGTAAAGGGGTGATGAACCGCCCCGTATCGTTTTTCCGAAACCTTCCACTCAAACAAGGGAAAATCAGTAATAAAGCAGAAGGCTAGCTCATCGGAGTTATTTTTGTCCGCTCGTAAATCTGGCCGGTCAGTTTGGTGGGTTTTGGTCGCCTCCTCAAAAGTCAGACGGGGGAACGGCTCGCGCGTAATCTTTTTTTGCGGAAAAAATTCCTTCACCAAATCGACCATCAACTGTTCGGTGAGGGTCATCACCTCATCGGCATCGGTGAAACTCATTTCAATGTCTAGTTGAGTGAACTCCGGCTGGCGGTCCCCGCGTGAATCCTCGTCGCGAAAGCATCGCACGATCTGGAAGTAACGCTCAAAACCGGCAACCATCAGCAGCTGCTTGTATTGCTGCGGCGACTGAGGAAGGGCGTAAAACTTGCCCGGGTCGATCCGGCTTGGCACTAAGTAGTCGCGGGCCCCTTCCGGAGTTGACTTTGAGATATACGGTGTTTCGACCTCAATAAATCCCGCCCCGGTGAGGCGGTTTCTGATAAATTGGTTGAAGCGGTGACGGCTCTTGATGTTGGCTGAAGTTCGACCCCGACGCAGATCAAGATAGCGATGTTTTAAACGTGTGTTCTCGGCTACCTGACGACTATTAAGCGGCAGGGGCAGGGTGTCGGAGAGCGCCTCGATAACGACGGAGGCGGCTTGGAGCTCAACAGTGCCGCTGGCTAACTCACGATTGACTAAGGACTCTGGTCGTAGGACAACCTTACCGGTTACGGTAATTACCGACTCCTCGGTAAGGTTGCTGGGCTCATTTAGCGGCGCCCCGCTAAGCACGATTTGGGCCACACCAGAGCGGTCACGCAGATCAACGAAGGCAAGCTTGCTGTGTCGTCGGATAGTCTGAATCCAGCCTTGAAGACGGACGGTCTTGTTCAATGCCCCGGCTAGATCGTTGCATAGGACTCGCTCTGGTGTGGCCATCGCTGCTAGCGTATCTGAAATTCGATCTCTTGTGAAAGCTCGTCCAGGTGGCGATCTAAGCTGTTGCCAATCGTCTCGTCTTCTAATGAGCGCGTGGGGTCTTGAAAGATCAAGCGAAAGGTTAGGGCCACCTTATTGGGGCCAAGGCTCCGGTCGGTAAAACTATCAACTAGCTCGACAATCAGGCAGCTAGGGACCGTTTTTAGTTTCGTTGCAATGGATTGCGGCGAGACATTGGCACTGACGACTAGAGTAAGATCGCGAACAATCGGTGGGAACTTGCCGATCGGGGAGAATGGCGGCAACACTGCCCCTGGCTTGAGAGCCTTGGGCGGTGGGAGCTTAAGCTCATCGAGCTTAGCTTCCCAGTAAAAAACTCGCGTGTGCCTAATTTGATTCTGCTTTAAAACCTCGTGGTCAACCTGGCTAAAGCGAATTTGCTTAAGGCCCAGGGCGGCGGCAATCTTGGCTTCAATAATCGAGCGTGGCGCTTCTTTGTAGCCAGAGATTATTACTGCCAGGGCAGTTTCTTCTGTCTCCGCATAAATCTCGCCAATCTCAAAAAACAGCCCTTTGTTGATAAACGGGTTTTGTTTTACCGCCGCAACTAAACCATCGAGCAGTGTTGGGCGCAGATATCGCTCCGTCTGATTAGGCGGGTTTTTCAGCAGTTGTTGGCCTTGGGCGGTAAATGAGTAGCTGATTATCTCGGTGGCACCGCAATTGAGTAGGGCCGCTTTTAGCGCTGCAATTTGATGGAAGAGTCCCACCTCGGCTTTTTGTGGGGAGAGAAGGCGACCTTTGAGTGTGTCGAAACCTTTAAGGCGCAATAACTCCTCAGCCAGATCAGCTTTCCCTGATAAATCGAAGCGCCAGCTTGGCACCAAAGCCGAATTATCGGTAATTTTTATACCTAAACGAGCGAGGCTATTGAGGTCAGCTTGGTTAATTTCGACGCCGAGGAGACGCTCAAAATAACCCCGATCCAGTGCAAGTGGACGTTCCGGCCGAGAGGGCTGGTAGTATTGGTAACCGCTAACTTTGAGCTCGCTTTGGACCTGCTCAATTAACAAGCGGTAGCGGCCTAGGCTTAAAGCGGTGCCGGCGGGATCCACCCCCCGCTCGTACTGCCGAGCGGCCTCGGTTCGCCAGCCTAACAAGCTGGTTGTTTGACGGATTGTGTTTGGGGCAAAACTGGCCGCTTGAACAACCAAAGTTTTAGTCTGTGAGCTTATGGCGCTGTTTTGCGCCCCCATCACCCCAGCAAGATCAACCGTCCTGGTACCGCTTCGTTGGGTTAAGGCACCTTTTGGAATCTGGCGGGTTGTACCATCGAGTAGGGTCAGGGGCTCTGGCGAATCATTTAGTGCTATGCTCAAGCCGTCGCTAATGCGCTCGTAGTCAAATACGTGCAGCGGCACGCCGAACTCGTAACTAACCAAATTACCAAGATCAACCGCCAGGTTTTTTGGTTGCAAGTTGAGTAGAGCTAACTGGCGCTGAATTTCTAGGGGGCTTGGTTGATCGTGGTAATTGTCGATCTTCAATAGCTCGTCACTTAATACCGCCGCCTTAGCGGCAGCCTCAATCACCAGTGGAAAAAACGGCTTTGGTGGCGGGAGGGTTTTGGTGCTAAGAGGGCTGATTAGGAGATCATAGCAAGCGGCCAGATCGCGCGCTAAGCCGTAGAGGGAGTAGCAATCACCCCGGTTTGGGGTAAGGGCAACGTCAATTAATTGATCGTTAAGTGTCTCGCTTTCGTGCCCGATCAAAGTTAACTTCTCGGCAAGCTCATCGGCTGTCCAGCGAACTCCCCTCAAGAGTAGTTTGAGCTGTGATAGGCTAATTAGCATCAGAACTGTCCTAAGTAGCGATAGTCACTGCTTAGGTTCCACCGCACATCATCAACCCCGCTAATTAGGTTGATTAGCCGTTCTAGACCAACGCCAAAAGCAAAGCCCTGATAGCGCTGGGCATCAAGGCGCATTGCCTTGAGAACGTTGGGGTGAACCATACCCGCCCCCAACACTTCCAACCAAGCGCCGCGATGGGCGATATCGATCTCAAGGGCTGGTTCGACAAAAGGGAAATAACTAGGCCGTAACCGGAACTCTAGACGCTGGGCAAATAACGCCGTGAGCATTCCTTCCAGGGTGCCGACCAACTCGGCCATCGACACGGTTTCGTCAATGACCAGACCCTCGAGCTGGTGGAAGGTGTGATTATGCGTGGCATCAGTGGCTTCACGCCGGTAAACTCGGCCCGGAATAACTAGCCTGACTGGTGGTTGCCGGTTCTCCATCGCCCGAAGCTGGCCGGGCGAAGTATGGGTTCGGAGGACGCGGTTATCGGATAGATAAATCGTGTCATGCTCTTCACGTGCCGGGTGAAACCTGGGGATATTGAGTCGGTCAAAATTGTTCTCCTCTGTTTCGATCTCCGGGCCAAAAACTACCTCAAAGCCCCGTTGCTCCAAGTAAGCAACGATCGATTCGGTGATTTGAGTAATTGGGTGTAAGTGGCCTGTCATTGTCGTCTTCTTACGACCAGCTCAAGAAGTACTACCGCTACAACGAGTACTAAAACTGTGCCCAAATTGAGGAGCTTGCTGGCTTGCAGCGCTAGCATTATTGAAAGCAGGCTACTGATAAGTACAGCGATTCGAAAAGAGGCGGCGGTCTGCTGCCAACCAGGTATTACAGTTGGAGCGGTCAAGTAGTAACGTAGATAAAGGGTGAAAAAGATAGCGCCGAAGGCCGTCAAGAAAAACGAGATGTAAAAAAGTGTCAGGACCTCAAAGGGCCCCGGGGCCGTATTAAAAATAGTAGTGATCAGTACCCCGAGGGCAAAGAGCGAGATTGTAAAGACGGCAAAGAGCAACACTCTGGTTCTCATTGACTGACCTTGTCAAAGAGCTCGTCGAGACGATCAAGATAGTTGTCATCGGCGATAAACTCCAGGTGCGGCAGGTAGCGGGTCTTAATAAGTTTTGGTAGCTCGGCTTGCAGCTCGGCGCGTTTCTTGAGCACGGCTGACAGCGTCGCCTGGTCAGCCCGCAGCCAGACTCGGCCAGTTTTCATCGTTGGATCAATTAAGACGTCAGTGACGGTTGGTGGCTGATCAGGAAATTTGCGCTGCAGAAGCTTAGCGATTGCTTTTTTATAGCTTGAGTTAATGAGCTCTAATTTATTGCCCCACATCGCCCCATTTTCTCTGGAAAGACCAGGGAAAACAAGGTCACTTGAAAACGAGAAAGTCCCGCCAACGATTATAAAGGGTGTTGGTTGCTAGCAAATCGCGGGCGTTATACTGGGCGATCTCGCGATACCGTCGAGCGGCAAAAAACTCCCCCACCATACTGCCGTCAAGAGAACCTTTTTTGGGCGTGTCGATCCCGAAGGCCTGGCAGGCCAGCTGTAAGCTACCGCCGGTGGGAAAACGGAAGCTACCGTAAAAGCTCAACAGATCGTAAAGGTCGGTATGTTGAGCGCCGAAAGCCTGTTGGCCAAAGTAGCGACCCCGCATTAAATCTTTGCTTGGTTTAATTTTGTGGACGGCCGAGCGAATCATAAGGAATGGGGCGTCGAAGGCCCGGCCGTTGAAAGTGACAAACTCCTCGTAGCGACTGGCTAATTTCCAGAACTGGGTGAGCATTGTCGGTTCATCTTCAACCTTGAAGCTGAACCGACCTTCAACAAACGGGCTAATCTTTGTTCCCGGCGCCTGGAAGAAGACCGCCCCCTTCTCCGTCTTACTATCGAGAATACCAATGGTAATAATCTGACCGGTGTACGGCGAGAGGGCGAGATGTTTGGTTATCGAGTCGGTGTCGGTCGGCTCCCCGCTTCGCTCAAGCTTCTCCTTAATTTTTTTCTGCGTCTGTTTATCGAACGATTCCCAGGCTAGTCCGGCGGTCTCGATATCAACCACCAAGGCCATCAACTCAACGCTTCGCCCACTGGGGCGCCCGCCGTGCCTTTTTTAAGCCTGGTTTTTTACGCTCTTTGATTCTGGCGTCGCGGGTGAGATAGCCGGCTTTGCGCAGACTTGACTTGAATTCCCCGTTAAGGGCAACCAGCGCCCTCGCCAGCCCCAGCACCACCGCATCGAGCTGACCGGTCTGGCCGCCGCCACGAGTCACGGCAGAGATATCGAGCTGCCCTTCCTTGCCCACCGTTTGGAGGACTTTTTTCAAGATGGTTGGTAGCGTACGGACATGGCCGTTAACTAGGTAGGCGCCGCCCCCAGCGGTAACTCTCACTTGGGCAATCGCCGCTTTGCGTCGGCCAACTCCGGGGAAATACTGATTAGTTTTCATTGATGTTGAACTTTAAGCGTTTGAGCCAACCGCGCCGTAAGCGGTTAGCAGGCAGCATATTGCGCACCGCGGCAATAATCACTTGCTCCGGCCGAGCTTCGAGTAGTTCGGCTAGGGTTGTTGTGCGCAGACCCCCGGGATAACCGGAGTGGCGATAGTATTTTTTCTTGGCTGCTTTGCCGCCGGTCACTTGAATCTCGCCTGGGTTAAGAATAACGACCTCATCACCGTGATCTTGGTGATAGGTAAAGCCGGCTTTGTGTTTGCCCCGTAATAGATTAGCCACTTTTGTTGCCAGACGTCCGAGCGTTTCGCCACGGGCATCAATCTGATGCTTAACCATCGGCGTTAGGTTTGGCTCGGTTCTTCATCTTCGGCGCATTGACTTTGGTGGGACGGCCATCGGCTGGAGCGGAGAGTTTTGCTACTGCAGACTCGGCTTTTGATTTCTCGGGCGACAGCAGGGTAATTAGCACTTGAGGAGCGTTGTCACCAAAGCGGGGCTTGGCAGCTAAGGTTTGGATTCTAACTCCGGTTTTGTTGAGCCGGGGAAGCAGCTCTTCAAACAGTTTAGCTACCGCGTTTCTATCAAGCAGCGTTTGTCCGGCAAGTCGCTTGGCTGCTAACTCGCCTTTGGCCACTCGGTGGAGAAACCGTGCCGCAAAACTAATAAAGGGCTTTGCCTTCCCTTTTGTTGTTATCACTGACTCATAGAGAATCAGCGACGTGAGCAGATTACGCCAAAGCGTTCTTCGGTAATCGACTTGGCTACGCAGCAACCGTCTCATCGCCACTTAAACCTTTTTTGGTTTCAAGCGTTTGGCAACAGTTTTTGGCTTTGTTTTGCTTTTAACTAGGCTCGGAGATTTCGCAACTTCGGCGACGTTTTTAGCAACTTTCCCTTTTAACTCGCTTGGAGCTGGTTGCTCGACGGCCTCCTGGGTGCCGGTGCTCCCTGAAAGCACCGAGAAATGGTCGACGAGGATTGCCGAGGACTGGGCGATGGCTTCTTGCGGGGTGAGGGAGCCGTCGGTTTCAAGCTCAATAATGAGCCGGTCGTAGTTGGTCATCTTTCCAACCCGTGTGTGCTCGGTTTGGAAGTTGACTCTTGTTATTGGGGAGAAAGCGGCATCAATTGCGATTACCCCAATCGGTAGTTTTTCTTCCTTTCGTTGTTCGGTCGGCAGATAGCCCCGACCTTTTTCCACGGTTGCCTCCAGTAGAAGCTTACCCCCCTGGACCAACTCGGCGATAAACTGGTTTTTGTTAATCACACTCACCCCAGTTGGGCAGCGGAAGTCGGCCGCGGTAATTTTTTTCGTCCCTTTGGCATCCAGAACGACAGTCTGACTCTCGTCGTCTTGGAGCTTGAATCGTACCTGCTTCAGGTTGAGAATGATATCAACGACGTCTTGGACAACGCCTTTAATGGTTGAAAACTCGTGATTAACACCGTCAATTCGAATCGAGGTGATGGCTGCTCCCGGCAGAGATGAGAGTAAAACTCGACGCAGCGAGTTGCCTAAAGTTAAGCCGAAACCTGGCGCTAAAGGCTCAATGACAAAAGTACCGCGGTCGGCCTCGGTTGCCTCCTGTTTGAGTTGCATCAACGCCACTTCGGGTAGTTTGTAGCTCATCACTTTATATATTATCTTAACGATTATAAAGCAAGCGCGGTTATTTATCAAGTAATTAACGCGAGTAGAACTCAACGATTTTCTGGCTGTCGTACTCCGCCGGCAAATCAGCCGATTCCGGCAGACTCGCAACCGTCACTGTCAGCTTTTTTTTATCGACTTTAAGCCACCCCGCAGTCGTAGCGTCAGATCTCAAGCTAAACTTTTTCGGCGTCACCGGCTCGATCTTGTCGCTTGTTTTGACTAAGATTGAAGGCAGACTAACTCGTTTCCCGTTCAGGAGAAAGTGGCGGTGGCTAACAAGCTGTCTGGCATGAGCACGGCTTAAAGATAACCCCGCACGAAAAACAACATTATCGAGTCGTCGTTCGAGTAGCTGAAAGAGGGTCGGGCCGGTTTGGGCCCTGTTCTTCGCGGCTACTTGAAAGTAGCGTCGAAATTGGGCCTCGCGTAACCCATAGGCCTGCTTAGCCTTCTGCTTTTCTCGCAGCTGAAGACCGTACTCACTGACTTTCTTTGTTCCTCGTCCTCGCGCCATCAAACTCGTCTCGCTTTCTTTGGGCGGCTACCGTTATGGGGCAGGGCGGTGATATCCTCGATGTGGGCGATTTTTAACCCCGAGCCGATGATCGCTCGTAAGGCCGCGTCGCGGCCGTTGCCGGCTCCGGAAACGTAAACATGGGCAACCTCAGGCTGAAGGTCGCCTATTTGTTCCAGTAGCGCCTTCATCGCTGTGGTGGCGGCGTAGGGCGTCCCCTTTTTGGTCCCTTTAAAACCGACTTTCCCCGACGAGGACCAGGCTATCACCTTACCACTGATAAAATCGCTGGCTGTAACAATGGTGTTGTTAAAACTCGAGTGAACGGAGAGCCGTATCTCCCTTACCGGAGCTCGTGTTTTCGACTTAACTGAACGAGTGGTTTTGGCCATTGTTAAACTTAGGTCTTCTCAGCGGGCTTCTTCCTGCCCGAGCCAACGGTCACCCTTCTACCGCGTTTGGTACGGGCGTTAGTCCGGGTCCGCTGACCATGAACGGGCAGTTTTTTTGTGTGTCTGATTCCACGATAAGCACCGATCTCTTTGAGGCGGCGGATGTTTTGATTGATTCGCTGCTTTAAGTCGGTCTCGACCACCAACTCTTTCTCAATCAGGCCCCGTAATCGGTCCAGTTGCGCTTCGGTCAGCTCACTGACGCGCGGGTTTTTCTCAAGATTAACTCTCTCGACGATCCGCTGGGCTAGATTTGGCCCGATCCCAAAAATATAGCTTAGCCCAACGATAAGTCTTTTGTTCTCCGGGATGTTCACGCCGGCAATCCTTGGCATCACTTACTTAGCCCTGTCGTTGCTTATGACGGGGGTTTTGGCAGATTACCCTCACCACCCCCTCGCGGCGGATGATTTTACACTTTAGGCACCTGACTTTGACTCCGACGTGAACTTTCATTTCTCCTTAAGTTAGACGTTTGGTGATCCGACCTTTAGTCAGATCATACGGGCTAAACTCAACCGTCACTCGGTCCCCGGGAAGGATTTTGATTCGGTGTTTACGGATTTTCCCGGAAATGTAACCTAAGACGCTCTGGCCGCCCTCTAAGGTGATCCGGAATTGGGTGTTGGGAAGGGCTTCTTCAACCAACCCGTCTAAAGCGATCACCCCTTCTTTCTCTGACATCTGACCAATATGCTACCGAGTTATTAGTCTCGAGTCAAGATATGCGGCTGTGCTTGGGTGATGGCGATTGTATCCTCAAAGTGGGCGCTAATGACTGCGTCCTGGGCAACAACTGTCCAGCCATCTGGTAGCAGCGTCACCGAGGTTGGCCGCAACGCCGTAATCGGCTCAATGGCGATGGTCTGCCCTGGCTTAAGAGTCGGCCCTCGGCCGGGGAGACCGTAGTTAGGAATCGTCGGCGGCTCCTGCAGCTGGCGACCAACGCCGTGGCCAGTCAGTTCTCTGATAATATAGAAACCGGCTTTCTCCACGACCGTTTGGATCTGGTGGCCAAGATCACCGAGACGTCTGCCTGCCCGGCAGAGCGTGATGGCTTCATCGAGAGCCCGTTTTGTTGTCTCAAGAAGGGCGGCGGTCTTTGGTTTGAGAGTACCGATACCGTGAGTTCTGGCACAGTCAACGATCCAGCCGTCATTCTCAACGCCAAAATCAATCCCGATGATATCCCCCTCTTTAAGGGAATAATTAGTCGGAATACCATGGACTACCGCTGAATTAACCGAGAGACAGGTAGCTGCCGGGTAGCCTTTATAGCCTTTAAATGCCGGGCTCATCTTGGCCTTATCGATCATTGCCTCAACCAAACTTTCGATCTCGAGTAGATTGACCCCTGGTTGTAATTTATCGGCGATCTTCTGGTGGATCACCGAAGCGACTTTACCGGCGTCACGCTGGGCGCGCTGAATCATTCATCTTGGGCCGACCGCTTGCCAGATTTCATCCGTGACAATGTCGATTGGCTGTTCGCCATCAATCTCAATCACAACGTGACGTTTCTTCAGGTTATCTAAGATCGGCCTTGTCCGCTGGTGGTAGGTGGCAAGACGTTTGCTGATAATTTCTGGGGTGTCATCAGCTCGTCTGGCCTGCTTGCCGTTGATAAGTTGGTATCGAGTAGCAAGCCGTTGCCTCACTGTCTCGTCGCTAATCTTAAGATAGATGCCGATAACTCGCCAGCCGTATTTGGCAGCCATCTGGTCTAAAATCGTCACTTGAGAGAGGGTGCGAGGGAAACCGTCAAAGACAAACCCGCGTTTATTTGGGTGCTGGGCAAGAAATCTTTCAACGATGCTTTGCATCTGCTCATCAGTTACTAAAATTCCTCGGGTGACGTTGTCGTTAAGGCTTGGATCGGTCGATGCTTGGGCGCGCAGGATCGCGCCCGACTCAAAATACGGCAGGTTTAAGCGCTGGGCTAAGCGTTGGCCCTGGGTGCTCTTACCCGAGCCTTGCGGCCCGAAAACGATGAAGAGTACCTTATCGTCGCTCGACATAAAGCAAGGCCCAAAACCCTTTTTTCCCCTTGACTCGCGGCTGGACCAAACCAACTAAATTTGTCGCCTCGGCGCCTTTAGCTTCGACCACCGCTGTTCCTTTACTAAGGTCTTCTTCGAGTAAGGTAAAACTGTTATCGGCGGTGATGCCAAAATACGGCACCGCGTCGCGCTCGGCAACGAAAGTTGAGCTAAAAAGTTCGTGGCTCTCAACCTCGCGTAATTCCCGGTTAAGATCGGTTGCTTTCGCCTCGTTAATGAGAAAGTTCAGCCGGTAAAACTCCGTGAACTGATCCAGCTTAGGGATCGCTAAAACAAAACCCGCTTGGATTAAGTTCTCGTTAATAATCCCGTTAGCTTGCTTGATAATCTGCCACGGAAGGTCAAATTTTTCCCCAATAGTAAAGAGAGTTTCTGATTTTTCGACTACGTAAACATTAGCCGGATAGCTAAGCCGTCCGCGCGGCTCGGCGGGTTTAGTAAGCTGATCAACGAGGGTCTGGGCGTTGTCAGTAGGCGGGGCCGGGATCTTACTTTGAAAGGAGCTGCTTGTCTGTTTTTTTGAAGCGGTTAGGTTTCGGCTTTTTTGGTAGAAATACACCGTTGAAGCTGATAAAAAGCCAAAAACAATCACTAAAACTAATACCGCACTAAACGGCAGATGCATTATCTAAGCTTAGCATAGCTCCCTTAAGATCAGACGCTGTCATAGCGGCGCATCGAAAGTTGAGAGGAAAGCTGGCGACTGGTTTCAATGACCACCGAGACGACGATAAGGACGCTGGTGCCACCGATTACCAGGGTCGGGATCTCGACAAAACCCTGCATTGCCAGCGGTAGCACTGCGATCACCGCCAAAAACAGCGCCCCGATGACGGTGATCCGGCTGATGGTATAGCGCAGAAACTGACTCGTCTCGCTGCCGGGCCTCACCCCGGGGATAAAACCACCCTGCTTTTGCAAGTTATCGCTAATTTGATCTGGCTGAAAAACGATGGTTGTGTAAAAGAAGGTGAAAACCACTACCAACACAAAATAAGCAACACCGTAATAAAGGTCATTACTGGTTAGCCGACTCAAATTATTAGCAAAGCTGGAGAGCGATTCTGACCGGGCCGTCGAAAGAAAGCGGGCGATAATGGCTGGAAAGGTGAGAAACGAGAGGGCAAAAATGATCGGTATAACCCCGGCGGTGTTGACGCGTAGTGGCAAGTAGGTGTCCACTGGGTTACCTTGGGCTGGGGCAATCACCCGCCTGGGGTAAGTTACCGGAATCTTCCGTTCGGCATCATTAACGACAACAATTACCAGCACCGTTGCCAGGGCAATAATGGCAAAGATGATTAGGGAGTTAAAACCACCGGTTTCGATCGCCGAGGCGGTATTAGCGATCTGCTGCGGCAGACCGGCAACAATCCCTAAAGCGATGATCAACGACACCCCGTTACCGATGCCCCGTTCCGAGATAAGCTCGCCAAGCCACATCAAGAAAATGCTAGCGGCTGAAATTGTCAGCAAAATCAGCAGCAGCTCGCTAGTGGTAAGCTGCGGTAAGACGTTCTGGCTTTTTAGCAGCGCCAGAGTACCGTAACCCTGAATAAAAGCTAACGGCAGCGTTAGGTAACGGCTGTACTGGTTAAGCCGCTCGCGGCCGCTGGTGCCCTCCTTGCTGATCTCGTCCCATGCCGGTATGACTTTAGTGAGCAGCTGAACGACAATTGAAGCGGTAATGTACGGCCCCACACCCATTAGAGCGATCGAGAGGTTGGAAAGCGAGCCGCCGGTAAAAATACTCAAAACCCCGAAGACCTGATTTTCGGCTTGGTTGAGAAACTGCTCCAGCTGGCTCCGGTCGATGGCGGGCAACGGAATGTGGGAGATGAACCGAGCAAAGACTAGCACCGCGATGGTAAAAAGGATCTTCCCTCTTAAATCACGGCTTCTCCAGATTTGCTGCAAAACCGCCAACATCTTATGAGGCTACCGAACGACTCGTCTGGATGCCTTCAAACTTGAGCCCTTTTTTAACCGGCTCGCCCAAGACGATCTTGATCGGGCTGCTTGATGCCGATTTGGCAATAAGTCCTTTTTCGACCAAGCTCCCCGGCGAAACTGTCTCCCCGGCCTTAAAAGCATGATTAATAACCGTTGAGGTAAGGACGGTTTTGGCTTGCTGGCGGCGAAAGCCGCGCACCTTGGGGAGACGGCGATAAATCGGGGTTTGCCCGCCCTCAAACCAAGCTTTCAGCTTCCGGCCGCTGCCGCTGCGGGCTTTCTGACCCTTAGTCCCGCGACCAGCGGTTTTACCGCCTCCGGCAGCAATACCGCGGCCGAGTCGCTTGCCCTTCGCTTGTTTTGGTGCTCGAAAAACTTCAGCGAGCGTCATTGGTTCGAGCGGCGCTGGTCGGTTAATTCTTTGAGGGCAAGAACGGTTGCCATCGCACTATTAATAGCGTTGGTGCTGCCGAGCAGTTTACTAACGATATTGCGAATGCCAGAAAGCTCAACCACCGAGCGCACCGCCCCACCAGCGATAATTGAGTGGCCCTCGGGCGCCGGTTTAAGCAAAACGGTGGCTGAGCCGAATCGTTTCTTAATCTGGCGCTCAATCGTTCCTTTTGTCAGGGCGACGGTGAAAACTGCTTTCTGGGCTCGAGCCTTGGCTTTAGCGATCGCTGATTGAACGTCACCAGCTTTGGCCACGCCCAGCCCGACTCGTCCTTGGCGATCACCAATCACCACTACAGCGCGAAATCTGATCCGGCGACCACCCTTAACGGTTCGGGATATCCGATCAATCGAAATCACCTTCTCCTCAAGCTCCGAAGGCTGCTCGAGCGCAATTTCCTCCACTAATTCTTTCTCCGTCGTAAGATCCTTACTCATTTGTTTAAAACTTCAAGCCGGCTTTTCGGGCGGCTTCGGCTAAAGCTCGAATCGCGCCGTGGTAGGCAAACCCACCCCGATCAAAAACTATGGTGGTAATTTTTTTTGCTTTCGCCGCTTTGGCGATGGCCTCGCCCACACCGCTCGCCCTAAAAGTGAGCGGGCCGGTTAGTTTTTGCGAGCTGGCAGAAGCCAGCGTCTTACCGCTGTCATCATCGATCAACTGAGCGGTAACCTGCCTTAAACTTCGGTACACTGCCAAGCGAGGCCGCCCGGCACGGCCAATGACCCTCCGACGGATTCGACGCTGAAGTTTAGCTTTAGTCATTGGTTTAGGTGGTTGTTGCCTTAACGGCTTTTCCTTGCTTGATGCGGATCTGCTCGCCAGAATAACGAATTCCTTTACCCTTGTATGGCTCGGGTTTACGGATACGTCGCACTTGAGCAGCAAACTCACCTAACTGCTGTTTATCGGCACCGTTTAAAACGATGACGTTCTTCTCCACCCTGGCTTTAATGCCGGTAGGGATACTGACGACGACCGGTTCGGTAAAACCAACCGAGAGGGTAAGATTGTTCTCGTCAACGGAAGCCCGGTACCCGATCCCGACTAACTCTAGCCGCCGCTCGTAGTCCTGGAGTGCGCCCAGGACAGCGTTTTGGATGAGGTTGCGGATGGTACCCTGGAGGGCGCTAAGCGTGCCGTTAGTGGCCCCAGTTCTCACAAAAAGCTTATTTTCTTTGATCGTGATATCGAGGCCGCGGGGGATAGCAAGCTCGCTCTCGCCGTTCGGTCCCTTGATTAGTAATTGGCGATCCTGCAAGCTGACGGCAACGTCTTCTTTAATCTCGACTGGTTTCAAACCTATCCGCGACATCACCAAACCTCACAGATTAGCTCGCCGCCGACTTTTTGTTTCCGGGCCTGGGCTCCGCTAAGAATTCCCTTGGGGGTGGAGAGAATCACTAACCCGCCGGTGCCGTGCGGGATCGGAATCCGGCGGCTTTGAACGTACCGTCGCACGCCAGGCCGGCTCACCCGGCGAGCGTGAAGGAGCGGTTTGGCGCCGTCAAGAGAGATCTGAACGCGGCCGCCTTTATCCTCTAGCTTGGCGATGTAGCCCGAGGTGGCTAAAAGCTTGGCGATGGCCTTCAGTGAGCGAGCGGGTTTAATTAGCTCGACTTCGGCTTTACCAACCCGGCTGGCGTTACGCAGTTTAGTCAGAAAATCAGCGATCGGATCAGTTTGCATCAATTTACCAAGAGGCTTTCCTGACACCGGGAATCTCCCCTTTTGAGGCACGTTCCCGAAAGCAAATTCGGCAGATGCCGTATTTACGCAAATACCCCCGGCTGCGGCCACAGATCGCACACCGATTGACTAATCGGCTGGCGAATTTTGGCTGCTTTGCTAATTGATACCGGCGGCTGGCCATTGTTAACCCTAATAGTCTAGCTTATCTTAACCGGAAAACCAATCTTACTAAGTAGTTTCGTGCTTTTGTCGGGATCGGATCTGACAATTGTGACAGTGACCCCAACACTAAAAGGTTTGTCAAGCGCCCCCCCAGCCAATTCAGCAAACGGCTGGGCGTCACGGAACCCAAGTGTCAGATTGCCCTCTTTATCGAAGCTTTTTTGATTGATACCACGAAACTCACGAATACGCGGCAAGGTGATGTTTACCAAGCGATTAAGAAAGTCGTCCATCCTTCGGCCACGCAACGTAACCACTAAACCGACTATTTCGCCTTGGCGGAGCTTAAAACCAGCAATGGCCGCTCTGGCGCGTCTTAATGCCGGCTTAGCGCCGGTGATGGCGGCTAAGGCGGCTTCAACGTAAGCGAGTTGCTCTTTATTGTCGCGAAGCTTCCCCACTCCAGCATTCACCGTCACTTTGGTGATTCTTGGTAATTGGTGGATGGAAGCTGCTCCCAACTCGCCGACTAGCTCCTTGGCTTGGGCGCGGTAATTAGCTTTAACGTCGATCATTTGCTCTCAATGACCTCGCCGCTTTGCCGACTAAGGCGTAGCTTTTTATTTCCTTCAAGCTTTATTCCGAGGCGAGTTGGCTTGCTGGTCTTTGGGTCGAGGAGCATCGCATTTGATGCCTGAAGCGGCAGCTCTTTTTCGATGATCCCACCTTGTGGGTTTTTCGGGCTTTTTTTCAAGTGTTTTTTGACCCTATTTATCCCGGTGATGAGAATTTTATTTTGCTTTGGCCAAACCCGTTCGATAACGCCGGTCTTGCCTCGCTCCCTGCCGGCGATGATCAACACCTTATCACCACGTCGCAGTTTCATCAGATAACCTCTTTGGCTAGCGAGACGATCTTCAGAAAGCCTTTATCCCGTAGCTCCCGGGCAATTGGACCGAAAATCCGAGTGCCGCGTGGCGTTCCATCCGGGTTAATGATAACCGCCGCATTGTCATCAAACCTAATAACCGAGCCATCGGGCCGCCTGGTTGGTTTAGCAGCGCGAACAATTACTGCCCGCACGATCTCTTTGGCCTTCACCTGCCCGCGGGGCAGGGCACTTTTGACCGAGGCAACCACGACATCGCCGATCTTCCCCGCATCGGCCCGGCCTTGGTGGATAACGCGAATTACGCCGATGAATTTGGCCCCAGAATTATCAGCAACCTTTAAACGGCTCAACGGTTGGATCATCGTGATCTCTTCCTGCTGGGGGGTTTTTTAGTCTGCGCTTGATTGAGCAAACTGGTTATTGTCCAGGATTTATGGCGAGAGATCGGTCGAGTCGGGGCGATTCTGACCTTTTGCCTTACTTTATAGGTGTTGTCTGGATTGTGAACCTGAAGACGTTTTCGGACACGATAACGTTTGCCGAGCAGCCGACTCGTTCGCCAGAAGGTCAGCTCAACCACAGCTGTCTGATTCATTTTATCGGAAATGACCATTGCTTCAAGAGTGATCTTTTTCATCTTTCAACTTGGCTTTGGATCTTCTCGTCTAAAACTGTTCTTAGTCGGGCAATCTCACGGCGTAGCCCCTTGATGGCCCGGTAGTTCTTCAACTTGCCTAACATTTTTTGCTGATTTAACTCAAGCAGCTGCTTTTTACCCGAAGCGACTCTATCCGCAAGAGTTTGCGTCGTTAGAGTTCTGGCCTCACGGACGAAATCACGTCGTTTCATCATTAACTTTCCTGGCCGCTGACAAACTTGCTTTTGATAGGAAGCTTTTGAGCGGCCAGCCGCATCGCCTCGCGTGCCACCGTTTCCTCAACCCCGGACATCTCAAAAATGATTGTGCCTGGGCGCACAACCGCCACGAAATGATCAAGTGCCCCTTTCCCGCCGCCCATACCAGTTTCGGCTGGTTTCTTGGTCACTGGTTTATGCGGAAAGGTCCGAATCCAAATTTTACCGCCCCGCTTGATATAGCGGGTCATCGCCCGGCGAGCCGACTCAATTTGACGCGAGCTCAGCCAAGCGCGATCAAGGGCCTTGAGGCCATAATCGCCAAAGTCCACCGTGAATCCTCGGCTTGCTACCCCGGCAAACGAGCCTTTACGGACCTTGCGGTGCTTGAGTTTTCGTGGCAGCAGCATTTAGCTCTCCCCTTCTTGGGTAACTGCCTCACCGCGATTAATCCACACCTTAACGCCGATCACGCCGTAAGCTGTTTTAGCGTGATAAACCGCATAATCAATATCGACGCTAAACCGTGAGAGTGGCAGGGCGCCTTCTTGGAACTTCTCGTCGCGGGCGATCTCCGCGCCGTTGAGTCGGCCCGAAACAATGATCTTGATCCCTTTGGCGCCACGACCCATAGTTTTCTCAAGAGCTTGCTTGCAGGCTCGCCGATACGGAATCCGCCGCTCGATCTGGTTACCGATTGACTGGGCGACCAGTTCCCCGGAGAGCTCCGGCGAGCGATCCTCAATAATCTCCAGTCGCACTACGGGGGTAGCAGAGGGATAAAACCGCTGCTGCAACTCGTCTTTAAGTTGGTTAATGCCTTGGCCGCCGCGGCCGATTACCAAACCAGGTTTACTTGTGACTATCTCGATTGTGAGTTTGTCTCGGGAACGGATGATCGTTATCTGCCGAACACCGGCGTTGGTGAGACGATCCTTGATATAATCGCGAATTTTCAGATCATCAATCAAGTAGCGCCGGTAATTGGCGGGATTGGCAAACCAACGACTCTGCCAATCGCCCTTAATAGGCAGACGGTTACTGCGGGGATTAATTTTTTGACCCATCGGTTACTCCCTGATTCTTGCCTTCTGAAACTGCCACGGTTAGATGGGCAAGATGCTTTTGATAGCGGTTACTCCGGCCCCGGGCGTTGGCCCGGACTCTTTTCAGACGAGGTCCGGTTGTAGCAAAAACCTCGTCGATGACCAGTTTTTTCTCATCTAACTCTTTACCGACAGCCGCGGCCTTGGCCATTTTAAAGGCTTTGAAAAGTAAACGGGCACTTTGGTTGGGTATCACCGAGACGTTTTCCATCGCCCTTTCTAGGTTCTGTCCGCGAAACTGCCGTGTTAACGGCTGGAATTTACGGACAGAATGCGGCTGATAGCGCAGCTTAACGGCTACTCTCATCTTAGCTTGTCTCTTTCTTTACCGACTGGGTGGGCGGGACCGAAGTTGCCGCTTCCTGCTCCCGCGCCATACGGCCGCCGTGGACCTTAAAATGTCGGGTTGGGGCAAACTCACCGAGATGGTGACCGACCATCTCCTCGCTTACGGTAACATTAATAAATTGCTTGCCGTTGTGGACCGCAAAGGTGTAGCCGACCATCTCTGGATAAATCGTCGAGCGCCGGGACCAGGTTTTAATCACTGTACTGGCGCCACTTGGCAAATTTTTGACCTTTTCCAATAACTTTGGGTCACAATACGGACCCTTTTTTAGCGATCGCGCCATTAGCGTTGCTTCCTTCTAGTGACAATGTAACGGTCGGTCCGCCGGTTACGACGGGTTTTTACCCCCAGGGCTGGCTTGCCCCAAGGAGTTTTAGGGTGCTTCAGGCCGATCGGACTGACGCCCTCACCGCCGCCGTGTGGGTGCGCCGCAGGGTACATTGCTTTCCCACGAACAGTTGGCCGAAACCCGAGGCGCCGAACTCGACCGGCTTTCGCCAACCGGATCCGGTTGAATGTGGGGTTAGAAACACGGCCAACTGACGCCATACATTCTAGCAAGACTTTTCGAACCTCTGAAGAGGCTAGCCTAAGATGGGCGTACTTACCTTCTTTGGCGGTAACCGTTGCCCAGCTGCCAGCGGCGCGAATCAGCTGCGCGCCGCGGCCGGGTTGCAGCTCAACGTTGTGGATTTCCGTCCCAACTGGGATGTCGGAGAGCTTAAGCCGTGAGCCGGGGCTTAACTGACGCTGCCCCGAGGTCACCTTATCGCCTACACTCATCTGCTGGGCGGCCAGGATATATTTTTTTGTTTTGTTGGGCATCTCCAGCAGAGCAATGAAAGCGCTGCGGTTTGGGTCGTACTCTAGAGTAAGGATCTTAGCGCTGCCCTCGAAGGGACGAAATTTGAAATCAACGATGCGGTAGAGCCGCTTCATTCCGCCGCCGCGATGACGCACCGAAATCTGGCCGGTTCGGTCGCGACCGGAATGTTTCTTCAGCGATCGAGTGAGAGAACGCTCTGGTCGCTTCTTAGTAATGGCGCTAAAGTCGCCGTAGCTAATACCACGCATTATTTCTTCTCCTGTTTAGGTAGCTCGAAGCCGGGCAGGCGTTGCTTCTCGGAGAGCTGAACGTAGGCGTGGTGACGGGCAGCTTGAGTGCCGCTTCGCCGACGAAAGCGCACTTTTTTCGCCGGCAGCTTCACAATTCTAATTGAGTCAGCGGTAACTGCAAACAGTCGTTTCAGCTCGGTTGTGATGGTCCTTTTTGTTGCCCGGCCGCTAACTTCAAAGACATACAGACCTTTATCCATCTGGGCGGCAGATTTTTCGCTTATAACGGGGTGTAGCAGCTGCATTATCGTGTCGTCTTCCCTTTCTTGGCAAAAAGTTGATCGTGGGCGGCCTGTTCCAGTACCACGTAATCCGCTCTCAACAGATCAGCCAAACTTAGCTCGCTAACCGTGGTTACCCGTGCTCCTTGAAGGTTGGCTCCGGCCAGAATAAGCTCCGGCTGCACTTTAGCGGTCACAAGCAGCGGTTTTTTGGCCACGGAGGCAACGCGCCTAAGTAAGGCTCCGGCGGTCTTAGTTTTCGGGTTGGGTAGTGATAGAGATGGGGCGGTGGTTATTTTTTTGTTGCGCATAAGCAAGCTTAGCGCCTCGCCCAGAGCTAATTGAGCCATTTTTTTCGGCAAATGCTTGGTGAAATTACGATTCTTGCGCGGCCCAAAGGCAACACCGCCGCCTACCCAAATCGGGGAGCGAATTGAACCAGCCCGGGCTCGACCTGTCCCTTTCTGTCGCCAAGGCTTGCGACCCCCGCCGCGGACCTCGCCGCGGGTTTTAGTGTGTGGGCGCCCGCTTCGCTCTCGTGAAGAGATAGCTAAGGCCGCTTGTTTAAGCAGGGCTTGTTTCATTTGAGACTGCGAATGACAACACGAGAGCGTCTGGCTCCGGGAACCGCTCCAGAAACCACGAGTAAATTTTCTTTCTCATCAACAGCTAAAACGGTATTACCGCGTACCGTTAACGATTGATGGCCCATCTGTCCCGGCATCCGCTTGCCCTTGAGAACTCGTTGTGGTCGTTGGGCCCCGATCGAGCCGGGCCGGCGCTGATGGGAGTGGCCGTGACTGGCTGGCCAACCAGCAAAACCGTGCCGTTTGACCACTCCGGCGAACCCCTTGCCTTTAGTAACGCCGGAAATCGCCACCTTTTCTCCGGTTCTAAACACGGTCACAGTCACCACTTTCTCTGCCTCGTCGAGCACAGGGAACTGTTTGAGCCAGATGCCACCTTTGGAACCGAGTTTCGCAGCAAGTTTTTGCTGAGGTTTGTTAGTTTTACCTGGGGTTTGAGTACCAAGAAGAGTAGAGTGCTCGTCGTTTGCTAAAACGGCATTAGGTTCGGCCTTGAGTACGGTAGCACCAACCAGACGACCCCTGTCGTCCCATACTTGTGTCATCCCTATTTTGGTGCCTAAAATCGCGCGCATTGACTTTTCCGTTGACCCTGAACTTTCGGGCAAACATTAGTGATATTTTCTCAGGGTATACGTTTTCAGTCAAGGAAGTTAGCTGATCCTCCATTGTCGCTTCGCTATCCAAGCGCTAAGTTGTCGCTAGGTAGGTTGACCCCGCCCAACGAGCTTGAAGTGAGTCGCGCCAGCGAGTCACGGGTCAATAGCCCCTCCACCGGCTGGGAGCGCACGAGCGATCAGCCGGTCAATACTGCCCCAGAAACAACCTGCTGGCGGTCAGATGAAAGCCGATCGGATCCCGTTAAGTCTTTATCTCGACATCAACGCCTGGTGGTAAGTCCAGGTTCATCGCTTGCTAAGTCTTGATCTCGATATCTACCCCCGCCGGTAGGTCAAGGTTCATCAATGCGTCCAGCGTCTTTGGGTTAGGATCTAATACATCAATAATGCGTTTGTGAATCCTAATTTCAAACTGTTCGCGGGCATCTTTGTGGACAAACGTCGAGCGGTTAACGGTGACCAGTGATTTTTCCGTAGGCAGCGGAATCGGGCCGGCAATGATGGCCCCAGTGCGTTCAGCGGTCTCGATGATTTTCTTCGCCGAGCGGTCAATCACTCGATAATCATAAGCCTTGAGCTTAATCCTAATTGAAGTTTTGGCTTGGTCGCGTTTTGCCGAGGCTTTGGTGGGCATCTCTCTAAGGTACAAACTATGCTTACTTAACGATCTTGGTGACCACGCCGGCGCCGACCGTCTTGCCGCCCTCGCGGATGGCGAAGCGCAGCTTCTCTTCCATCGCAATCGGTTGAAGTAGGGTAACTTTGATATTTGTGGTATCGCCGGGCACCACCATCTCGCCGGAGCCGATATCAGTGACGTCGCCGGTCACATCGGTGGTACGGAAGTAGAACTGCGGTTTGTAACCTTTGGTAAACGGGGTGTGACGGCCGCCCTCTTCTTTCTTTAGAATGTAGGCCTCGGCCTCAAACTCGGTGTGCGGGGTGACAGAGCCTGGTTTGCAAATGACTTGACCGCGTTCAATGTCAGTGCGCTCCAAACCACGCACTAGTAGCCCGACATTATCACCGGCCTGCCCCTCACCAAGCTCCTTGCGGAACATCTCCACCCCCGTGACTACGGTTTTCTTGGTTGGGTGAAGACCGACGACCTCGACTTCGTCGTTGACCTTAACTTTGCCGCGCTCCACCCGACCAGTTGCCACGGTGCCGCGTCCTTTGATCGAGAAAACGTCTTCAACAGGCATCAGAAACGGCTTATCAACTTCGCGGGTTGGTTCCGGCACATAAGTATCGAGTGCTTCAATTAAATCAAGAATTGATTTTTCCGCTTCGGCGTCACCTCCAAGCGCCTTGAGAGCTGAACCTTTAATGATCGGGGTGTCTTTACCAGGATACTCGTACTTGGTCAGAAGCTCGCGGATCTCCTCTTCAACTAAATCAAGCAGGTCCTTGTCGGTTACTTGATCGACTTTATTGAGATAAACGACAACGTAGGGCACCCCAACCTGTTTAGCAAGCAGAATGTGCTCTTTGGTCTGGGGCATAGCGCCGTCGGGGGCAGAGACGACCAGAATCGCGGCGTCCATCTGGGCGGCGCCGGTGATCATATTCTTGATGTAGTCGGCATGCCCTGGACAGTCAACGTGAGCGTAGTGCCGTTTGTCGGATTCGTACTCAACGTGGTAGGTGGCAATGGTAATACCGCGCTGTTTTTCTTCGGGTGCGTTGTCGATCTGATCAACGCCTTTTTTCTCGGCCTTACCCTGTTTGGCCAACACCGCAGTAATGGCGGCGGTTAAGGTTGTCTTGCCATGATCAACGTGACCAATTGTCCCGACGTTAAGATGCGGCTTGGTTCGCTCGAATTTGTCTGCCATATTTCCTTTCCCTTTTGACTATAAATTGATCTATTTTGATATCAACGGGTTTTATTGTAACGCAAAAGTTCCAGATAGGTCAAGAGAGAAGAAAAGTTATTGACCCTTTTGAGATGAGGGTGTATAATCGCCTTAAATCTGCCCCAAGGAGGTAGAATGGAACTTATTATTACCGGCGGTCTTTACCTGCTATTTGGCTCTACTTTGATCTACCACGCACACACACTAGAACCCGGCCCTCGGCCGCCCTATCGCTGGAGAAGAGAGAGGCCGCAGCTTCTTATTGTGGGTGGCGTCCTGGTCATTGTAGGCTTGGTTTCTGGCTTGGCTGGACTTGTGGAGCTGACGAGTGTTTAAGCCAACCGTCAACAAGGCCGAGGTGTTGCTGTCAGCCGACGGAGCGCCGAAGCCTTTTTGTTTTTGCCAAAACAATTAAAAAGGTTCTCTGGGCCTGAGCTTTAGGTTTCTGTCTTTTTTGCCACAGCTGGAGATCTGCCAATTATCCCTTCGGCAATGTTGCGCGGTACTTCCTCGTACCGGTCAAACTCCATCGTGAAGGAGGCCCGGCCTTGGGTCATCCCTCGCAGATCGGTGATGTAACCAAACATCTCGGCAAGCGGAACAGTTGCTTCGATCACCCGAGAGTTGCCGCGTTCCTGCGAGCCTTGAATCTGGCCGCGGCGCGAATTTAAATCCCCAACTACCGAGCCGAAAAACTCATCGGGTGCCGTCACCTCCAAGCGCATAATTGGCTCGAGCAACACTGGGTTTGCGGCCTTCACCCCGTCACGCACCGCATAAGAGGCGGCAATCTGAAAAGCAATGTCCGAGGAGTCAACTTCGTGATACGACCCGTCATAAACCGTCACCTGAATATCCACCACCGGGTAACCAGCGATGATACCCTTGCTAAGGGTGTCCCTGACACCCTTTTCAATGGCGGGGATAAATTCACGCGGGACGGCGCCGCCAAAAATTTTATTGACAAACTCGAAACCG